>Ga0209097_10000039_pt1 | contig 155285 bp, 143 predicted proteins | sample AD_UKC052_MetaG_FD_184419 | JGI IMG/M metagenome (GOLD analysis project Ga0209097, IMG submission 184419) | Active sludge microbial communities of municipal wastewater-treating anaerobic digesters from USA - AD_UKC052_MetaG (SPAdes) (version 2) | ecosystem: Engineered > Bioreactor > Anaerobic...
CTAACGCTCCACACGTAATCAAAGACAAAGTATTGACAGGTTGTTCAGGTGCTGAGTTTGGTGTACGTTGCTTTATCGCAGCATACAACATCAAAGATGGCTCATTAGCATGGAAAGCTTACTCAACAGGCCCTGATGCTGAAACATTACATGATAAAAATACTAATAAAGATGTGCCAGCTTACAATGCATTATCAGTTTACGAAGATGTAAACGGCGGTAACAAAATTGGTGGCTCATTTAAACGTTTACCTATCGAAAAAATGAAAATTGGTGAGCAAGAGTTAGGCACACGCACATGGTTAAAACCACAAGCAGTTAAAGATGGTTGGCAACATGGTGGTGGCTCTGTATGGGGCTGGTGGCCATATGATGCCCGTACTAACTTGGTTTACTACGGTGCAGGTAACCCATCAGTTTGGAATCCAGATGTACGTCCAGGCGACAACAAATGGTCTATGACTGTTACTGCCCGTGACCTTGATACAGGTATGGCGCGTTGGGCAATGCAAATGACGCCACACGATGAGTGGGATTACGATGGTGTGAACGAGGTTATTCTATTTGACAAAGGTGGCAAAACATACGCATGGCACCATGACCGTAACGGTTTTGCATATACTTGGAATGCACATACAGGCGCATTGGTAGCTGCTGAAAAAGTACACCCATTTGTGAACTGGGCAACAGATATTGATTTAAAAACTGGTGTGCCTAATAAGACACCAAATGCTTCAACCCACCAAGACTATAATGCTAAGGGTATCTGCCCAGCTGCATTGGGTACTAAAGACCAACAACCAGCGGCTTACTCACCAAAAACTGGTTTAATGTATTCACCACTTAACCACGTATGTATGACATACGAGCCAGTTGAGTCTAAATACGTTGCTGGTCAACCATGGGTTGGTGCGACATTGACCATGTTCCCAGGTCCAGACGGTGTAATGGGTGGTTTTGCTGCCTATGACCCAATGACTAACAAAAAAGTATGGTATAACAAAGAGAAATTCTCTGCTTGGAGTGGTGTTTTAACAACTTCTACAGGCTTGGTGTTCTACGGTACTTTAGATCGTTGGTTAAAAGCGGTTGATGATAAATCAGGTAAAGAACTTTGGAAATTCCAAGTAGGTTCAGGCGTGATTGGTAACGTATTTACTTACGGCAATAAAGGTAAACAATACGTTGGCGTGCTATCAGGTATTGGTGGCTGGGCTGGTGTGGCGATGAACCTTGGTATGACTACACCAACAGACGCTTTAGGTGCTGCGGGTGGTTACGCAGAACTCGTTAAATACAACGCGGCTCCTGGCGGCGGTGCATTAAACATTTTCAGTTTGTAATTACTTAACATAACTAGGCTTTTCAGATTTTTTAAGCCAAGTTTAACCTAAACACCTCAGGGTATCCTGAGGTGTTTTTTTTTATCAATTATTTAATAAATTGGTGGTTATATACAGCCAATATATGCGTATATATAACCATATATTGGCTGTATAATCTAGTAAATTAAATGGTAGTTAACTTACTTATTGATTTTATTGGATTTGTGTTAGTGGAATACTTTTTGCTTCTAATAGGTTAATTACATCATTGCAAACAATGCGTGTACATTGAACTTAAAATATCCAACCTAGGGAAAATCTATGAAAAAAAATTTGCAGCCCAAACTCATTTTAATGGCAATCTTATCCGCTTACGCATTGCCGCAAACAGTATTTGCTGAAGGCAAAGTAGGTGAAGTCGAACTTGGTAAAGTGGAAGTGATTGGTACGACTCCGTTAGCTGGTGTAGGTTTGCCAATTGAGCAAATTCCTTCAAATGTACAAGCAGTTAAAGGTAAAGATCTACTGCAACAAAATAGCTTGAGTATTGCTGACTTTATGAACAATAATTTGTTGGGTGTGAGTGTGAATGAAACACAAAACAATCCCTATCAGCCAGATATTCTATTTCGTGGTTTTACAGCATCCCCATTATTAGGCACGCCTCAAGGCCTTTCAGTATTTCAAGATGGTGTGCGTGTCAATGAACCTTTTGGTGATGCGGTTAACTGGGATTTAATCCCTGTAAATGCGATTGCTGGCATGAATTTAATCCCTGGCTCTAACCCTGTTTTTGGATTAAACACATTGGGTGGCGCGTTATCAGTACAAACAAAAAATGGTCGTACGCACCAAGGTGGTGGCATAGAAACAAGCTTTGGATCATGGTCACGCAAAACAGTCGCGGGTGAATTTGGTGGCGTGTCTGCAGATAACTCGGTAGATTATTTTTTGGCGGGTAATTATTTTGATGAAGATGGCTGGCGCGATCATTCACCAACGGAAGTCAAACAATTATTTGGTAAATTAGGCTGGCAAAATGAAGCCACACGTGTGGAATTAAGTTACACAGGTGCTGATAACGATATGATTGGTAATGGTCTTATTCAAAAAGAGTTGATGGAAGATTTGGGGCGCGACGCAATCAACACAAAACCTGACCAAACAAAAAATACACTTTCTTTCTTAAACTTAAATGGTAGCCATTGGTTTAATGACGATGTGCAATTGAGTGCGAATACTTATTATCGTAAATCAAAACGTAAAACACTTAATGGCGATATTAACGATGACTTTAATGATGACGGAGATGACGACGGCATTGGTGACTTAGAAGCGGCATTAGGTAACGGAGATGGTGAGGTTGATGAGGCAGAGCTGGCGCTTATCTTGGCACAATGTTCTGCTGGCAGTGGTGATGAAGAGGAGGCCTGCTCAGGCGCGCTAAATCGCAGTAATACCGACCAAAAGGGATATGGTTTTAATGCCCAATTAGCGTTTAACCAGCCTTTAATGGGCAAAAATAATCAATTTATTGTTGGGCTAGGCTACGATTTTTCTCGAATCAAGTTTGATCAATCAACTGAAATGGGATTGGTTGATACCTCACGTGGTGTGGGTGGGATTGATGTCGAAAATGACGAAGCTGAAGTTGATTTGCAGGGTAAAACGCGCAGTTGGGGCGTGTTTGCTACCGATACCTTGTCACTAACTAATATGTGGCACTTAACGTTGTCAGGTCGTTATAACCACATTAAAGTTAAAAATACAGACAAAATTAACCCGAAAGGCACATTTGAAGATGTTGACGGAGACCCGCTAACGCCTGACGAGGATGTGTCACTGAGTGGAAATCATAGTTTTAGTCGCTTTAATCCTGCCATCGGCTTAAGTTTTACACCTACTAAAGATTTATCAATTTATGGTTCTTACAATGAAGGTATGCGCGCACCAACTTCGATGGAGCTGGGTTGTGCAAATCCCAACGTGCCGTGTAAATTGCCTAACGCGATGGCAGGAGACCCACCATTAGATGAAGTCGTTTCAAAAACGTTTGAGTTGGGTGCACGTGGAAACTTAATCTCAAATATTAAATGGTCAGCTGCGGTTTATCACACTGACAATCACGACGATATTCAGTTTATTTCAACCAATGCAACTAACGGCATGGGGTATTTCGACAACGTAGGCAAAACCCGCCGCATGGGTTTGGATGCTGGTTTGTCTGGTGCTGTGGGTAAATTTAGCTGGAACGCAGGCTATAGCTATTTGAAAGCCACTTACGAATCTGATTTAGAGTTAACTAACTCACTAAATTCCACTTCTGATGGTGATGCTATCGAAGTGAATAAAGGTGACCGTTTAGCTAACTTGCCAAGTCATGCACTTAAGTTGCGTTTGCAATTGCAAGCGACACCAAACTGGTCTATCGGCACTAATATCAACACGTTTTCAGATGTCTATGTGCGTGGCAACGAAAACAACAAGCACAGAGCGAATGATGGCTTAGATGATGATCACGTGCAAGATAGCGGTAAAATTGGCGGTTACACCGTTGTAAATTTAGACACACGTTATAAGTTTGGCAATAGTGGCTGGCAAGTATTTGCTAAGGCAATCAATATTTTTGATAAAGAATATGCCTCAGGCGGTATGTTAGGTGAAAACTGGATTGAAGATGGCGTATTTGCTGGGGATGATGAGCCTTCAAAAATGTTGATGCCAGGTGCACCACGTGCAGGCTGGATTGGTGTACGCTATGATTTTGGTAAGCCAAAAACATCTGCTGCATCAGCTGATAGCGATTAGCAATTCAACACCGATTAATTTCGGCATTTTTTAAAAATAAGGAGGCGCAATTTTTGCGCCTCCTTATTGGAAATATAATAAGTGGTTAAAAATATTAGGGAAACGTTTTGCAATTAGCCCATACACAACAAGAACCCGTTTCACGCTTAGTTAAACAGCAATCAAAAGTCTTGATTGTGGAAGACGAAACTTTATTTGCAAGAGCAATTGTACGTCGTTTGCAAAAAGCGGGTTATGAGTGCTTACATGTAGAAAATTTACTGGCAGCATCAGCAGCATTAAGGCAATTTTCACCCGACATGGTATTGCTTGATATGCGCTTACCCGATGGAAATGGCCTTGATTTGATTCCAGATTTAGTGGCAAAAAATGCAACGGTTATCGTTATGACGGCCTATGGCGAAATGAGTGATGCGGTGAACGCCATTAAATTAGGTGCGATTGATTACTTAAAAAAACCCATAGACCTTGAAGAGCTTTTACTAGCGGTGCAAAAAGCCGAGGCCGCCACACATCAAAGTGCAAGTTTAGATTATTCACGTCAGCGCAACGCCCACGCGGCAGAAGGCGTAGAACTGCTTGGTGATAGTCTGGTTGTTCAACAAATAAAATCACAAATTCAGCGTATTTCACAATTGGTTTCTAGCGATGCAGTGCCGCCAACAGTGTTGATTGGTGGTGAAACCGGGACAGGTAAAGACGTGGCCGCGCGATTGCTACATTTATCTTGCGCCAATAAAGACAAGCCGTTTGTTCATGTAGATTGCGCTTCATTGCCCACAGAACTGATGGAAAGTGAGCTGTTTGGCTATGAAAAAGGCGCGTTTACGGGGGCGCAAAATTCACGCCCTGGCTTGATTGAGGCTGCGGAAGACGGCACACTTTTTTTAGATGAAATCGGAGAATTACCTTTAACATTACAAGCTAAGTTGCTGAATGTATTAGAAAGAAGAGTTGTTCGTCGCTTGGGCTCAACCAAAGAGCGTGCTGTACCCGCTCGCTTTGTAGCGGCAACCAACCGCGATTTACACGAAATGTCGCAGGCAGGGCGATTTAGGCAAGATTTATATTATCGTTTGAATGTGATGAGTATTCACATGCCACCACTGCGTGATAGAGAAGATGATGCGATGTTGCTTGCAAAACATTTTGCAGCGCAAACTGCACGTCGTTATGGTTTGGCGAGCCCCAACTTTTCGGCAGATGCTATTACACGAATTAAACAATACACTTGGCCCGGCAATGTGCGTGAATTGCGCCATCAAGTCAGCCGTGCCATGTTGCTGAGCAATGAAGGGTATATTTCGGCCAAAGATTTAGCTTTACCCAACGTGCAAGCTGAGGTGAGTTTACCCGAAGTAGCAACGCCAATGATGATGCCGCAGGTCAATAAACCTGTGACTTTAAAAGAGGCAGAACGCGATATTTTATTAAAAGCGTTAGATGATGCAGAGTATAACGTCTCACGTGCAGCACGCAAATTAGGTATCACCCGCATGACCATGCGCTACCGCATGGATAAGCATAAAATTAGCGTTTAATTTCACAAAAATTTTCATTTTTGTTTTAAATAAAATCCCCCGATAAAAATTTATGCCTCTGTGAGCCGCATGCAGACTGGCTTGCAGGTCAGCACATTTGATGTTGATATAAAATTCGTCAAATTTAAGCATTTTTTCTGACCATTATTCATCGAAAATTCTATGGTATTTTTAGCGCCGCATGCGTAGAATTTTTAGCACAATATGCGCTGCATCAATTTTATTCAGATGCCCCGCGTGATATGATTCAAGCCACAAAAATATTGAAAGTACATCATGCAAATCGGAACACCTTTAAGCCCCAATGCCACGCGTGTTATGTTGCTTGGTAGTGGTGAACTTGGTAAAGAAGTCATTATTGCTCTGCAGCGATTGGGGGTGGAAGTTATCGCGGTAGATCGCTACGAAAATGCACCCGGTCATCAAGTGGCGCATCGCGCTTACACCATTGATATGACTAACGACCAAGCTTTGCGCGAGTTAGTTGCCAAAGAAAAACCGCATTTAATTGTGCCAGAGATAGAAGCACTGAATACCAGCACTTTGGCGGACATCGAATCTGCCGGTATTGCCACCGTGATTCCTACCGTTAAAGCCGTACAACTCACGATGAACCGTGAAGGTATTCGCCGATTAGCGGCTGAAGAACTCAAGCTACCAACATCGCCTTACGCATTTGCGCGTAGCGAGGCGGAGCTGCATGCGGCTATTGAAGCGGGCATTGGTTACCCATGTTTTATTAAGCCGACCATGTCGTCATCAGGAAAAGGGCAGTCACGCATCACCCAAGCCAGTGAAGTAAAAACCGCTTGGGAATACGCCGGCAAAGGCGGGCGCGTGAACCAAGGTGTGGTGATTGTCGAAGGCCAGATTGACTTTGACTACGAAATTACTTTGCTCACCGTGCGTGCTAAAAACGCCAAAGGCGACATTAAAACTTACTTCTGTGAACCGATAGGCCATGTGCAGAAAAGTGGTGATTACGTTGAAAGTTGGCAGCCACAAGCCATGACCGCAGGTGCTTTGACAGAATCAAAACGCATTGCCAAAGCGGTAACGGACAGCTTGGGCGGTTTGGGTTTGTTTGGTGTAGAGCTATTTATTAAAGGCGACAAAGTGTGGTTTAGTGAAGTCAGCCCGCGCCCGCACGACACGGGCATGGTGACGATGTGTAGCCAACGTTTTAGTGAATTCGATTTACACGCGCGTGCTATTTTAGGTTTGCCGGTAGACGTGAGCCTGCGTGAAACTGGGGCGAGTGCCGTTATTTATGGTCAGCATGAAACGAAAAGCTTAGCTTTTGAAGGCGTGGAAGCGGCGTTGGCTGTGCCCAATAGTGATATTCGTCTATTTGGCAAGCCAGAGTCATTTACCAAACGCCGTATGGGTGTGGCGCTTGCGACAGGTGCGAATACCTGTGAAGCGCGCAGCCGTGCGCAATTGGCGGCTAGCCTAGTTAAACCTAAAATTGCTTAGATATGCTAGATAAAATAGAAGAATCTGGCAGCGATAAGCGTACTTTTTTTGAGTTGCTAGGCGGAGAAGCGTCTGGTATAGCCAATATTCGTCAATTGGTTGAAACCTTTTACGATATTATGGATAGCGACCCCAAGGTAGTGCCGCTACGCGCCATGCACCAGCCAGACTTAACCTCGGCACGTGAAAAACTGTTTATGTTTCTTGCAGGTTGGACTGGCGGTCCGCAACTTTATATTGAGCGTTATGGTCACCCCATGCTGCGCAAGCGGCATTTGCCTTTTGCGATTGATGCCTCAGCGCGTGACCAATGGATGTACTGCATTATTAAGGCCATGCATCAACTCAATTATGATGAAGAATTAATTAAAAAACTGGCCACACAACTCTATGGTGTGGCAGATTTTATGCGTAATCAAAATGAGCCACAGTAGCCGTTATTTTTCATATATCATTTAAGCACCCCGCTAAGCCAGTATCCATGCGGCTTGCAGAGGTGTAAAAATCTCTCGGGGTTATTTTTGTCAAAAAATCTATTTTTTAAAACCACCAAGCAAGGTTGCAACGGGGGATTTTTGATTGCGCCCAACGGGTTTTTTGGAAAAAGCATTGTTGCTGTCATTATTGGCGTTTTCATCTGCTTTGGGTGTATTTGGCACGTATGGTTGATAAAACCATGGATCTACATTTTTCTTATGAGAAGTTGGCCTACGCGTAGTGCTTGCCTTGTGCATCGCTGGTTTTGCCGCGCGCTCTTCGTGCTCGTAAGGTTGTCTGGCTGAAGAACTAGCAATATTGGCAATCAGTTTTGGAATGCTTTTTTTAATGAGCTTTTCAATTTCAACTAGATATTTTTCTTCATCATCGCTGACTAAGGAAATGGCCACGCCACTTGCCCCAGCACGGCCAGTACGGCCAATGCGGTGCACATAGTCTTCTGGTGCGCTGGGGATTTCATAGTTAATCACCATGGGTAACTCACTAATATCCAAGCCGCGCGCGGCGACATCTGTCGCCACCAGCGCCATGATGTTGCCAGCCTTAAATGCATCGAGCGCTTCTATGCGCTCTTTTTGGCTTTTATCACCATGAATAGCATCGGCGGCAATGCCGTGTTTAACTAAGCTGCGGCTTAAACGGCTGGCGGTAAGCTTGGTTTTAGTGAAAACAATCACTTGGCTACTGCTCGCTTCTTTAAGCAACTGTATCAGCAGCGCTTCTTTATCACGTTGTGCTACGTGATAGACATTTTGCGTGACGTTATCATTGGTAGCATTACTGCGTGCGACTTCAATGAGTGTAGGCTTGGTTAAAAAGTCGTCAGATAACTTTTTGATTTCATTAGAAAAAGTAGCCGAAAACATCATATTTTGGCGCTGCTTAGGCAATAAAGCCAAAATGCGTTTTAAGTCAGGCATAAAGCCCATATCCAACATTCTATCGGCTTCATCAAGCACCAGCATTTGCACTTGACCAAGCGTTAAAGTTTTTTGCTCAACGTGGTCAAGCAAACGGCCAGGCGTTGCAACCAAAATTTCTACGCCAGTTTTTAAGTGCGGTGTTTGCGTTTTAATATCCACGCCACCAAAAACCACTAAGCTGCGAAGAGGCGTATTTTTAGCATACGCTTTTACGCTTTCTTCCACTTGGATAGCGAGTTCGCGTGTAGGCGTTAGAATTAAAGCGCGAATAGGGTGCTTAGCAGGCGAAGTGCTCGTGCTTGCCAAAGGTAGTAATTTTTGCAACACAGGTAGCGCAAAAGCCGCAGTTTTACCCGTGCCAGTTTGTGCGCCCGCCATCACATCGCCACCCGCTAACGCAACAGGAATAGCTTGCGCTTGAATTGGCGTAGGCTTGGTGTAGCCTGCCTCTGTTAAGGCTTTGAGAAGTTCAGGGGCTAAGCCTAAGCTGTCAAAATAGATAGAATTATTTTCTGTCATTTATCGTTTAAAATCCATTGTAGGAGCGGCTTAAAGCCGCTAAACCATACAATAATAATCGCAGGTTCGGGGCTAGAAGCCCCTCCTACTTTGTTAATTAAGCAAAGCTACGTGGGCGACGTGGCGCGCCATTGCCCGCAGTATTTGCATTGCCAAAACTGCGTGACTCTTGGTTGCGAGTTGCTGGGCGGCTATCGCGGCCTTCGTAACGAGCCCCTAGAACTTTATTATCGTTACGGCCACCTTCGCGGGCAAATGGTTTTTTACCAAATGCAACGGCATCACCAAAGCTACGATTTTGTGCAGGAGCACTTGAACGGTCAGCACGATTGGCGTTACTACGGTCACCACTAAAGCCACTGCGTGAACGATCATTACTTGGTCTTTCAGCCCGTGCAAATTCGTTACGCGTAAATTCAGTACGGTTACTTGACTCAACACGTGCTGCATAAGCGGCAGTATTGCCATTAGCCTCACGCGAAGAATCGCGGCTAAAGCTAGTGCGCTCTGAACGTGATTCACTATTACGGTTGTTAAAGCCGCCACGGTCGTTTTCGCTGCGGTCTTCACGTGGTTTAAAACCACCGCGGCCGCCTGGCGCATGTGAGCGTTCATTACGTGCGTTGCGGGCTTGGCCACGGCCAGTTGGCGCGTCAGACTTCATCGGGCGTTTTGGTTCAAAACCCTCAATCACAGCGGCTTCCATGCGGTTGCCAGTAAATTGCTCAATTTTGCGCAATAAATGGCGGTCAACATTTGAGGCAAATGAAATGGCAATGCCTGTATTGCCTGCTCGGCCAGTACGGCCAATACGGTGTACATAGTCTTCGGCAAATTTAGGTAAGTCGTAATTAATCACATGGCTAATGCCATGCACATCTATGCCGCGTGCAGCAACATCAGTTGCTACCAATACTTTTACATCACCATGACGCAATTTAGTTAAAGTGCGGTTACGTGCGCCTTGCGTCATGTCGCCGTGTAATGCAGCAGTTTTGTGTCCAGCGGCGTATAGGTCTTCAGCCAGTAAATCAGCGTGGCGCTTGGTGCTGGTGAAAATAATGGCTTGGTTGACTTCAGGTGCAATTAATAAATGTTCTAACAATTTATTTTTATGCGTCATGTCATCTACGTAGTGCAAACGTTGCTCAATGTTTGCGTGTTTTTCACGTTGTGCCGCAACTTGAATCGATTTCGGATTTTTTAAGATTTGTTTAGCAATACGCGCAATGTCGCCATCTAAAGTAGCAGAGAATAATAATGTTTGGCGCTCTTTTGTGAGCTGCTCGCAAATACGCTCAACATCAGGTAAAAAGCCCATATCTAACATACGGTCCGCTTCATCCAAAATAAGCATCTGTAAACGACTTAAATCAATGCGGCCGCGTTCCATGTGGTCTAACAACCGACCTGGAGTTGCTACTAAAATATCTAAAGGCTGCGATAATAATTTGTTTTGTAGCGGGTAAGGCATACCACCCACAATACTCACCGTGCGGGCACGCATGTATTTACCATATTTGCGTGCGGCATCGTTCACTTGTGCAGCCAACTCACGAGTAGGGGTCAACACTAAAATACGTGGGCCGCGGCTTTTAGATTCATGCGGCGTGGCTAACAAATTAAGCGCTGGCAACATAAACGCGGCAGTTTTGCCGGTGCCGGTTTGGGCTGAGGCCATCAAGTCACCACCTTCAATGACAACAGGAATCGCCTGCGCTTGAATAGGAGTAGGCTGTGTGTAGCCTGTTTCTTCAATTGCACGAAGGATAGATGGGTGTAAATTTAATGATTCAAAAGACAAAATAGTCCCTTTCAAAAAAGCTATAAAAAGGGCGCAAGTAAATACCTCAAAGTTGATGCTATTCAAACGAATGAATAATAAAAATCAACAAAATGCGATAAAGCAATAAAGCTTTTTACCAGCGCACGGGCATAGCCGCTAACCAGTAAAAGATAGATTAATTGCGTTAATCTAAAGATAGTCGCTTCAAAATTTCACGAGCAACTGAAGGGTCAGGGCGATGAATCTAAAACCAAACAAAGCAGTTAAGTTTTAAGTTGTGCGCATTATAGGGGCTATTTGAAAATTGTCAAAGGTTTTTAAGGGTGTTAGTGCATTATTGTGTTAAAATCGCCGCCTTTCAAACTTATGGCAGCAAACTATGTCTCGCAATCTTCGTAACGTCGCAATTATCGCCCACGTTGACCATGGTAAAACTACGATGGTGGACAAACTTTTACAACAAGCGGGTACATTTGCCGCGCACCATGCGGTAGTTGAGCGCGTGATGGATAGTAATGACTTGGAAAAAGAGCGTGGCATTACCATTTTGGCAAAAAATACGGCTTTGGTTTATGAAGGAACACACATTAATATTGTGGATACACCTGGCCATGCGGACTTTGGTGGAGAAGTAGAGCGTGTATTGGGCATGGTAGATGGTGTGGTATTGCTGGTGGATGCCGTTGAAGGCCCGATGCCGCAAACACGCTTTGTGACAAAAAAAGCCTTAGCGCTCGGGTTAAAGCCTATTGTGGTGATTAATAAAGTTGACCGCCCAGGTGCGCGTACTGATTGGGTGATTAACCACACTTTTGATTTGTTTGCTAACTTAGGTGCAACTGATGAGCAACTAGACTTTCCAGTAGTTTACGCTTCAGCATTAAATGGTTTTGCCATGTTGGATATGAAAAAACCAGCAGATAATATGCGCGCGCTGTTTGAAACGATTATTAACCATGTGGCGCCACCAGCAGGGGATAGTAGTGCGCCATTACAAATGCAAATTTCTGCATTAGATTATTCTACTTACACGGGTCGTTTGGGCGTTGGTCGTATCACTAACGGTAAAATTAAACCTGGACAAGCAGTTGCTGTGATGAATGAAGATAAGCAAATTGCGACAGGAAAAATCAACCAAGTGTTAGGTTTCCGTGGCTTAGAGCGTGTGCCAGTGGAAGAAGCTGAGGCTGGTGATATTGTGATTATTTCTGGTTTAGATGATATTGGTATTGGATTTACTATTTGTGATCGCGATAAGCCGGTTGGTTTGCCACATTTAGGTGTGGATGAGCCTACCTTGACTATGGACTTTATGGTCAACACTTCACCTTTAGCGGGTACTGAAGGTAAGTTTGTGACTTCACGTCAAATTCGTGACCGACTAACAAAAGAGTTGTTGGTTAACGTGGCATTGCGTGTTGAAGATACACAAGATGCTGATGTGTTCCGTGTTTCTGGCCGTGGTGAATTACATTTAACAATTTTGTTAGAGAATATGCGCCGTGAAGGTTTTGAGATGGCCGTGGGTAAACCCAAAGTGGTATTCCGTGAAATTAACGGTGAAAAATGTGAGCCGTATGAAATTTTAACAGTCGATTTAGAAGATGAAAATCAAGGCGCTGTGATGGAAGAGCTTGGTCGTCGCCGTGGTGAAATGCAAAATATGGAGTCTGACGGTAACGGTCGTACACGTTTAGAATATAAAATTCCGGCACGTGGCTTAATTGGTTTTCAAGGGGAGTTTTTAACCCTTACACGTGGAACAGGTTTAATGGCACATATTTTTGATGAATACGCACCTGTAAAAGCTGATATGCCTGGTCGTCGTAATGGCGTACTAATCTCAGCTGAGCATGGCGAAGCGGTTGCATATGCACTCTGGAAATTGCAAGATCGCGGTAAGATGTTTTCTGTGCCAGGCGATAAACTGTACGAAGGCATGGTGATTGGTATTCACAGCCGTGATAATGATTTAATAGTGAACCCGATTAAAGGTAAGCAACTCACAAACGTGCGCGCCTCAGGCACGGATGAAGCAGTGCGACTCATTCCGCCCGTGGCACTAAGTTTAGAGTCTGCGGTTGAATTTATTGATGATGATGAATTGGTTGAAATTACCCCAAAAAACATACGTATTCGCAAGCGTTATTTGCTAGAGCATGAACGTAAACGCGCTGCAAAAGAATAGTAGTATTGGCTTCAATAAAAAACCAGCTTTAGCTGGTTTTTTTATTGAAGCCATATTATTTAAAAATCGTTAACCAGTTGTTGTTGAGGCTAACGTATTTACTTTTGTGATTCAGCTAAAGACCTTGGCATTATATGCGCTTCATGAAAGTCATGGCAAGACATGCAACCACTCGCAATACGTTTAGATTTTGGGCTGTTTCCAGAATGGCAGCGCAGGCATGATTGACGGTCTGGCATCGCCACATCGGCACTAGACTCGGACTCTTCTACCAGATGGCATGATTGACATTGTTGGGTGCGGTGTGAAGCATGATTAAATCGCGCTTTGCCAAACCAATCTTGATTGATCAGCACAGATTCAACCTCCCAAGACAAAGAGTAATCTAGCTTTTGGTCTTCATTTTTGGATGTTGCATCCAACTTATTGATTTCATGGCAGTACGCACAGCCATTTTTTTCTAATGACGCTGAATACTCATCAACATGCTTTGGAGCCTGTACTTTTAAGGTGTTGATAACATTTAATGTTGATCCATGTGGCACCCTGATTTGCGCTGTAGATGAGCCAACTTCCAGTTGATTTTTATGGCATGCCGCACAATCTCTAATGTAAAGTATAGGCTTAAAGCGCATCTCTTTACCTTCTGGTTGATGACAGTTAGTGCATGTCAACTCTTGTATGTCCATAACACCATTTGGCCCTTGAACTTGACCAAAATGTTGTGAGTGTGGAAACTTTAAGCCAGATTTTTCAACTAATTTCGCTTTATCGGTTTGCGGTATGCGTTCAATTTTCTTATTAGTATCTCTAGTCAAAAATGTTAGTTTAAAATCAGGATGATTACGGTCAAAATCATGGATGTTTGTTAGCTTGCTATTTGAATCGACCGATTTAATATCGCCGTGACACTTTACACAATTGTTGTTATCCTGCCGCGCCAAGGGGAAAGGCGCTTTGTGTTCACGATGACATTCTGCGCAACGCATGCCTTCACTAAATAATTTTTTATTGGCAAACACCTGATTTTGTAATTTTGGGTCAGCAATATGCGGTGCAATCTGATGGTGACATTTTATGCAGGCATCGTCAGATACTTGGCGTGTTAATACCTGATGACAGTTAAAACATTGTGAACCAAAATGTAGATGCGAGTTAGAAATGTGTCCAGGACTCCAAACACGGTCAAAACCCATCGGAAGTTCAGCCATAGTTTGGTTAAGGCTCGGTATCATATTTTGCGCTAAAGGTAATGCTAAAAAAATGAGTGCAATAATTGCCAGCATCCAAGTAGCTAGGCGACGTTTCAGTGCTGAAGCACCTATTAGCGGCTCATGAGTTCTTGCTTTTAAGTCCAGATAATCATCTGGTAATGGCTGATGTAAAGTCAGTGAAAGTGATAAATTCACATCAGGAGGTGCAGGCTCTACCTTTAGCAGGAAGGGGCCGATTTTAACTTGAGTACCATTTGACAGTACAACATTTTGAAAAATTGACCCTTCAATTTCTAATTCACCATTAGTAGACATTAAGTGCATCTGCCCGTCATCCATACGCTTAATTACAGCATGATGCATAGAGATACGAGGGTCGAGCAAATGTATTTTACATTCTGCCCCTCGACCAATCGAGAGTTCTTCCGCAGCTAGGGTGCGATAACTACGCACTGGCATGCCGCGTTTGTTGTATGAAACTTTGATTAAAAGACAATTAATCATGGCTTACCAATATAAAAACACAGCAATAATATGTGCAGCCATCGCTGTTAATAAGGCAATCGCGAAAGGTGTGTGAAAGTGTAGCCAAAATCCAAGTCTGGCACGGTACATTAAATCTTGTCTGGCACGCTTTACTAAAGATTGACGCCTAACCATGATTGAATATAACTCGCGATACAGTTTACGCTGCTCCACAGATAAACTATTGCCGAGTATGGCAAGTTTTTGTACCGCAATCGCCGTAGGGCAACCAGGTTGAAATCCTCTTAATTGTTCAAATAGTCCAGTGCCGATATAGGTTTCCCGACATGCTTTATCAACGATAAAATTAATTTCGTCTGGCATCATTAAAGCAATTTGGCGTGCCAGCTTGTCAGTTTCGGCAATACGCAATAACAGACTATCTAGGCTGTCTTCTCCCATATTTTCCGTCATCAGGCGTGGGTAAATCATATATGCGTAATTGCCAAAGAAGCCGCTGACTACTACGATTAACAAAAGGCCATAGGCTAACGTGTGAACGTTGAAGCCAAAATGAAATCCACTATGCAATGTTGCTGTAAATGTGAGTGCAGTACCAAGATAAATGTGTGCAGATAACCAACCTTGCGTTGAGCCGCTACTACGGTAACGGCGCTTGCGTACTCCATACCATGCCATCCATAGCACTAATGCTGCAGAAATTACACCTAAACTATAACCTAGCCAACTGCCCCCGTAGTAACCAACTGCAGGTTCAAACAGCAAAAATGCCGTGAATGCAATCAGTATGACAGCAACGGCTAACTTAAAGTAACGATAATTTTTATAGACGAATATATTTCCACGTTGCATAAATTTTTCTAATTTCCGTCAGTTTCAGATAGGTAAACTTCGCTAGATTCACTACTAGAATCTGAAGCATTGCCAGCATAGTTAAGGAGCTCTTCTGGATTTACACGAAGTGCCGCACCTACAGGACATGCACGCACACAAACTGGCCCTTCTTTAATGTCTTTACACATATCACATTTTACTGCTACTTTAGCACTATCTACCTTAGGTAAGGCTTTTGGCTTAATGCCAAGCAAAATTTGCCATATTTTGCGCTCGGGTTGTTCTTGAATGACAGCCATTTGAATCACGTCATACGGGCAGTTTTGTTGGCAGTTGCCGCAACCAATACAACTATCATCAATATAAACCTCTCCATGGGGAGCGCGGTGAATTGCATCAGGAGGGCAGTCTTTCATGCAGTGTGGATGCTCGCAATGACGACATGAGGTTGGTACACGAATGTTGGCAAAAATTGGCCCCGCGTCTCTGTCTAACCTTGTTGCTCCGCCATGTGTATCAGCGCAGGCATTTTCACAATAGTTGCAACGTATGCAAAGTGACTCATCAATTAATAATACATCTGTTGCTTCGCCAACACCTTGTTGAATAAGAAAGGATATTAGATTGGATGGTGTTGATTGACTTCCTGCCGTGCCAGCGCTATCCATGGCTGTTTCAAGTTGCTGGCGCTTTTCTTGGTCTTCTAAGTGCTTCAGATAACGTGCATCTAGTTCGCTACGAATTTCTGGATTTCGCGCGATGATGTCGTTCATCCGTCCAGCATCAATAAGCACGGCTTCTGTCGCCACCGCAGCTCTTACTGTTGCGTATCGTGGTTCGCCAGAAACCAAAGACATTTCACCTACATAATTACCAGCAGCCACGTAAAAAAGCACAACTTCTCTGCCGCCTATCAAGCGCGAAACGGTGACTGATCCACTTTGAATCAGATAGAGTCCATCAGCCGCATCACCCTCATGGAATAACTCCTCACCAGCAGCATAACTTTTGAGTGTGGCATGACTAGCAAGATTGTTAAGGTCCTCTTCGCTGAGGGTGAGCCCTATGCAGACATGTACAACCCACTTGATTGCCACTTCATTAAGTACGCGGCGCATTGATTGCACTGAGTCAACGAGTTTTTGCATGACGCGTCTAGGCGTTTCAATCAGTACGCATTTTGTGAGCGCGCGTACCGTGCCAGCTCTGCGGCGACCAGAAACAAGTGCCATTTCACCAAAAAATTGACCTGCTCTAAGTTTTGCGTCAGGTAAGTTGTCTTCATCAATTAATACATCTAATTCACCTTCAATAATGAAAAAGAACGTGGTGCTATAGTCGTTACGCTTAAAAATAATATCGCCAGATTCAGGCTGTAAAATATTGCTCTGGAGCACCAGTTCTCGTAACTGTAAAGTGGTTAGCATGCTCAAAAGCGGAACGCTTTTGCGTATTTTTTCTAATACTTCATCTACGCTACGGTCTGAACAAAAGTTTGCAAACTTTTCACGTAGTAACGCGGTGTCGGCAGGCTCTACTGGGTTTCCTAAGATATACTCAATGACTTCATAGCCTTGATTGATTCCCTGTTTGATGAGGGGGTATCCAGCCAGCGCGCCAATAATGTACAGTCCAGGTACGCTAGATTCATAATGCGATGATAATAAAGGCAGTGCAGCAATATCTTCAGTTGGAAAGGCTACGCCAAACTCCTCAAGTATTGGTCGAGATGGCAAAGCGCCAAGTCGTGCAATAACGCGGTGACATGGAATGCGCTCTACGCCATTTGGGGTATTGGCAACCACGGTGATGGGAAACTCACCTTTGGTATTGATTTCAATTGCTTTGGGTTTGGTTTCTAATAGCCAATCCAACGCCCCTCTTTTTCGAGCATCTGTCAGTTGGCTAAGGTTACTATCTTTACAATTGCTAAAGTCGTCTGCACGGTTAAGAATAATAATTTGGTTGCGACCAGTGAGCGCTAGCGCATTTTCTACACCACTGTCACCCCCACCAATCACGACAATAGTTTCATCTTGATACGCTTGTGGATCATCTAATTGGTATTGCACTTGTGGCAAATCACCACCAGGTATTTGTAACTGACGTAAATTACCCTGCACACCAATAGCTAGGACAACATGATCTGCAGTGTATTGACTGCCGTCAGCGACTTCTAATTCCAGCCATTTTTCACGACGATGTATGCTTTTTACTTTGCTTCCGTAACGAATATTTAAGTTATAGTCAATAATCGTTTTTTCCCAAGAATCAAGCACGTTTTCCCGCAATGCTGCGGTAAAGGGAAGGGGGCTGCGCGTAGGTAAAAAGCGCGGTTCTGACATAACAAGCTTGCCGCGAAGATAGCTTCTAATCGTGCTGGCAGGTGTTTGTTCAGCTTCTAGCAATAAATAAGATGCTTTTTGTTCTGCGGCTTGTACGGCTGCAGATAAACCACTAGGGCCAGCACCAATAATAATAATGTTGAAATGATTTGGTTTGGCAACGGTTGTTTTAGTCATGGCTTTTATCATGGTGACGCACTCGGAATGGAGGCTTTTGGTAATTAACTACCAATCAGTACATCCTGAAATGCTTTACATAGCGCAATACTAAATTCTACCGAACTTTTGGAAGGAAAACGCAATTAAAAGATGGTTTTCAATATTATATCGATTAGTGGTTACGATTTACTCTGTTATTGAGCAAATCTAGCATAGATTGATGGTGGCCTATGCGTACGCGATAATCAACATTCAATTGTTGGTTTTAATTAAATATAGCGGTAAATCGCTTATTGTCGGGGGCTGGACAGCAAGTGTGTCATTTTTGAGTAAAAGACACACTTACTTAAATTTTAGATAGTCGTCCAGCGTGAAAGCTAAATTCAACGCAACGCAGTCACAACTAATATTTTGGCGCCTAATAAAACTTATTTATTGCGGTCGCGCTTAGCATCTTCATCCATGTGGCGTTTGAAAAAAAAGCCAAACCACACGAACATACCCAAAATAAACGCGATGACCGCGATACTTTGTATGCCGTAATCAGTTGAGAGTAAAGTGTTCCATAATGACATGATAAAAGTCCTCTTTGTTAAGAACCGGGCGCTACAATAGTGCTAGCAATGTCGTTAATATGCGCTTGTTCTAAAAAGGGAGTTTTGATGCATGTCAATTTTTAATAAAACTGCGGCAAATTGTCACACTTCTTTTTGTTAAAAACCATCAATTAACAGCGCAATAAATCATGCGTTATATTGAAAGATTTAGCAGTAAATTCATTTTGATGCTCTGGAAGCCGCATGGATACTGGCTTGCAGAGGCGTTATTTTTTCTCGGGGGAGTAATGGGCTAAAAATCACGTCCTAAAACGCGATTTTTGGTTTTATATGACGTGATGATATTTTTGGCAATTAAAGGCAGTAGACCGATAAAAATGAAGATAAATAGTAAAGCTACGCTAGCCACTAAAAATTTAGGGACATATTTAAGCCAATTGGCATATTGTTGCTGATTGGGTAGTAAATCAAGTAACCTTATCATGCCAATCGCATAGCCAAGTAACATTGCCCAAGCGGTGTCTGTGATACGAGTTTGTTCAAACCACAAACCCGCCAAGTAAATCAGCCAAAGGCCACCAAGTAAAGCGATGATACCCTGAAGTGAAAATTGTGCAAAAACAGCGCTATGGGCAACTAGGCTGAAAAACCAAACCATGGCCAGCCACATTAACCACAACGCTTTGCGCATTATTCCACGCCTTGGCTCGTGAGATAGTCTTCGTAATTGCCAGTAAAGTCCACAATGCCATCGGCTTTAATTTCGATAATGCGGGTGGCTATCGAACTGACAAATTCGCGGTCATGGCTGACAAAAAACAGTGTACCTTTGTATTTATCAAGCGCAGTATTAAGCGCTTCGATAGATTCCATGTCCATGTGGTTGGTCGGCTCATCCATCAGCAATACATTGGTGCGGCCTAACATGAGCTTGCCATAGAGCATACGACCTTTTTCGCCACCTGAAAGTACCTTAACAGACTTTTTGGTATCTTCACCAGAAAACAACAGTCGGCCTAACATGCTACGCACCGCTTGGTCGTCATCGCCTTGCTGTCTAAATTTGGTCATCCACTCAAATAAATCTTCGCCATCTTCAAATTCGTATTCATGGTCTTGTGCAAAATAGCCAATTTGGGCTTTTTCTGCCCATTTCACTTCACCGTGCTTAGGTTGTAAATCGCCTGCCAAACAGCGTAAAAAAGTGGTTTTACCAATGCCGTTTTCACCAATAATGGCCACTTTTTCACCCGCTTCAAACATCATACTCACATCGTTAAACAGGGGGTGATCAAAACCATGGCTGAGTTTTTTGAGTTCTACGGCATTGCGGTGTAGCTTATTGCGTTCATCATACTCAAACCGAATAAACGGATATTGGCGGCTGGAAGGTTTAAATTCTTCAATTTTAATTTTATCAATTTGCTTAGCACGGCTAGTGGCTTGCTTGGCTTTTGATGCGTTGGCTGAAAAGCGGCGTACAAAGTCTTGTAAATCGGCAATTTGCTGCTTGGCTTTAGCATTATCTTTAGCTTGCTGCGCACGGGCTGCGGTGCTTGCTTCCATATAATCATCATAGTTACCAGGGTAAACGGTAATTTTGCCGTAATCCATATCACATGTATGTGTACACACTTGATTTAAAAAATGGCGGTCATGCGAAATAATCACCATGGTGCAGTCACGATTATTCAGCACATCTTCTAACCAGCGAATGGTGTTGATGTCCAAGTTGTTAGTGGGCTCATCGAGTAACAAAATATCGGGGTTAGCAAACAAAGCTTGTACCAATAATACGCGCAATTTCCAACCCGGCGCAACCGCACTCATGGGGCCATTATGTTGCTCAATCGGTATGCCAACACCCATTAAAAGCTCTCCTGCACGGGCTTCAGCGGTGTAGCCATCATATTCTGCAAACACGCCTTCAAGTTCGGCTGCACGCATATAGTCGTCTTCAGTAGCTTCTAAATTGGCATAAATGGCATCACGCTCTTTCATCGCGTTCCACATTTGCTCGTGGCCCATCATTACTACATCGAGCACACGCTGGTCTTCATAAGCAAATTGGTCTTGCTTTAAAAACGCCATGCGCTCGTTGCTATCAATGGTGACATTTCCCATAGATGGCTCTAGCACGCCAGCCAAAATTTTCATGAAAGTGGACTTACCACAGCCGTTAGCGCCAATTAAACCGTAGCGGTTATTGTCGCCAAACTTAACGGATACATTTTCAAACAGTGGCTTGGCGCCAAACTGCATGGTGATATTATTTGCAATTAACATGTTGTTCTCTAACTATTTAAACTTATTTTGAATAACGACTTCATCGTAATCAAGCTGGCCACCACGTGGTTGTGCTTCTTTTAACGGTTTACCAACTACCACAAACATGGCTGGCGTGTGGTCCGCGGGCAATTTAAGTAATTTTGCCACTGCATCAAAGTCAAATCCATCCATTGGGCAGGTGTCATAGCCCATTTCTTTAGCGGCCAGCATAATTGTTGTGGCTGCCATGCCGCAAGAGCGCATGGCTTCGTCACGCTGCACTTGCTCGCGGCCAGTATAATATTGACCAATCATGGGCACTAACACATCTTGTGCGGTTTGTGGCGCATTTTTCCAATAGCGAGCAGGTTCTTTAGCCCAAGACTTCAAATCTGCTGTCAGTACGATAAGTAGTGAGGCATCCGTGACTTGTGCTTGATCCCAACTGGCTTTACGGACTTCTTGGCGAAGCGCTGGATCGGTCACTAAAACAAAGCGCCAGTTTTGAATGTTAAATGCGGTGGGCGAGAGCATCGCCAATGACATTAATTTGGCAATTTCTTCTTCTGTAGTTTTATGATTCGGGTCATACACTTTAACAGAGCGGCGTTTTACTATGGCTTCGGTAACGTTCATCGTTGGTAATGAATATCTAAAATGGTTAAAGTGGTATTGCCAGCTGGGCGTTGCCATGTGACAGTGTCACCAATTTTTTGCCCGATGAGTGCTTTAGCTAATGGAGAAACATAACTGACTTTGTTAATTGCGGCGTTGGCCTCATCTTCTCCAACAATGTGAAATGTATGTTGCGTGCCATCGTTATCTTCTACTTCAATGGTTGCACCAAATAAAACCTTTTCATGGTCTTGCTTCTCTGGATCAACCAAAATTGCTGAGTCCAAACGGCTAAGCACGTAGCGTAAATCACGTTCCACTTCAGCGACTTTATCTTTGGCAAAAGTATCGTCTGCTTTGCTCTTGAGCGTTTCAAGCTCTGAACTTAAAGATTCCTCAAGTGTTTGCAACTCAAGTGCACCAGTGGGTGTCACGTAATTGGGGTGTTGACTAACGGGGCGGTCAACCAACTCTTCACCACCTGCTTGCTCAAATCGCTCTTCATTCACAAATGCTCTGCTCATATTCTCGCTCCTATTATTCCCACTCAATAGTGGCGGGTGGTTTGCCAGAAATATCATAAACCACACGGTTAATGCCACGCACTTCATTAATAATGCGGTTAGATACTTTGCCAAGTAAGCTATAAGGCAACTCAGCCCAGTGCGCAGTCATAAAATCGCTGGTGACCACGGCGCGTAAAGCAACTACATAATCGTAAGTGCGGCCGTCGCCCATCACGCCAACAGATTTGACGGGTAAAAATACAGTAAAGGCTTGGCTAGTCAGGTCGTACCACGTTTTACCTGATTTTTCGTCCACCGTATTGCGTAATTCTTCAATAAATATCGCATCTGCACGTTGCAGTAGTAAGGCATATTCACGTTTAACCTCGCCTAAAATGCGCACGCCCAAGCCTGGGCCGGGAAAAGGGTGGCGATACACCATATCGCGCGGCAAGCCAAGCGCCACGCCAAGTTCGCGCACTTCGTCTTTAAACAAGTCGCGTAGTGGCTCGAGTAGTTTTAAGCCAAGTTGTTCTGGCAAACCACCGACATTGTGGTGGCTTTTAATGGTGACGGCTTTTTTGCTTTTTGCGCCACCTGATTCAATTACGTCAGGATAAATCGTGCCTTGTGCTAAAAAGGTTGCACCTTTGTGACATTGTCCGCTGGCTTTGAGTTTTGCCGCTTCCGCTTTAAATACTTCCACAAACTCGCCACCAATGATTTTACGTTTGGCTTCGGGGTCGCTCACGCCTGCGAGTTTGCCCATAAATTGCTCAGTCGCATCCACTCGAATCACTTTGGCGTGCAAGCGGCCTGCAAACATGTCCATCACCATGTCACCTTCATTTAAGCGCAGTAAGCCGTGGTCAACAAACACACAAGTCAGTTGGTCGCCAATCGCGCGGTGGATGAGGGCAGCAGCCACACTAGAATCGACGCCACCCGATAAGCCTAAAATCACTTCTTCATCGCCGACTTGTGCTTTAATTTTGGCGACTGCTTCTGTGATGTAATCGCCCATAATCCAATCGGGTTTGGCTTGGCAAATTTCTAATACGAAGCGTTCAAGCATGGCTTGGCCTTGCTTTGTGTGGGTGACTTCGGGGTGAAATTGCACCGCGTAAAATTGGCGGTCTTCGTCTGCCATCGCGGCAATGGGCGTGGTGTCGTTGCTGGCAATCACTTTAAAGCCTGCAGGTAATTCAGTCACTTTGTCACCGTGGCTCATCCATACGTCAATCAAGCCGTGGCCTTGCTCGTTCGTCGCATCTTGAATATCGCGGAACAAGGCAGAGTGACCGCGCGCGCGCACTTGGGCGTAGCCAAATTCGCGTTTGCTGCCAGCTTCCACTTTGCCGCCTAGCTGTTGCGCCATGGTTTGCATACCATAGCAAATGCCTAACACAGGCACGCCAAGTTCAAACACGGCTTGTGGCGCTTTGTCAGTTTCTTCCTCATACACGCTGGCATGGCTACCACTTAAAATAATGCCATCTGCACCAAAATGACGCACAAAATCGTCATTCACATCACAAGGATGAATTTCGCAATACACATGTGCTTCGCGTACGCGACGCGCGATGAGTTGGGTGACTTGTGAGCCAAAATCGAGGATAAGAATTTTTGAATGAGTCATGTTTTTTTATAGGGTTATTAAAACAGATGCTCTGGAAGCCAATATCCATGCGGCTTCCAGAGCATTAAATTTTTCTCGGCAGTTTTTAGCCTAGTTTTAGCCTGATTTTTTACTTGGTTTTCTTTATTTAATCAACGCGGTAATTTGGCGCTTCTTTGGTAATCTGCACATCATGCACATGCGATTCGCGCATACCCGCACTGGTGATTTGTACAAACTCTGCTTTATTACGCATCTCTTCAATCGTTGCACAGCCCACATAACCCATGGATGAGCGCAAACCGCCCATGAGTTGATGAATTACCGCCAATACACTGCCTTTGTATGGAACGCGGCCTTCAATACCTTCAGGCACCAGTTTGTCTGCATTACCATCGTTGTTATCTTGGAAGTAACGGTCGCTAGAGCCTTTTTCCATCGCACCGATTGAACCCATGCCGCGATAAGACTTATATGAGCGACCTTGAAACAGTTCAATGTCGCCAGGCGCTTCTTCAGTGCCGGCAAACATACCGCCAAGCATGACTGAGTAGGCGCCAGCCGCAATGGCTTTTGAAATGTCGCCAGAAAAACGAATACCGCCATCTGCAATAAAGGGCACGCCTGTGCCACGCAAGGCTTCTTCAACATTGGCAATAGCGCTAATTTGTGGTACACCTACACCAGCCACAATACGTGTGGTGCAAATAGAACCAGGACCAATACCCACTTTAACGCCATCTGCACCTGCATCCACCAAGGCTTTAGCTGCGGCACCTGTGGCAATATTGCCGCCAATCACTTCAATTTTAGGGTAATGCTTTTTCACCCATGTCACGCGGTCTAACACGCCTTGCGAGTGACCGTGCGCGGTATCCACCACAATCACGTCAACACCTGCTTCAGCCAGCGCTTCAACACGCTCTTCAGTGCCAGCACCTACACCAACCGCAGCGCCTACGCGTAATCTGCCTTGCGCATCTTTGCAAGCAAGCGGGTGATCATGCGATTTTTGAATATCTTTAACGGTAATCAAACCTTTGAGTGTGTCATTGTTATCAATCACCAATAAACGCTCTAAGCGATATTGATGTAATAAGCGAATGACTTCATCTTTAGCCGCGCCTTCTTTCACGGTCACCAGCTTGTTGCGCGGTGTCATGATGTTTTTAATTGGCTGGTCTAAATTGGTTTCAAAGCGTAAATCGCGATTGGTGACAATGCCCACAATTTTGCCGTTATCCACCACGGGAATACCAGAAATTTTGTGCATACGAGTAAGTGCAAGCACATCACGCACAGTCAAATGGCTTTGAATCGTAATCGGGTCGTTCACAATGCCTGATTCAAACCGTTTAACCCTAGCCACATGAGCAGCTTGTTTAATCGCCGTCATGTTTTTGTGAATAAAGCCTAAACCGCCTTCTTGCGCTAGCGCAATGGCCAATGTAGCTTCAGTCACTGTATCCATTGCCGCAGATAAAAGCGGGATGTTGAGTTCGATGTTGCGGGTGAGTTTTGTTTTGAGAGAGACTTCACGCGGCAGCACATTAGAGTGGGCTGGCACCAACAAAATGTCGTCAAAAGTGAGGGCTTGTTGCAGTAAACGCATTGTAAATCCTTATACGCAAAACGAAATTATACAGATTTACGGCATTTGTTGCGAGTAGCGTGACTATAAATGCTGGTTTTTTTCAAAAACCACTTTCATGACTGCTATTGCAATAGTAAGTAACACCATAGTGCTATTCGCTACAATAAGCGGTAAATCATTTTTCATAAGGCCGTATGTCAACCAAAGCAGCAAGCCAATCGTAATAATGACGTAAGTAGAAAGTGAAATACCGCTGACATCGCGCGTTTTATAAGTGCGAATGACCTGCGGAATTTGGGAAGAGGTGGTAAAAATACTAGCAGCGAGGCCTAAAATATCGAGGTTGGTCATGGTGAGAATTTTTGAATGGCTTTCTTCAAGTAGTGCGTGAATGTTGTGTGGTAATTATAATAAAAATATAGACTTTTTATCGCATAAGCTTAAATTTTACTTGCTAGAATATGGAACAGGCAATACTATTATTTCTATTACAATCATGCATCATGGCTAATTTGGCATGCCTGATTGAGTTAAACATTGCGCATCAAATTTAAGGATACACAAATGAACATACGCTTTTTAATATTATGTACGCTAGCGTTACCTGTTTTGGCCTCAGCTGAGGCAGGCGAGGTTTATAAATGGCGCGATAGCAATGGTGTTGTACGCTACAGCGATACGCCGCCGCCATCTAATGTTAAACATGAAGTTTATGGTAAAAAGTCAAAAGTCGTTAGTGGGCAAGCCCCTTTGGCTGAAGTGGAAGGCGACGCTACCGCAGCAATGAACAAGCAAAAAGCAGCCACTGACAAAGCTTTAGCAGATAAAGCAAAATCTGACAAAGCGCCACTGAGCAAAGAAGAGGCCGCAGCCAAGCGCGCTAAAGAAGCTGAAGAGCTGAAAAAGATAGAAGCACAAAAAAAAGCAGAGTTAGAAGTGAAAGCTGAAAACTGCAAAGTAGCTAAATCTAACCTAGCAACTTACACTAACGGCGGACGCATCACCCGAACCAATGAAAAAGGTGAGCGTGAATACTATACTGATGCTGAAATTGCTAAAGGCCGTGTTGAGTCTCAGGCCGAAGTGGAAAAACACTGTAATTAAATTGATTATTTCAGCTGGTTAGGTTTCAGGCGGTGCATCTCCACCGCCTTTTTTCATGACTTTTCCATCAGCAGCACGTTGCTTGCGGACTTCTTTCGGGTCAGCAATCAGTGGCCGGTAAATCTCAACTCGATCTAAATGACGCAATGGTGCATCTAATTTGCTTAGTTTGCCAAAAATACCGATTTTGTTGATTGCTAAATCAATTTCAGGAAATTTATGAATAATGCCTGAAGCAGCAATAGCTTGCTCGGCTGTGATGCCTTGCTTGACCTTAACAGGTACAATCAGCTGCTCATGCGGCAAGGCATAAGCTACTTCTACCATCATTTCATTTTCGGTCATATGTTACCCTTTACTGTAAACTTGGTCTGCCCGCGCTACAAAACCATCCACAAAAGTATTGGTTATGTGGCTAAATACAGGCGCAATCATTTTATCTAAAAATCCGTTCGCAAATTCATATTGCAATTTAAATTCAATTTTACACGCTTCATCATTCAGCGCAGTAAACTTCCAAATGCCTTCTAACTGCTTAAAAGGGCCATCTTTGAGCTTAATATCCATTAAATTTGGGCGTGATTTATGGTTTTCGGTGGTAAATTTTTGATGTAAACCGTGGTAAGCGATGTGCAAAGTTGCTATGGTGGTTTTATCATCTTGTTGAATTAAGTCCACACCACCACACCACGGCAAAAATTCGGGGTATTTAGTCACATCATCTACTAGCGCAAACATGCGTTCAGCCGAATGATGAATGAGTACCGTTTTATGAACCTCTGCCATTAAGAAGCCGCGTAAATAGAGTAAAATGCTATTTTAAGACATTCGCAGCAAAATACTAAGAGAAATACTAAGCGTTTATGAGCATTGCCCAAAACAAAAAAGCCTTTTTTGATTATTTTATCGAAGATAAATACGAAGCAGGCATTGTACTAGAAGGCTGGGAAGTTAAAGCCATTCGCGATAACCGCATTAACCTTAAAGAAGCGTATGTGGTCATTATTCGTGGTGAGTTGTATTTGATAGGCTGCCACGTGACACCACTTGGCATGGCCTCAACACATATTCGCCCAGATGCTATTCGCACCCGTAAGTTATTATTGCATAACGAAGAAATTGTTAAATTGATTGCCAAAGTAGAGCGTGCAGGCTACACCATTGTGCCGCTGGATATGCATTTTTCAAAAGGCCGCGTAAAAGTACAAATTGGTTTAGCCAAAGGCAAAAAACAGCACGATAAACGCGATGTGGAAAAAGAAAAAGATTGGAAACGCGAGCAAAGTAGCATTATGAAAAGCCATAATCGGCGTGCTTAATTGACAGTTAAAGTCATTCAATTTTTAGCCAATTTTCACACAGCATCATTTCACCACCTCTGCAAGCCAGTACCCATGCGGCTTCCAGAGGCATAAAAATCTCTCGTACATTTTAATGTGTCTTAATATAGTTAATTATTGACATAGAGTGTGCGCTTTAGTGCTTTTCGCTTGAACGATGCGTTAAAGACTGGCTGTATCGAGAGTACCCCCAAAAACCCGCATATACTGCACTAAATCCCATACCTAGTAACATTGCTATAAAAACTAAACCTATCCAAAGCGGTGGTGCTGCCTCAGCTTCATTACTTGGAAATATGTAACGGAAAAAGTAAAGGAGCCCAAGGGCTAGTATATAAAAAATACTCATACCAACAATTGCAGAAATAATTGTTATCATTAGGCTTTTAACTAAAGTAGGAATTTTCATTCGTCTATACCTCTTTTACTATCAAGCTATCGCTTTGTGTTTTTCATTGAAAATGAAAAACACATAAAATTAACTCCTGAAAACCTTCTTTAACAAACACACCATAACGGCTTTAATTTTTATTGCATAGTGTATTGCGAACAATATATAGTTAGCATAATAACGTTAGAGTAGATGTATAAAAAAGCAAATTTTTAGTCAGTTAATAACCCACACCATTTCACCACCTCTGTAAGCCTTATTCTATGCGGCTTCCAGAGGCATAAAAAACGCTCGGGAAAATTGAGTGTTAATAGTAGCCTTTTGCGTAGTTGTTTATAATCGCTAAAGGTTCACGTAATGCGCCTTTAAAACCCATGCCCCATTTTGTCCAGCAAAAGCTAGGTGCAGCAGCGTAGCTAACCGTAAAATCTTGCCCTAAATGCCCAGCTTCTACTAATTTTTGCACGCGCCATAAGTGGTAGGGCTCTGATATGACGATAACGTTTCTAGCGTGAATACTTTCTAAAATGGGGCGTGAGAATGCAAAATTTTCTTGGGTGGAGCTTGAACGTGATTCGAGCAATATTGCCCCATTAAAGCCGATTTTTTTGGCATGTGCTTCCATCGTTACCGCTTCAATGCGACCGTCTTCAACATCTACACCACCTGACATCACCAAAGTTTTTACTAGGTCTTGTTTAGCTAGGCGCACACCTTCATCTACACGGCCTGTTAAGCATGGGTTGGGCGCGCCGTTGAGGTAAGCGCGATTGCCTAAAATCAGTGCAGCATCGGCTTTTTGTGTAGGAGGATTGGCTAAGAATTGATAAGCATGGATTGCGATTATGCAGTACAAAACACCATAAGTTGCGATGCCTAGCACAAAACCGGTGCGTACAATAAGGCGCAGCCAGCGCGGTAAAAATTTGAGCGCGAAAATTTTACCAGTTAGCTGAAACATGACGACAAAAGGGCGTAAAAGTTGTGCCAATTTGTGCATGTTATTTAGTGGCTTTATCTGTCAAGTTGCCAGAATACCTAACTGGCTCAGGTCGTCTGTTTGTCATCGTGGTACGAGCTCGTTGACTAGGCTAAGGATGTTATCCATTAAGTATTTTGAATCACAATATTGGGGAATTTTGCACTGTGGTCATTTGCCGAATTGGCAATTTTAATGGCCGCCTTACGGGCGATTTCTTTATAAATGTTGGCAACTTTGCTATTAGGATCGGCGATCACGGTAGGTTTTCCGCTATCGACTTGCATGCGAATGTTGATATCTAGCGGTAAACATCCTAGTAAATCCACTTTGTAATCTTTCGCCATCACTTCGCCACCACCGGCGCCAAAGATATGCTCTTCATGCCCACAGTTACTACAAATGTGCGTACTCATGTTTTCAACAATACCTAAAATAGGAATGCCGACTTTTTCAAACATTTTTAAGCCTTTACGTGCATCGAGCAGAGCAATATCTTGCGGCGTGGTGACAATAATTGCGCCAGTGACCGGAATTTTTTGCGCCAGTGTGAGTTGAATATCACCCGTGCCTGGCGGTAAGTCAATCACTAAGTAGTCTAAATCTTTCCATTTAGTATCACGCAATAACTGCTCTAGCGCGCCAGTCACCATCGGGCCGCGCCACACCATTGGCGTGTCGTTGTCAATCAAAAAGCCAATGCTCATGGCCTGTATGCCATGCGCTTGCATAGGTTCCATGCTTTTGCCATCTGTGCTTTCTGGGCGGCCACTAATACCAAGCATTTGTGGTTGGCTGGGGCCGTAAATATCTGCATCCAGCAAGCCCACGCTTGCGCCTTCAGCCGCTAAGGCTAAAGCCAGATTTACAGATGTCGTTGATTTTCCCACACCACCTTTGCCAGAAGCAACTGCAATGATGTTTTTAACGTTAGGCAATAAGGTGACGCCTTGCTGCGCTTTATGGGCAACAATTTTACTCACTACATTGACATCAACTTCACCAATGCCATCAACCGTTTTAAGATGATTTTCTACCACGGCCTTAACGTGCGCAAAAACACTATTGGCAGGGTAACCCAATATGATGTCAAGCCGCACATTGTTGCCAGAGATTTGAATGTTTCTAACAGATTTGCTAGAAATAAAGTCTTTTCCTGTGTTGGGGTCTATGCACAGCTTTAAGCTGCTTTGAATGAGTAACTCGGTGATGGTCATAAAATATCTTAATATTTAAGTTAAACTGCCATTTTAGCTGAACGACTGACCAAAAAGAGCTATTGTGATGTTTTTTTTAAGCGAGTATAAAGTAGCTCTCGCGGAGTAAACGTGGTTTATAAAAAAAGGATGATTGTTAAATTTCATTTCTTTGTTGGTGAAGTTATTTAAAAGTACTTAAAATATCATATGAAAATTCTTTTGTTCGGCAAAAATGGTCAAGTAGGTTGGGAGTTACAACGCAGTCTTGCCCCTCTGGGTGAGGTAGTGGCACTTGATGTGAGTGACCGAGTAATGTGTGGCGACTTAAATGATTTGGCAGGTATTGCAAAAACCATCCAGACCGTTGCGCCAGATGTAATTGTTAATGCGGCTGCGCATACAGCGGTGGATAAAGCTGAAAGTGAACCTGAATTTGCGCATACGTTAAATGCTTCTGCGGTAGAAGTGATGGCGCAAGAAGCAAAGCGAAGTGGTGCTTGGCTGGTGCATTACTCCACAGATTATGTGTTTGATGGCAGTGGAAATCAACCACGGCAAGAAACGGATGCTACTGCACCGTTAAGCGTCTATGGAAAAAGTAAATTGGCTGGTGAAGCAGCCATTATTGCTTCTGGCTGCAAGCATTTAATATTTCGCACCAGTTGGGTGTATGCCGCGCGTGGTGGCAACTTTGCTAAAACTATGCTGAAGTTAGCTAAAGAGCGTGAATTATTAAATGTTATTAATGACCAAATTGGAGCACCCACTGGGGCAGATTTATTAGCGGATGTTACTGCGCATGCCATCAGAACTGCTTTGCAAAGTGCCGACGTGAGTGGTTTGTATCATTTGGTTGCAGGTGGAGAAACCTCTTGGCATGAATATGCAAAATTTGTCATCGAATATGCAAGGCAAAATGGCGTTGAAATAAAAGTGCCTGTAGATGCAATTAAAGCTGTGCCCACTTCAGCGTTTCCTACTCCTGCTACTCGGCCATTAAATTCACGCTTAAATACGGATAAGTTAAAAACCACTTTTAATTTGCAATTGCCGCACTGGCAAATAGGCGTGACTAGAATGCTCACAGAAATTTTGTAAAAAAGACTGTTAAAATAACGTTAACCAATTAAAGAGAAACAAAAAATGATGCAACGCAAAGGTATTATTCTTGCTGGCGGCTCTGGCACAAGGCTGCATCCTGTGACCCGAGTGGTTTCAAAACAGCTACTACCAATTTATGATAAACCCATGATTTACTATCCGCTCAGCACGCTGATGCTGGCGGGTATCAAAGATATTTTGATCATATCAACTCCGCAAGATACGCCGCGTTTTCAGCAATTATTGGGTGATGGCAGTGATTGGGGGCTGAACTTGCAGTATGCCGTGCAGCCGAGCCCTGATGGTTTGGCGCAAGCATTTATTATTGGTAAAGAATTTATAGGTAATCACTCAAGCGCATTGGTGCTGGGGGACAATATTTTTTACGGTCACGATTTGCACAAGCAACTTGAGCAGGCAATGTTGCGAGAAGAGGGCGCTACGGTATTTGCCTATCATGTAAATGATCCTGAGCGTTATGGCGTAGTTGATTTTAATAAGCAGGGTAAAGCAACAAGTTTGGAAGAAAAACCGGCAAAACCTAAAAGTAATTACGCGGTGACAGGCTTATATTTTTACGATAATAATGTAACAAAGCTTGCGGCAAATCTTAAGCCCTCCACGCGCGGTGAGTTGGAAATTACCGATTTAAATCGTATTTATCTTGAGCGAGATGCGTTAAACGTAGAAATCATGGGGCGCGGTTATGCATGGTTAGATACGGGCACGCACGAAAGCCTCATTGAAGCCAGCAACTTTATTCAAACCATCGAACATCGCCAAGGCTTAAAAGTATGTTGCCCTGAAGAAATTGCCTACCGCAAAGGCTTAATCAGTGCTGAGCAGTTAGAAAAGCTAGCCCAGCCTTTAGCAAAAAATGGCTATGGGCAATATTTAATGCGCCTACTTAAAGAAGGTATGCCATTTTGAATTTCATTAAAACCCATATTCCAGAAGTCATCATAGTAGAACCCAAAGTTTTTGGGGATGACCGTGGTTTTTTCTTTGAGAGTTTTAGTCTAGCAAAATTTGAAGAGGCGATTGGTCGAAAAGTACAGTTTGTACAAGATAACCATAGTAAATCGGCCAAAAATGTGTTGCGTGGTTTGCATTATCAAATTCAACAACCACAAGGCAAGTTGGTGCGCGTAACGCAAGGTGCGGTGCTTGATGTTGCGGTGGATATTCGTAAAAGCTCGCCCACGTTTGGCAAGCATGTTGCTGTAGAACTTTCTGCTGAAAATAAACGCCAACTCTGGATACCAGAAGGCTTTGCCCACGGTTTTTTAGTGCTGAGCGATACGGCAGAATTTTTATATAAAACAACAGATTACTATGCGCCTGCTCATGAGCGCAGCATTATCTGGAACGACCCCACGATTGGCATTCAGTGGCCGAGCACATCAGCCCCTTTGCTATCTGCTAAAGATAGCCAAGCAAAATTGCTGCAAGAAGCTGAGCTTTTTGCTTAAGCGTATTGCACTTTCACCTAAAACCCCGTAATAAAACCTAAAATGAGCGAGGCTAAATGCCTCGCCCGCACTTGGTTGCGCGTACCTTTTCTGCGATAATAACCTTTTGATTATCTATAGAAAGCGCAAGCAAATGGCACAATTCGACAACGTTAGCGTAAAAAAGAAGGCTAATATTTATTTTGATGGTAAATGTGTGAGCCACACCGTGATGTTTCCTAACGGAACGCGTAGCACCATCGGCGTGATATTTCCAAGTCAATTAACTTTTAACACCGCTGCACCTGAATTAATGGAAATTAATGCTGGTGTTTGTAATGTGCGACTATCAGGTGAAACTGCTTGGAAAACCTATAAAGCGGGCGAAAAATTTACAGTTCCCGGCAATTCTTCATTTGAAATTGAAGTGACAGAAACAGTCGATTACGTTTGTCATTTTGAATAAAAATCGCACAACATCCTGAGTGGTGCTCTGGAAGCCGCATGGTTACTGGCTTGCAGAGGCATGATTTTCTCTCGAGCGAAAAATAGCATAAATTGAAAGGGTTTTTATGCCTTCATTTGATATTAGTTCTGAAGTGGATATGGTGGCGTTGAAAAACGCTGTGGATACTGCCGGTAAGCAAATTACCAACCGTTACGACTTTAAAGGCACGTCTGCCAAAGTTGAACTCAATGAAAAAGACAATTTAATTACCTTGTTGGGCGACAACGATTTTCAGCTTGACCAAATTAAAGATATTTTATTGCCTGCCATGGAGAAAAAAGAACCTGATTCATCTAAACGCTTAGAGCATAAAGATGTGCAAAAAGTGGGTGGTAACAAGGTGAAGCAGGAGCTTAAAATTCGCGCGGGTATTGATAGCGATTTAGCCAAGCGCATTGTGAAACTGCTTAAGGATTCTGGCATGAAAGTGCAAGCCAGCATTCAGGGCGACACGGTGCGCGTGAATGGCGCAAAGCGTGATGTGCTGCAAGAGGCGATTGCGTTTTGCAAAAAAAATGTGACGGATTTTCCGCTGCAATTTGGCAATTTTAGAGATTAACCAACGCCTTTTCTCATCAATAATAATAAAGAAATAGATAATGCAGCAAACTAAAGTCACGGCTTACGATTCTACCTTGCGCGATGGCGCACAAGCGCAAGGCGTCTCATTTACGGTGGAAGATAAGCTTAAAATTGTTAAAGAACTAGACGCGCTAGGCATTGGCTATATTGAGGCGGGCAATCCAGGCTCTAATCCTAAAGATTTAGAATTTTTTAAGCGCGTGTCTGAACTTCAACTTCAAAATGCCAAAATTATTGCTTTTGGCAGCACGCGTCGCATTGGTATCAAAGCGGCAGATGACAAAAATCTACGTTCTTTATTAAGCGCCAATACACAGGCTGTGGCGATTTTTGGTAAAAGTTGGGATTACCAAGTCACCGATATTTTGCGCACCACGCTAGAAGAAAATTTAGCCATGATTGCCGACACCATTGCCTATTTAAAGCAGCAGGGTAAAGAAGTGGTGTTTGATGCCGAGCATTTTTACGATGGCTATAAGGCCAATGCACAATACGCGCTGGCAACCCTACAAGCCGCTGCTGATGCGGGTGCTGACGTGCTTGCCTTGTGTGATACCAATGGCGGCACTTTCCCTAACGAGATTTTCGAAATCACGCAAAAAGTCGTCGCACAATTTGGCTCTGTTCAATCAAGTGGTGTGCAAATTGGTATTCATTGCCATAATGATTGCGATATGGCAGTAGCCAACTCTGTGGCTGCCGTACAGGCAGGTGCCACGCAAGTGCAAGGTACGATGAACGGCATAGGCGAGCGTTGTGGCAATGCCAATTTGGTCTCCATCATCCCTAATTTGCAATTAAAACTGGGCTTAAACTGCATCCCATCAGAAAATATTACATCACTTACGCATGTGGCACGCTTTGTAAGTGAAGTTGCCAATATGCCGTTTAACGACAAAGCGCCTTATGTGGGTGATGATGCGTTTTCACACAAAGGCGGTATGCATATTGATGCGGTCAACAAAAACCCCATTTCGTACGAGCATATCAACCCTGAACAAGTCGGCAATATCCGCCATATTTTGGTTTCTGAAGTCGCAGGGCGGGGCGCTTTGCTGAACAAACTACAGCAAATTGAACCAAGCCTGACCAAAGACTCGCCCGACACGATTCGCGTGTTAGAGCAACTCAAAGCCTTAGAGCACGAAGGTTATCAGTTTGAAGGTGCAGAAAGTTCGTTTGATTTGCTGGTGCACAAACTGCTAGGCAAATTTGTGCCATTTTTTAGCCTCAAGCAATACAACGTCAGCATTTTTGAACCCTCTGCCGATGGTCTAAACTCATCCGCCACTATCCACGTGAATGTAAACGGTAGAGATGCTAACGCCACCGCGCAAGGCGATGGCCCTGTCAACGCGCTCGACAAAGCCATGCGCAAAGCACTTGAGCAATTTTACCCAGCTATTAACGAGATTAAATTGGTGGATTACAAAGTGCGTGTATTGGATAGCAGCCAAGCCACAGCCGCTAAAGTGCGCGTGATTATTGAATCCACCGACCAGCAACAAAGCTGGACGACCATAGGTGTTTCAACGGATATTATTGAAGCCTCTTGGTTGGCGTTGAAGGATGCTGTGGAATATAAACTAATGTATATTCAGTCTTTACAGAAAACATGACAAAATCTGATGCTGCTACTGCAATGTTGGTTGATGCTTCAGTTTTAGTTGCTGTCTTTTCAGATGAGCCGAGATCAACAGTAGTTCGTCAAAGATGGAAAACAATTTCACTGAAATATACAACTCCATTTTGCTACTTCGAGGCTATGAACATCCTCAAATCTAAATGGAAGTTCCAGCAAAAGCTTAATCGAGATTCATATCGAAAAGCTTGCAGTTCATTGACAGCGTGGTTTGGGGGTGCGACACGTGCAGGCTGGGTACAAGACAAAGATTTTCTGGAACCAGTGCATTTTCAAAGAGTGCGTGCGTTAGTTGATAGAACAGGCCTCGATTTTTCAGATGCCTTTCAGTTAGACAGCATTAAGTTTGGATACTTCAGCGTGCTATCTGGTGACTCTCGTGTGATTCTTGCTACTACAGATGCTGAACTAGCCAAGATTGCAAAGCTCGAGCGTGTCCGTGTTTGGAACATCGAGCTTGAAGATGTGCCTGAAAACTAAAACCAACTCGTTAGGCGCAATCGTTTGCGCTACAAAGTGCAAAGTCACTGGATTCCGACTTGCATCGGAATGACGGTGCTAGCCCGCGTAGGGCGAATTGATTGCATAATTCACCGTAGAAAAGTCTTAATTTCGGCGCAATAGGGTGTGCTTAAATCGCTCTAAAAATTTCGCTATAATTAGTTTAAAATTCAACATATCATTGCACCACCTCTGTAAGCCAGTATCCATGCGGCTTCCAGAGGCATAAAAATCTCTCGGGGCATTTTTAAGCACTAATTATTGCTTCTGGTTGCAGTAAAACCAGCTTAAGTTGTTCTTGTTCTACTGGCCTCAAAGTAACTTGTTGGTAGCTGATTAAGCCGAGTTTTGGGTGGTTAAATTCGCGTTGGCCGCCTTGTCTTTCTAACACGTCGTGTTGTTTCCAAAAGCGGTCAAATTCTGGGTTGGCAAGTGTTAGTTCATTAACAAGTTTTTGTAGGGCGGGTTCTTCAAGGCGGCTGCGGCAATCGGCGCGAAATTCTGCTACCAGCCTTCGTGCGCGTAGTTCCCAATTCACCACAAATTGTTTGGCTTGTGGGTGCATAAATACATAGCGCAGTAAATTTGGGTTTGCTGACTCTTGCCAGTTATCCAGCCAGCCGTAAAATAAAGTCTCGGCGGGTTGGTTCCAAGCGAGTAAATCCCACGTGCGTCCCATAATGTACGCGGGGATTTGTATGCTTTCTAGCATGTTGATTAAGGTTTCTGGCGCGGTGTCGGCTTCGTTAATATGGGCTTGTGGGTCGCGCCTGTCGGCCATGTCAAATAAATAGGTTCGTTCTGATTTTGATAATTTGAGCGCAAGTGCTAATCTGTCTAACGCCTCGGCTGACACGTTCACTTCGCGGCCTTGTTCAATCCACGTGTACCACGTGGCGCTAATGTTGGCGAGTTGAGCGACTTCTTCACGTCGTAAACCTTGTGTGCGTCTGCGTGCCCCTGATGGAAAACCAAAGGCTTCTGGCACGCCGCGCTGCCGCATGGCTTGTAAAAATTCTGCGAGTTCTTTGCGTCTTGTATCCATAAGATTTGAAAAGCCTATCTTGCGTTATCCTGTTAGTCTTTGTACTAGTATAACATATAGCCTTGTTCAGGTATCAGACTTACATTAGAATGCAGCAACTTTGTAAATATCAGTGTTTAAATATTAGCCTTTTAAGGAGTAATTATGGCGGCAAAAACGCTTTACGATAAATTATGGGATTCACACGTTGTTCGTGAGGATGCAGATGGAACATGTTTGATTTATATTGACCGTCATTTAGTACATGAAGTGACTAGCCCGCAAGCGTTTGAAGGCTTGCGTTTGGCGGGTCGTAAACCTTGGCGTGCTGACACGCTTGTGGCAAACCCTGACCACAATACGCCAACAAAAGATTGGGATAAAGGTATTGAAGACCCCATTTCACGTTTACAGGTTGAAACCTTAGATGCCAACATTAAAGAAACGGGTGCATTGGTTTACTTCCCATTCAAGCATGCTAACCAAGGCATTATCCATGTGATTGGCCCTGAAAACGGTACAACGTTACCAGGCATGACGGTAGTGTGCGGTGATAGCCATACTTCTACGCATGGTGCTTTTGGTGCCTTGGCGCATGGTATTGGCACCTCAGAGGTTGAGCACGTGATGGCGACACAAACCTTAATCGCCAAAAAATCTAAGCGCATGTTGGTGAAAGTGGATGGTCAGTTAGGTAAAGGCGTAACTGCAAAAGATGTGGCTTTGGCTGTGATTGGTCGTATTGGTACTGCTGGCGGAACTGGTTATGCCATTGAATTTGGTGGCGAAGTGATTCGCAATCTTTCTATGGAAGGCCGCATGACGATTTGTAATATGGCGATTGAAGCAGGTGCGCGTGCTGGCATTATTGCGCCAGACGAAAAGACGTTTGCCTACTTAGAGGGCCGTTTGTATGCGCCTAAAGGTGAGAATTGGGCAAAAGCTGTGGCTTATTGGAATACTTTAAAATCGGACGCAGATGCAACTTACGACACCGTGATTGAGTTTAAAGGTGCTGAAATCGCCCCACAAGTGACTTGGGGTACGTCGCCAGAGCAGGTGTTGCCGATTGGCGCAACGGTGCCAGATCCAGCCAAAGAAGCGGATGCAACCAAGCGTACCAGCATTGAAAACGCGCTTAAATATATGGGCTTAACTGCAAATACGCCCATTGAACAAATCAAGTTGGACAAGATTTTTATTGGCTCTTGCACCAATTCTCGTATAGAAGATTTGCGTGCGGCGGCGAGTGTTGCCAAAGGCAAAAAGGTGGCTGGCAGTATTGCGTTAGCCTTGGTGGTGCCTGGCTCAGGTCAAGTAAAACGCCAAGCAGAAGCAGAAGGTTTAGATAAAGTGTTTATTGAAGCTGGTTTTGAGTGGCGTGAGCCAGGTTGCTCAATGTGTTTAGCGATGAATGCTGACCGCTTGAGCGCAGGTGAGCGTTGTGCATCAACTTCAAACCGTAACTTTGAAGGTCGCCAAGGCCCTGGCGGACGTACCCATTTAGTCAGCCCAGAAATGGCAGCTGCCGCGGCGATTGCAGGTCATTTTGTTGACGTGCGTAGTATATAAGAGGAGAGCAATATGAAAGCATTTACGACATTAAACGGATTAGCTTGCCCTGTTGACCGCGCAAACGTTGATACTGATGCAATTATCCCAAAACAATTTTTGAAATCTATTAAACGTTCAGGCTTCGGTCCGTATTTGTTTGATGAATGGCGTTACACCAATTATGGTGAGCCAGGCATGGATTGCAGCACACGCCCACTAAACAAAGAGTTTGTACTCAACCAAGCACGTTATCAAGGCGCACAAGTATTATTAGCGCGTGAAAACTTTGGGTGCGGCTCAAGCCGTGAGCACGCACCATGGGCGATTGAGGACTATGGCTTCCGCGTGATTATTGCACCAAGTTTTGCTGATATTTTCTTTAGCAATTGCTATAAAAATGGCATTTTGCCAATTGTGGCTGATGCGGCAATCGTTGATGAATTGTTTAAAGCGTGTGAAGCAACTGAAGGTTATAAACTCAATGTGGATTTACCTTCGCAAACGGTAACTTTGCCTTCAGGTAAGACATTTGGCTTTGATATCACGCCACATCGCAAGCATTGCCTGTTGAATGGCTTGGATGAAATTGGCTTGACCTTAATGCATGCAGATGAAATTAAGGCGTTTGAAGTAAAACATAAAACAAGCCAACCTTGGTTGTTTGCTTGAAACCTACTGTGTAACTGATACTCGGCGTTACGCGGTGCTCGAAATCCTCATGTACTCAATGTACATTCCGGTTTCTGTGCTCCGTGCGCCTTGATTATCAGCTACTCGCTACGGTTTTAGTGATTGCTAACATTATATTTTTGAAGGATAAATTAAATGACAATGAAAATTGCAGTATTACCTGGTGATGGCATCGGCCCAGAAATTATCAAACAGGCTTTGCGCGTGCTTGAAGTGTTACAAAGAGAAGGTATGGCAATGGAGTTTACTGAAGCGCCTTTAGGCGGTCAGGCTTATGACCAGTTCGGTCATCCATACCCAGAGTTTACGCAAAAAATCTGTCGTGCGGCGGATGCGGTATTGCTTGGTGCAGTTGGTGGCCCACAATATGACAATTTAGATCGTCCATTGCGCCCAGAGCGCGGCTTGTTGGGTATTCGTAAAGACTTAGGTTTGTTCGCAAATTTGCGCCCAGCTGTTCTTTACCCGGAATTGGCTAACGCTTCTACACTTAAACCAGAAGTGGTTGCAGGCTTGGATATTATGATTGTGCGTGAGTTAACTGGCGATGTGTACTTTGGTCAACCACGCGGTATGCGCACGAACGAAAAGGGTGAGCGCGAAGGCTTTAATACCATGGTGTACAGCGAATCAGAAGTGCGCCGTATTGCACATGTGGCGTTTGGTATTGCCATGAAACGTGGCAAAAAACTATGTTCAGTAGATAAAGCCAACGTACTTGAAACCACTGAGTTCTGGAAAGAAATCGTTATCGACGTGGCGAAAGAGTACCCAGAGGTTGAGTTAAGCCACATGTATGTGGATAACGCTGCGATGCAGTTAATCCGTAACCCTAAACAATTTGACGTGATGGTAACGGGAAACATTTTTGGTGACATCTTGTCTGATGAAGCTTCTATGTTGACCGGCTCTATCGGTATGTTGGCTTCAGCTTCATTGAACGAAACCAAAAAAGGCTTGTATGAGCCATCACACGGTTCAGCTCCAGACATTGCAGGTAAAAACTTAGCTAACCCCATTGCGACCATACTTTCTGCTGCCATGATGTTGCGTTATACTTTTGACAACGAAGCTGCAGCGGTGCGTATTGAAAATGCAATTAAGAAAGTGTTAGCGGCTGGCTATCGCACAGGCGACATTTATGAAGCTGGCATGAAGCGTGTATCATGCTCAGAAATGGGTGATCAAATTGTGGCTGCAATGTAAAAGCAAAAGCATCGCTCTGAAAATGTAACTAGCTCTGAGTAAAGAATATCTAACCATTAATTAGGAGGCAGTATGTCAAAATATTTGATTAGTATGACGTTGGCGTTAATGCTATGTGCATGTAACACTGTGCATGGGGTAGGAAAAGATATTGAAAAAGCGGGTGAAGCCGTGCAAAAATCAACTCAATAAATACAGTAGGTATTGGAAAAGAAATGTTAAAAGTCGGTTTTATTGGTTGGCGTGGCATGGTGGGTAGTGTACTCATGCAGCGCATGTTGGAAGAAAATGATTTTGCTTTGATTGAGCCGCAATTTTTTACCACATCACAAGTGGGTGGCAAAGGTCCGAATGTAGGCAAAGAGACGCCGGCACTGCTTGATGCCAAAGACATCAATGCCTTAAAAAATATGGATGCGATTATTTCGTGCCAAGGTGGCGATTACACCAGTGAGATTTTTCCAAAATTGCGCAACGCAGGATGGACTGGGCATTGGGTAGATGCAGCTTCAACTTTGCGCATGGAAAAAGACGCAGTCATTGTGCTTGACCCAGTCAATATGCACGTGATTAAAAACGCGATGCAAAAGGGCATTAATAATTGGGTAGGTGGCAACTGCACGGTCTCGCTCATGTTAATGGCGTTAAATGGCTTGTTTAAAGCGGATTTGGTGGAGTGGGCAACTTCTATGACCTACCAAGCGGCTTCTGGCGCGGGTGCGCAAAATATGCGTGAATTGCTCAAGCAAATGGGTGAAGCGCATTTTGCAGCAAGCGCATTGCTAGCAGACCCAGCCTCGGCTATTTTAGATATTGACCGCACCATTGCAGGCACCTTGCGTGATGATAACTTTCCTACCTCTCAGTTTGGGGTGCCTTTGGCTGGTAGCTTAATCCCTTGGATAGATAAAGATTTAGGTAATGGTCAAAGTAAGGAAGAGTGGAAAGGTGGCGTAGAGACAAATAAAATTCTAGACAGTGAAAATAACCCGATTGTAATTGACGGGTTGTGCGTTCGTATTGGTGCAATGCGTTGTCACTCTCAAGCATTAACGATTAAGCTTAAAAAAGATGTGCCACTGGATGAAATTACCCAAATGTTAGCGGATGCTAACCCGTGGGCAAAAGTCATTCCCAATGAACGCGAAGTAAGTATGCGCGAACTTACCCCTGCTTTTGTCACTGGAAAATTAGTCACTCCGGTTGGTAGATTGCGCAAATTGGCGATGGGCAATGATTACCTTTCAGCTTTCACTGTAGGTGATCAATTGCTTTGGGGCGCAGCTGAGCCCTTGCGCCGTATGTTGCGGATTTTAATCGAGAAGTAATCAAAAATACTGCAAGTGTGTTGTTGCAAAAATAGCAAACACTTGCACTCTAAAAATGTTAAGAATGTTCGTAAAGTGCATTCTCAGCTTGCATAGCTAACTAATTGATGTTATTTTAATATTTGCCAATATAGTTTCATCAAGGAATCGCTGTGCAAAAATCTAAAATAAAGCAAATTTCTCTGGCTGTGTGCATGGCACTTACGCCGCTTTCTATTTACGCTGCAGGCTTAGGTAAATTAAATACCCAATCCAGCTTGGGTGAGCCGCTTAGGGCGGAAATTGAAGTGATTGCTACGCCACAAGAGTTAGCGACAATAGCAGCATCAATAGCACCAGAAGAGGCCTTTGCCGCTCAAGGTGTAACACGACTTGGTGTGCACAATAATATTAAAGTAGAACTAGTTAACAGCGGCAGTGGAAAATCGGTTTTAAAGCTACGCAGCAGTGAACCTATTAAAGACCCCTATTTGGATATGATTATTCAAATGGATTGGGATGGTGGACAGTTGCAGCGTGAGTACACGGTATTGCTTGATCCGCCTACATACAAGCCTGCTGAAGTGGTGAGTGAGACCGTAGATGTTGTTTCACCAAATGTGTCAGATTCCGAGGCTGTGCCATTAGCATCAGCCACGCAAAGCGAAGCTAAAAAAACGAGCACAAAAAAGCTAAAAAAATATAAAAAGAAACGCACTGATACTAAACCCAAGCTTGATTTGGCCGTTGAAGTGGCGGCTGATGCACAAGAGACAACCACAAAAAGTGGTGACACATTAACTTCAATTGCGAAGGAAATGCAAGTCGAGGGTGTCAGTTTAGATCAAATGCTTGCGGGCCTATATGCGGCAAATCAAGATGCGTTTATTAAGGGGAATATTAATCGCTTAAAGGTAGGGCAAATTATTAAAGTGCCTACCAAAGAAAGCTTGACTTCAGTCAGTAACAGTCAAGCAAAACAAGTTGTGCGTGCGCACTCAAATAATTGGAACGCTTATCGCAATTCAATGGCGAAAACTGTTGCAAACTCAGTTGCCACAAGCGATACCGAAGAGAAGCAAACCTCAACTGGAAAAATTACAACCGCAGAAGATAAAGCGGCAGCTGCAAAAACAGGTTCTCAAGATGTCGTTAAACTTTCGGCTGGTGAAAAAGGTGTTAAGAGTGTTGACGATAAACTGGTTGCGCTACAAGAAGAAACGGTAGCGCAAGAAAAATCTCTTAAAGAAGGGCAAGAGAGAGCTGCTCAGTTAGAAAGTCAAATTAACGACATGAAAAAGGTGCTGGATTTAAAAAACCAGACTTTATCTGAAAAACAAAACGCAGCCGCTTCAGCTACACTACCTGCAGTTTCTGGTACCGTTGAAGAGGTAAAAACTGATGCGAAAGTTGAAACTCCAGCAGTTGCTGATGCTTCAGCTACGTCAGTGGCTTTACCTGTAGATGCTTCTGCAACAACAGTTGCAGTGCCTGAAGTTAAAGTGGAAGAGCCAAAACAAGAGCCCGTTGTTGAACAAAAACCAGTTGTTCCACCCGCTATGCCAGTGGATGTGCCAGCAGAGGAGCCAAGTTTTATTGATGGCTTGATGTCAGGTGACAACAACTTACCATTAATTGGTGGTGGCTTAGGTTTAGCGCTGCTCGGAGCAGGCTGGATGTTCTTACGTAATAAGCGTAAGAAAAATTTAGATAGTTTTGAGCGCGGAATACTTACTTCAGGCGGTTTGCGCGCTAATACAGTATTTGGTAATACAACCAGCAATACCAGTACTTCAGATACATCGTTCCTAACGGATTTTGCACAAAGTGTTGATGGTGGCATGATTGATACCAATGATGTGGATCCTATTGCCGAAGCTGAAGTTTACATGGCTTACGGACGTGGTTCGCAAGCCGAAGAGATATTAAAAGATGCTATTTTAAAAGAGCCTAAACGCTATGAGTTACATTTAAAGCTTTTAGAAATTTATGTAGATAATAAAGACGCTGCCTCTTTTGAAACAATAGCTGGCGAGTTATACACCACATTAGGTGCGGATGATCCAGTTTGGGCTAAAGTGGCCACGTTGGGCGCGAAGTTAGAACCAGATAATCCACTTTATGATTTGAGCAAAATTAGTGTAGCGGCTACAGCAGCTACTGTTTTGGCTTCTGATGATATGGATTTTTCTGATGTACTTGGCGCTGCTGATGAATCGCTACCTGCAGTAAATGCACTTGCGGCTGAGAGCAATGATATAGACTTTTCTTTAGATGATGATAAGCCAACGTCAAATGATTTAGATTTACCGGCTAATGTTGTAGATTTATCTGATATAGAAAGTCCGCAAGATATTGATTTTTCAGAGTTGGCTAATGAAGATGTGCTAGACATCGGTGCAAGTACAATTACGGAGTTTACCCCTGAGCCTGTTATCGCTGCAAATGAAAATGACAGTAATTTAATGGATTTTGAAATTGGTGAAAAATTTGAAACAGCAGAAAATACTAGTGCGCCTGATTTAGTTGCAGATGAGCCATTGCAATTTAACGCGCTTAATATTGCTGATGACTTGCCATCGCTTGATTTGCCTACATCTGACCTAGTTTCTAATTCAGTAGAAGCTGAGGTTAACTTAGCACCAGTTGAAACATTGGACTTTGCTTTAGATTTTGAATTGCCAAGTACCCCAGTTGCAGAGGTGGCAAGTGAGAGTGCAAGTAAAGAGGATGTTTCAGACTTTACCTTTGAACTCCCTTCTGAAAGCTTGCCAGACATTCATTTTGGTGAGGCTGCTGAAGTGGCCGATTTGCCTACAGTAAATGAGCCGCTTGCACCTGCATTAGATTTATCTTCAATTAACCTTGACTTAGATGCCCCGACAATTCAGCCAAGTTTAGGACAAAATGACGCGCCAGAAGCTGCATTTGCATCAACAGGTGTTGAGCCACCTGATGTTGAAATTAAGTTGGATTTGGTAGCAGTGTATATGGATATGGATGATAAAATCGGTGCACGAGAGTTACTTGAAGAGGTTTTAAAAGAAGGCGGAGCTTCTCAAAAACAACGCGCTCAAAAATTATTGGACAGTATCGCTTAATCATTTAAGTGATGCACATGAACAAGCCGAGCAACTGCTCGGCTTTTTTATTGATAGAATGACGTTATTAATTTCATCATATACTTGGCATCGTAAACCTTGCACGCTCTTATTAAAATAATTTTTTTAATCGCATTTTTGCTTATCATTAACACACTAAATGCTGAGTTGGTTTTAGTGCTATGCATGATTGTTAGTGTGCTTGCAATGTTGGTGAAAAATAGCCAGTTTTTGCGAATTTTAAAAAGAATGCGATGGTTATGGCTATCTCTATTGCTGATTTATGCGCTAAGCACGCCTGGAGAATATATGATGAATTTTCCAGGTCCATTCAAACCAACATTTGAAGGTTTTAATGCGGGAGTTATGCAGGCTGCCCGTTTGTGTGCGGCAGTTGCGTGCCTACATTTACTCGTTTTAACCAGTAAAAAAGAAGAGTTACTAGCGGCACTTTATTACTTACTCTTACCGCTTAAGTTGTTTGGTCTTAAAGTGGAACGATTTGCCGCTAGATTATATTTAACGCTCGAATATGCAGAGGAAATCGCTACCCAATCTAAAGTCAACGTACATTTTTTACAGTTATTGCATCAACCAATGGATATTAATAATGAAAAGCCTGTAGAAATTCAACAGTTGCAGTTGAAGTGGAGCGATAAGTTTGCAATCCTTATCTTACTCACTACTGTTTTATCAATGCTCTTTTTTCAATTTAATCAATGAAAATTTCGCTAGGCATTTCTTATGACGGTACACCGTTTTTTGGCTGGCAAAGCCAGCTAGACAAAAGCGGTGTACAAGATGCGCTGGAGTTGGCCATTGCGCGTATTGCCCAACATGCTATTCGTGTACATGCAGCAGGGCGTACTGATACAGGCGTACATGCCTTAGGGCAGGTGGTACATTTTGAAGCGCAGGTTGAGCGACCACTTTCTGCCTGGGTGCGCGGCGTCAATGCGCATTTGCCGTCCACTGTGCGGGTGCAGTGGGCGCGTGAAGTGGCGGATGATTTTCATGCGCGATTTTCAGCACGTAGCCGTTCGTATCAATATGTACTTTATAACGCACCTGTGGAATCCGCACTCATGGCCGATCATGCGGGTTGGTATCACTTGCCGCTTGATATAGCGGCAATGCAAGAGGCAATGCGTTATTTAGTTGGGGAACATGACTTTAGTGCATTTCGTGCAGCGCAATGTCAAGCAAAATCGCCAATTCGCACTATAACAAAAGCCGAAGTGCACCAAGAGGGGCGATACTTTATTTTTGATTTTTCAGCAAACGCATTTTTGCATCATCAAGTGCGTAATATGATTGGCGCATTGATTTACATTGGTAAGGGCGCACATCCACCAAGCTATATTCAAGATTTATTGCAAAAACGTAATCGTATCTTATCTCCACCAACATTTTCACCAAAGGGTTTATATCTAACCTCAGTTAGCTATGATGCGAAGTGGGGTTTACCAGATTTGCCTGAGAAACTAACAGTTTTGCTGTAAAATTATATGTTATGAGAACTAGAGTAAAAATTTGCGGCATTACGCGTGTTGAGGATGCGCTTTGCGCTGTACAGCACGGTGCAGACGCGATTGGTTTGGTGTTTTATGCACCTAGCCCACGCAATGTGAATATAGCGCAGGCCATTGAAATAGTGAGTAAAATACCTGCTTTTGTAAGTGTTGTTGGTTTATTCGTAAACGCCGATAAACGCGATATTAATTCCGTGCTTTCAACGGTTAGCTTAGATATGCTGCAGTTTCACGGGGATGAAACTCCCGAAGAATGTGCGCAGTTTGGTCTGCCTTATCTTAAGGCTATTCGGGTAAAACCTGAGACTAATTTGTTGCAGTGCGCGCAAGACTTTAACCAAGCTAAAGCGTTGCTACTCGACACTTATGCTGAAGGTGTGGCGGGCGGCACAGGGCAAGTATTTGATTGGAACTTGATTCCTAAACACTTAACTAAACCTTTCATATTAGCTGGGGGTCTTAATGCACAAAATGTATTGCAGGCGATTGAACAGGTTAACCCATACGCCGTAGATGTGAGTGGCGGAGTAGAGGCCACAAAAGGCATTAAAGATGCAGCTAAAATTGCAGCTTTTATGCAGCAGGTTTATCAATAATCGGATTTATTGGAGAGTGAAATAATGCAGTTATATAACATGCCGGATGCACGTGGGCATTTTGGGCAATTTGGCGGCACATTTGTGGCCGAAACTTTGGTAGAAGCTTTAGAAGAATTGCGCGTGATGTATGAAAAATACCGTAACGACCCTGCCTTTTTGGCGGAGTATGCGTATGATTTAAAACACTTTGTTGGTCGCCCCAGCCCGATTTACCATGCTGAGCGTTTATCTAACAAAATTGGTGGCGCGCAAATTTTTTTAAAGCGTGAAGACTTAAACCATACCGGTGCGCATAAGGTGAACAACACGATTGGTCAAGCCTTGCTCGCCAAACGTATGGGTAAGCCGCGAGTGATTGCCGAAACCGGTGCAGGTCAGCATGGGGTTGCAACTGCGACAATTGCGGCCCGGTTGGGTTTGGAATGTGTAGTGTATATGGGTAGCGAGGATGTGAAACGCCAAGCCCCGAACGTATTTAGAATGAAGCTGCTAGGCGCAACGGTTGTGCCGGTAGAAAGCGGTTCTAAAACCCTCAAGGATGCGCTCAATGAAGCCATGCGCGATTGGGTCACCAATATTGAAACGACGTTTTATATTATTGGTACTGTGGCAGGTCCGCATCCTTACCCAATGATGGTGCGAGATTTTCAAGCAGTGATTGGTAACGAAGCCAAAGTGCAAATGATGGAAATGGTCGGTCGTCAGCCTGATGCGGTGGTGGCTTGTGTGGGTGGCGGCTCAAACGCGATGGGTATTTTTTACCCTTATATTGATGTGCCCAATGTAAGGCTGATTGGGGTAGAGGCAGCAGGCCATGGCTTAGAAACGGGCATGCATGCAGCACCCCTAACGGCAAACAGCCCAGTAGGCGTGTTGCACGGTAACCGCACCTATTTAATGCAAGATGCTGATGGCAATATCATCGAAACACATTCAATTTCCGCTGGCTTGGATTACCCAGGCGTAGGCCCAGAGCATGCTTGGCTAAAAGACATTCACCGCGCAGAATATGTGGCGATTACCGATGATGAAGCGATGGCGGCATTTCACAATTTATGCCGTACCGAAGGGATTATTCCGGCGCTGGAATCCAGCCACGCCTTGGCGCACGCAGAAAAAATGGCCAAAACCATGCGTAAAGATGAAATCATTTTGGTGAATTTGTCTGGACGTGGGGATAAAGACATCAACACCGTCGCAAAATTGGCGAATATTACGCTGTAAAAAACCTTCTTAAATTAGTAAAAAACTAACAACATCATTTGACCTCCTCTGTAAGCCAGTATCCATGCGGCTTGCAGAGGCATCAAAATCTCTCGCAGTATTTTTCTGGCATTTTCCCCGTTTTTTTCATCCAATTTTTACCGCAATTCCACTTTAAAAATTTCTAACTTTTCTCAATAAAATTGACGAGAAAAAAGTTGAAATTTCATCGTATTGTCAGAGTTTTCAACATGTATTGTTCAATTTTTGACAAAAATACGCGAAAAATGCTCAGAAAAACGCCCTAAATGTGCTTTTTAACTTGGCACGGCTTTTGCAATTACAGAATCAGTGGAATGCCAAAAGTGATGGCATTTTTAAAAATGTGATTGGATAGAAAGCGTTGGTATGAAAAATTTAGTGTTAAAAATGTTTGCTTTGACCGCTGCCTTGTTGGTTTCTGTATCAACAGCCCATGCGGCCAACTATACATTTACGTTTGCAAGCTACAATGCCAGCGGTGTAAAAATTGATACTGGTTTGCTAGATTTCACCACGCTTAACAACGGTAAAATTAAAACGGTTACAGGCAATATCAACGGTGCGGCTATCACCGGCTTGTCACCATACGCAGCTGCGGATAACAAATTTATCATCCCAACAACTACCACGCCTTATTTTGCAACGTTGGGTGGTATTTCATTTGCAACAACTGGCGCAACCTACAATATTGCGCACTTTACGACCAATGGTTTAAATATGTCGATTGCTGACTCTATTACTGACCCAGCAGGTTATGGTACGTTTAACAGAGGGTTAAACTTTACCTTGGTTTCAAATAGCGGTTTTAACTTTTCAACAATCACCTACCCAGACTTTAATGTAGCTTCAGTGCCTGAGCCAGAAACGTATGCCATGATGTTATTGGGTTTAGGTTTGGTAGGGTTTTCTGCACGCCGCCGCAAAGCCGCTTAAGTTAATTGTTAATATGCCAAAAGCCATTGCAACGCAATGGCTTTTTTGTTTGCTTTTTCTAAATATATCTTTTGAGCAGGCCTGCAAGCCAGTCTGCATGCGGCTTGCAGAGGCATAACTTTTTCTCGGAGAAAAAGTAGCTAAATATTTTACGCATTTTTAGCGTAATAATTGCTTATCTGCTAGGCTTAAAAATAGTACAATTCATGCTTTTAAAGAAACTTATAAGAATTAATCGTATGTCACGCATTCAAACCGTATTTTCAGTTTTAAAGTCGCAGGGTAAAGTTGCTTTAGTCCCTTATATTACCGCTGGCGACCCGCACCCAAACCATACGGTAAACCTAATGCATACCTTGGTGGCACATGGTGCTGACATGATAGAGTTGGGCATTCCATTTTCTGACCCGATGGCAGATGGCCCGGTGATACAGCGTGCCAGCGAGCGTGCTTTGGCGCATAAGGTTGGCTTGAGCAAAGTATTTGAGATGGTGAAATCTTTTCGTCAAGCTGACCAAAAAACACCGATAATTTTGATGGGCTATGCCAATCCGATTGAGGCGATTGGCTATTTAGCATTTGCTGAACGTGCTAAAGCGGCCGATGTGGATGGGGTAATTACTGTAGATTATCCGCCAGAAGAGTGCGGCGATTATGTAAAAGCACTACGCGCACTTGACATAGACCCTGTGTTTTTATTGTCGCCCACCACAGAGCCAAGCCGTGTTGATTTAATTATCAAGCAAGCCAGTGGTTTTGTGTATTATGTTTCACTTAAAGGTGTCACGGGCGCTAAAAATTTGGATATCGTCGAAGTGTCGCAGCGTGTAGCTTCAATACGTAAGCAAACAGATTTACCAGTGGGCGTTGGCTTTGGGGTGCGTGATGCTGCCACCGCAAAAGCTACAGCAGAAATAGCCGATGCCGTGGTTGTTGGCAGCCGCATGGTGTTGACGATTGAAGGTTCAACCGATGCTAATTTGTTGAGCAATGTAGCCGCGCTGATGGATGAACTAAAAGCTGCAGTAGATGCATCAAAAAAATAATCATAAGCTAAAATAGCAATTAATTTTAAAGTAATAAAGGGGTTAATATGGGCTGGCTAAATCAATTACCGCAAAAAATTAAAAGTGTTGTCGGGCGCGCAAAACAATCTGTACCTGAAGGGCTGTGGGAGAAATGTCCCTCATGTCAATCTGCACTTTATCATAAAGATTTAGATGAAAATGCCCAAGTTTGCCCAAAATGTGGCCATCACAACCGCATGGGTGCGCGTGCGCGGATTGACTTGTTGCTTGATGCTGAAGGCCAATTTGAAATTGGTGCAGGCGTACAACCTATAGACCCGCTTAAATTTAACGATAGCAAAAGTTACGTAGATCGGATTAAAGAATCGCAAAAATCTGTTGCTGAAAAAGATGCGCTGATTGTGGTCCAAGGCACCATGAAAGGTGTGCCTGTGGTGGTGGCATCATTTGAGTTTAAATTCATGGGCGGCTCCATGGGTTCGGTAGTGGGTGAACGATTTGTGCGCGGAGTGCAAACAGCAATTGATAATAAAATGGCGTTTGTGTGCATTTCGGCCAGTGGTGGCGCACGTATGCAAGAAGGTTTGTTTTCACTCATGCAAATGGCTAAAACCAGTGCGGTGTTAACGCAATTAAGCAAAGCGGGTTTGCCTTTTATTTCGGTATTGACTGACCCAACAATGGGCGGAGTTTCAGCAAGTTTCGCAATGTTGGGCGATGTCATTGTGGCTGAGCCACAGGCCTTAATTGGTTTTGCGGGTCCGCGTGTGATTGAGCAAACCGTGCGCGAAACGCTGCCTGAAGGTTTTCAGCGCGCTGAGTTTTTGTTAGAACATGGTGCGATTGATTTGATTGTTGATCGCCGCGAGATGCGAAGTCGGATTGCTGGCATATTGTCGAATTTAATGCGTTTGCCTGCGGCGGCTTAATTTACTTCTCCACATGCCCAAAGATTTACCTGCTTGGCTAAGCTATATTGAAAGTTTGCACCCCAAAGCAATTGCGATGGGTTTAGAGCGGGTGAAGCGCATGGTCGAGCGCTTAAATCTTCAACCAACATTTTCCATTATTACAGTCGCTGGCACCAATGGCAAAGGTTCTACTTGCGCAATGTTAGCGCAAATTTATCAGCAGGCTGGGTATCAGGTGGGGAGTTACTCATCCCCGCATTTATTGCGTTACAACGAGCGCGTCAAAGTAAATGGCGTGGAAGCCAGCGATGCTGACTTATGCAAGGCTTTTGCTGTAGTAGATGGCGCTAGAAACCAAGATGATGTAATTGCACTTACTTATTTTGAGGTGGGGACGCTTGCCGCAATCTGGCATTTTGTGCAGACCAAGCTAGATGTAGTTATTTTAGAAATTGGTTTGGGCGGTAGATTAGATGCAGTAAATGCATTTGAACCAGACTGTGCGATAGTCACCAGTGTAGATTTAGACCACCAAGAATTTTTGGGCGATACGCGTGAGGAAATTGGTTTTGAAAAAGCGGGCGTTTATCGTGCCAATACCCCCGCAATATGCGGTGATGCCCACCCGCCCGCCAGTTTGGTAGCGCATGCTAACCATATAAAAGCTGATTTTAAATGTATTAAGCAAGATTTTGACTATCAATCAGCGCATGGGCTTTGGCAGTTCTCAATGTTTGGTCAAGTACGATATACATTGCCGCAACCCGCATTAAAAGGCGATTATCAGCTTAGCAATGCAGCCTGTGCAATTTCAGCTGTTGAGGCTTTACAACTTAAGCTGCCTGTTAAAGAAATAGCCATCGCCGGTGCAATGCAGCAAGTTGTTTTAGCTGGGCGTTTTCAAACGCTTAATCGTCCACCTGAACAGCATTTTCAGGTGATATTAGATGTCGCGCATAATCCTCATGCGGCAATTGCGCTGGCGGAAAATTTAAAGGCTCACCGACAATCTGGTGCAAAAACCTATGCTGTATTTGCAATGCTGGCAGATAAAGATATACATGGTGTAATTGCAGCGGTAAAAAATGAAATCGATGTTTGGTATGTCGCCAATATAGACCATGTGCGTGGTGCAAGAGCCGCTACATTAGCGAAACATATAGCTACTTTAAACCCGTCAGCAATCATTTATCAGTTTGATACAATAACACAGGCATTTGCACAAGCATGTGCTGATATAGAAGCCTGTAAAGATACGCACGAAAATGATAAAATAATCGCGTTTGGTTCGTTTTTTACGGTATCAGCGGTGATGCAAAGCGCTGGCGTAGTAAAATCTTGATGTAACTCACTTTGAAGGAATAACGCAATGCCTCCAGAATTACAAGATGATAAAGCGTTGGAGTTAAAAAAACGCGCTCGCCGCCGACTCGTAGGGGCAATTGCACTAGTGCTGTTGATGATCATCATTTTGCCCATGATTATTAAAGATCGTGCAGTGCCAGAAACGCCTAAAGAAGAAATTTTGATTTCAATGCCAAACGCTGAAACCGCAGTGAGTGGCACAGAGATCACTCAGCCAAGTAGTTCAGCAACAATAATGCCAGAAAGCGTTCCCGTTGCTAACCAAACACTAGAAGTGCCTGTTAATCCTTTGCCTGAAAATGTGGCAACGCCTGTTGAAGCGGTGGTGGTTAAAGCAGAAACTGCAAAACCTGAGGAAGTCAAACCAATCGCGCAACTGTCTATTGACGCTAAGCCGACTGAGGTTAAACAACAAGAATTTAAGCCAGAGGAAGTAAAGCAAGCAGAAGTGAAGCCAGTTAATGCAAAATCGGCTGAAACAAACCCTTCAACAAAAGGCGACTTTACCATTCAAATTGGCGTATATTCAGACCCTGCTAATGTGGCACAACTGCAAGCAAAGTTAAAATCTGCAGGTTTTAATAGTAGAACAGAAAAAATCACTACCCCAAAAGGGGAGAAAATTCGCTTGCGTTTAGGAAAATATAGCTCAAGGCAAGAGGCTGCAGATGCACTTACCAGCCTAAATAGTCATGGCATGACAGGCATGGTTATTACCAACAAATAAAGGCAAAATTACGTTAAATGACCATATTTGATTATGCCGTGTTAGTAATACTAGGATTGTCAATTGTCATCAGCATGATGCGAGGTTTGTTAGCTGAGGTGCTTTCTATTTTAGGTTGGTTTGCGGCTTTTATCGTGGCGCGGACTTATGCAAGCCAGTTAGCACCTCTTATGCCAGCTGAAATACCTACTGAGTCTTTACGCATATTTGCCTCGTTTATTACTTTGTTCGTGGCAACGTTTTTAGTGACCAGTTTGCTGGCCATTGCACTGACCACAATTTTTAAAAAAATAGGCTTAGGTTGGCTAAATCGCTTACTTGGTGGATTTTTTGGCTTTGCTAGAGGGATGTTGATTGTATGCATCATTGTATTTTTGGCGGGTTTAACTGACATCCCTAAAGATGAGCGTTGGCGTAATGCGATGTTTAGCTCGCCGATTGAGGCATTAGTGATTAAATTATTACCTTGGGTACCTGAAGGTATTGCCAAACATATCAAGTACGAATAAATTTTAAAATTCAATTTAAGGCATTTTCATGTGCGGAATCATAGGCATAGTCGGTAAAAACCCAGTTAATCAATTACTTTACGATGGTTTATTGGTGTTACAGCACCGTGGGCAAGACGCTGCGGGGATTGTGACTACCGATGGCAACACTTTTTACATGCACAAGAATAATGGCTTGGTGAAAGATGTTTTTCACACGCGCCACATGCGTAATTTGGTGGGCAATGTTGGCATAGGTCATGTACGCTACCCAACTGCTGGTTCATCGAGTGCAGCTGAAGCACAGCCTTTTTATGTGAACTCACCATTTGGTATTGTGCTGGGCCACAATGGCAATCTCACCAACTCTGCACAACTAAAAGAAGAAATGTTTAAGCTTGATTTAAGGCACATTAACACGAGCTCTGATTCCGAAGTGTTGTTAAACGTATTGGCGCATGAAATTGAAAAAACCGCAGCCAATGCTGTGCTAAACACAGATATGGTGTTTGACGCGGTATCAGGCGTGCACAAGCGTTGTAAGGGTGCTTATGCGGTGGTAGCGATGATTGCTAATTTTGGCTTACTTGCATTTCGTGATTCCAACGGAATCCGGCCATTGGTGATTGGTAAACAAGAAACGGATAAAGGCACCGAGTACATTGTAGCTTCAGAAAGTGTGGCTTTAGATGTATTAGGCTTTACGCTGGTGCGCGATGTGGCGCCTGGTGAGGCGGTGTTTATTGACATGAACGGTCAGTTTTTTAGTCGTCATTGTGATGCCAACGCAAAACTTAACCCGTGTATTTTTGAATATGTCTATTTAGCGCGCCCAGATTCGGTTATTGATGACGTTTCGGTGTATCAAACCCGTCTGGATATGGGTAAAAGCTTGGCTGAAAAAATCAAGCGCGAATGGGCGGATAAGCAAATTGATGTGGTCATTCCGATTCCAGATACTAGCCGCCCAAGCGCATTGCAAGTTGGTATTGCTTTAGGTTTGGACTATCGTGAAGGCTTTATTAAAAACCGTTATATCGGTCGCACATTTATTATGCCTGGTCAGGCCTTGCGTAAAAAATCTGTACGTCAAAAATTAAATCCGATTGGTATCGAATTTAAAGGCAAGAATGTTTTGCTGGTTGACGACTCAATCGTGCGTGGAACCACTTCTCAGCAAATTGTGCAAATGGCGCGCGATGCTGGCGCTAACAAAGTCTATTTTGCTTCGGCTGCACCACCAGTGCGCTTTCCCAATGTATATGGTATTGATATGCCCAGTCGTGATGAACTACTTGCCACCGGACGTACTGATGAAGAAATTTGCCAAGAAATTGGTGCAGACGCGCTGATTTATCAAGACTTAGATGATTTAGTGCGTGATATCAAATTGAGTAACCCTCAAATCAAAAACTTTGACTGCTCATGTTTTAATGGCGAATACGTCACAGGTGACATCAATGAAGCTTATTTAGCTGCCATAGAAACTGCGCGTGGTGATGTAAATAAAAAGCAAAAGCCAGCAAACTCAAGCACACAAATGGATTTAAACTTGATTGAAAGTGCCGAGGAAGTTGCAGAATAATAAACAAGCTATCGTTAAAAAATGCCTACTTATTTTGCATAATAAAGACTCATTTATCGTACATATCAGAACACCTGCCCTGCAAGCCAGTATCCATGCGGCTTGCGAGGCATCCAATTTCTCTCGAAGCTTTTTTGAATCAATTAAGTCCATTAATTTTGGTATTGATTTGTCGAAGTTTGCAGCAACAAAGCTGAATAAACAAATTGAAAGATAGCCCCCATGATTAAACACACCGTTTTGTTTTCTATCGCCAGTTTTCCTACGGAATCTGATGATTATTATGCTGATGACGGTTCCAATATAGCGGGGTTAGCCGAGTGGTTTTTAACCATTCCAGATTTGTTTTTATTATTACTTGGGGGCGATGCCACAGCCACACCATTTGCAGTTTATCTCGAGCCTGGAACAAATAAAGCTTTGGTGGTTGAAACTGCAAAAGCACAACAGCGCTGGCAAGTTTTTTATAAGTTAGCCGTTCAGGTCTATCCACAGTTGCTAACACCATTAGCGCATATAGATAAGTTGTTGATGGCAACGCAACACGCCTATTTAGCACTTGATGTGTGGTCAAGCATAGCAGAAAAAGAACAAACAAAAAAAACCTATAATGCGTATTTAGCTGAATTAAAAGCAAAAGCAGAAAATTTAGAAAAGGCTTTATCACAAAGTACGCCTGAGCATTTGCAAGCCCCTATTGCACAATTGCTAAATCATTGGCAACAATCATTCGGCTACTGGTCAACAGAAGTGATTGCTAGGAAAAACAATATGGATTATGAGCCGATTTCTGACAATCCATTGCTGCAGGGATTGGTAGAACTTGAAGATAAAAATTATGATGACAGTGTAGATGGGTGGCTTAGGCATATTCCGGCCTATGTGGTGCGAAAAAAGGGCGAGTCTAAAGAATCTGCTGCTGTCGGTGTGGTGACTCCCTATGGTCGCTGGCTAGTGCCGCTCACATTAGGCATGAATTATATTCATGATACTAGCAGATATAGTGACCAAAACGAAACGCTCTATGGCTGGCTGGTGGCGGCATACTGGGACAGCGATTTAAAAACGCATAAAACAATAGAACACAATTCCGTACTTTTTGACGTAAACGGTGTGCAAATGACGCCCGTTCTGAAAAATACTGGTTTATTTATACATTCGCCTAGGGTGGCCAATATCATTAGAAACTATATCGAACATGAAAAATATGATGACAGTTATATCGTGCACCTGCCTGATTTATCTGTGCTTGTAGCGGGTACTGGAGGTGTGGAATATAGTGAAGATGGTTATTTACATTATAGTCAACCCAACTATGTTTTTTACGATGGCGAAACTAATCAAAGAACATTCGCAGGCCTGATGAACTTTGATGGACTCGTATTAATCCCAGCCAATCAATATGAATCTATCAGCGAATTTAGCAAAAGTAAAAAACTGGCTTTAGTGAGCAAGTTTGATGCCTCTAGGACATATACCAGCTCGCTCGGTGGTGAAAAGCGTTTACGATATGGTGTGATAGATAACACCGGTAAAGAAATTATCCCGTGCCAATATTTGTTAATAGGTGGGGTACACCAACCAAAAGTGTATCAAAAGGATCGTTTGCTGGCCTTGGATTTCAATTTATGCCCAAGCATTTATAAAACCAATGGCGAACTTGTGTGTGCTACGCCTTATGTGGTGCATCATGCACATTTAATAGGTGAAATTAAAGTGGTCAATGACTGCGTCATCGTCATGCACGAAGACTATATGTGGTTAATGTCTTTTGATGGCGAACTAGTCAAGCGTGATATGTCCGTAGCAGATTTTCAGTTACATCTAAAGAAAATGTTTAGTGGAGAAAGCATCACGTATCGCCCTATAACTAAGCAGGATATTTTAAACGCAGACCCGTGGGATACTCTTTATAGCCTAAGCTACTGTTTATCTTTGGGTGATGAAGCGACCGCCGCCGCCATTTGCAACAGCATAAACACCTATCTGAATAAAGTAGAAGATGACCCGGAAGATGATCCACATGATTCAGAGAATTGGTCCGTCAAAGAACATCAATCCGTTTTGGCTAAGTTGGTGATTTTGGTATTTGAGGAGGTTAGGAGTAGAGGCTTTGCCAGACATGTGGACTGGAAAGACACCGATGCCATTAGTGATTTAGCTGACTGGATAGATGCCTTGGACGGCTTTGAGTGGAACGCTAATGACAATGGTGAATCGATTAACGAAGGAATCGCCGCCGCCGGCCGTTATGCACAAAAAAATGGCGTGCATTTATTTTTGTTTGCCCCAGAAGATGACTCCTATAAAATTTGCTTTGTGCGTGATGTTGACAAAACCACTTTATTAGAAATTACTGCAAGTTTGGGTGTGACTATTCAGCCTGCTTAGGGCGCAATAGTAGAAACGTATAGCGCCTATGTTTTAAGCCCAACATCTTTTTGCCTACCTGCAAATGGCTTGTGGATGGGTCTAGCGGGGCGATGATTTTTTCTCGGGCGAAATTTTAAGTTTTTTAAAATTTTTTCTTGACCTCAAAGCCTAATAGGCATAACATGAAGTTGCGCTGATTTGAGTGACTTAACTTAAACAAGGTCTTCTCAGCTTGCGGGCGCATAATAAATACAGCTAAAGCGAGTTAACAAAAAACCCGTTTTAGCTAATTCGCTATTACGGGTTTTTTAATGCCCAAATGAAATGAGAATGCAATGACAAACCAATACTATCCAGAAACTTTAGCCGTGCGTGCTGGCAGCGAAGCGACACCTTATGGTGAGAATTCTGAGGCCTTATTTTTAAACTCGAGCTTTCGTTTTACCAGCGCCGCGCAAGCTGCTGCTCGTTTTGGCGGTACTGAGCCGGGTAATATTTATTCACGTTTTACCAACCCTACCGTGACCGTATTTCAAAATAAATTGGCCGCCTTAGAAGGTGCAGAGCAATGCGTGGCGACATCTAGCGGTATGTCAGCGATTTTAGCTTGTGTCATGGCTTTATGTAGTGCGGGTGACCATGTGGTAGCTTCGCGCAGTATTTTTGGCACGACTGTACAGTTGTTTAGTAATATTTTAAAACGTTGGGGCTTAGAGGTAACATTTGTTTCACTTACTGATGTGAACGCGTGGCAAACAGCAGTGACAGCAAAAACCAAATTGTTTTTTGTAGAAACGCCATCCAATCCGCTTACAGAAGTGTGCGATATTCAAGCGCTGGCAGATATTGCACATCGTGCAGGCGCACATTTGGTGGTGGATAATTGCTTTTGTACACCTGCCATTCAGCGCCCATTAGATTTGGGCGCAGATATTATTATTCATTCCGCAACAAAATATATTGACGGGCAGGGCAGATGCTTAGGTGGCGCGGTGTTGGGTAGAAAAGTCTTGATGGAGCCGGTGTATGGTTTTTTGCGCACCGCAGGCGTGACCATGAGCGCGTTTAACGCATGGGTGTTTTTAAAAGGGTTAGAAACTTTACATGTTCGCATGGAAGCCCATTCAAAACGTGCGCTTGAGCTTGCCACTTGGTTAGAAGCGCAGCCGCAAGTGGCGCGTGTGTATTACCCTGGTTTGGCGTCTCACCCACAACACGCCTTGGCGATGAAGCAGCAACTCAGTGGCGGTGGTATTGTGAGTTTTGAAGTAAAAACCAAAGCAGGCCAAACTGAGCAAGAGGCGGCGTGGGCATTGATTGACGCGACTAAGTTAATTTCAATTACCGCTAATTTGGGGGATGCGAAAAGTACCATCACGCACCCAGCCACAACTACGCACAGTCGCGTTTCAGCCGAAGCGCGCGCAGAAGCGGGCATTAAAGATAGTCTGGTTAGAATTGCGGTAGGTTTGGAACATGTGGAAGATTTGAAGGCCGATTTGGCACTATTGAAATAATCTGTTGTCTTACAGCTAGTCACTAATTAAGGAGAAGCAAAATGAGTACAAAAGACGAATACGTAGCAAAATTAAAAGCACAACTGGATGAGTGGAGTACCGATATTGACGAATTGGAAGTGCAGGCTAATTTGGCTAAAGCTGAGTTAAAAGATAAGTATGCTGAACAAATTGCCGAACTCAAAGCAAAAAAAACTGAGGCCGAAGGTAAGGTTTCTGAGTTGCAAGATGCTGCTGAAGAAGCCTGGGAAGAAATTAAAAAAGGTGGTGAATCCATCTGGGACACACTTAAAACAACGTTTAACGAAGCGAAATCCAAATTTGATAAATAGCTTGATATATGGCTTGTTTTGAGTAACGCAAAAGTATAATAAAAGCGGGGCTTTTTGCTCCGTTTTTTATACAACATCTTTACCATAGCTCTGGAATCCGCATCCGCAAGCCGTTTGTAAGGGTATAAAAATTTCTCGCAGTAATATGCGGGTTTTTTCTGGCTTTCAATCCACAAAAAAATCGGACATTTGAACTCGCCAAATGTCCGACATTTTAGACTTGCGTTGTGATTTATTTCAGATCAAAACGATCCGCATTCATGACCTTTGCCCATGCCTTCACAAAGTCATTCACAAACTTTTCTTTATTATCATCTTGTGCATAAACTTCAGCATAAGCGCGCAGGATAGAATTGGAACCAAACACGAGGTCAACCCGAGTGGCTGTCCATTTCATCGCACCTGTCTTACGGCAACGAATTTCATAGAGGTTCCTGCCGACAGGCTTCCATGTATAAGCCATGTCAGTCAGGTTGACGAAGAAGTCGTTGGTTAATGCGCCAGCATGGTCAGTAAATACGCCATGTTTGGTGCCCGCATGATTGGTGCCGATAACGCGCATACCGCCAACCAGTGCGGTCATCTCGCAGGCAGTCAGCCCCAGCAATTGCGCACGATCCAGCAACAACTCTTCAGCATTGACGACATAGTCTTTTTTCAACCAATTGCGGAAGCCGTCTGCCAATGGCTCTAGTACACCGAAAGACTCGACATCGGTTTGCCCCTGCGTGGCATCGCCACGTCCTGGTGCGAAAGGCACACTGACATTGAAACCGCCGGCCTGAGCTGCCTGCTCGATACCGATATTACCTGCCAGCACAATCACATCTGCCACGCTGGCACTGGTTTCTGCGGCAATTTTTTCCAGCACGCTCAGTACCTTGGCTAAACGCGCTGGCTCATTGCCCTCCCAATCCTTTTGCGGCGCCAGACGAATGCGCGCACCGTTAGCACCACCACGCATATCTGAGCCACGAAAGGTTCTGGCACTATCCCAAGCTGTAGCCACCATATCGCTGATAGAGAGACCGCTAGCTGCAATCTTGGCTTTAACTGCAGCAACATCATAATTGCCGGATCCAGCAGGAATCGGGTCTTGCCATATCAAATCTTCTTTTGGCACGTCTGGGCCGAGATAGCGCGCTTTTGGACCCATATCGCGGTGCGTCAGTTTGAACCATGCGCGTGCAAAAACCTCAGTAAAATACGCCGGGTCTTGATGGAACCGCTCCGCGATTTTCCGGTATGCCGAGTCGAACTTGAACGCCATATCGGCATCGGTCATAATCGGTTTACGACGAATAGATGGATCTTCAACATCTACCGGCATGTCCTCTTCCTTGATGTTCACCGGCTCCCACTGCCAAGCCCCAGCCGGAGATTTTTGCAGCCACCAGTCATAACCAAGCAGTAAATCAAAATAGCCATTGTCCCACTTGGTCGGATGCGTGGTCCATGCACCTTCGATGCCGCTAGTCACGGTGTCGCGACCCACGCCGCGAGTCGTGTGGTTGTTCCAGCCCAGCCCTTGCTCTTCCAAATCGGCACCCTCAGGTGCTGACCCTAAGTTGGCAGCACTGCCATTACCATGACATTTACCCACTGTGTGACCGCCAGCAGCCAGTGCGACAGTTTCTTCGTCGTTCATCGCCATTCGTGCGAAGGTAATGCGAACATCATGCGCGGTTTTAATTGGGTCTGGCTTACCATCCACGCCTTCTGGGTTAACATAGATTAGACCCATCATCACAGCCGCCAGCGGGTTTTCCAAATCTCGTTCGCCAGAATAGCGGCTGTTAGGACTATCGGTAGGGGCGAGCCATTCTTTCTCTGAGCCCCAATAAATGTCTTTTTCCGGATGCCAAATATCTTCGCGACCGAAGCCAAAACCAAAGGTTTTCAAACCCATTGACTCATAAGCCATATTGCCAGCTAGGATAATCAGGTCAGCCCAGCTGATTTTGTTGCCATATTTTTTCTTGATTGGCCACAGCAGACGGCGCGCTTTGTCCAAGTTAGCGTTGTCTGGCCAAGAGTTCAGCGGTGCAAATCGCTGATTGCCAGTGCCTGCACCCCCACGACCATCAGCGGTACGATAAGTACCAGCCGCATGCCATGCCATGCGAATCATTAGGCCGCCATAGTGCCCCCAGTCTGCCGGCCACCATGCCTGACTGTCAGTCATCATAGCCTTGAGATCTTTTTTGAGCGCGTCAACGTCCAGTTTTTTGACTTCTTCACGATAATTGAAATCCGCACCCATCGGGTTGGTTTTGCCATCCTGTTGATGCAGGATGTCGAAGTTAAGGGCTTTAGGCCACCATTCCATATTTGTCATACTTGCCGAAGTCGCGCCGCCGTGCATAACTGGGCATTTTCCCGCTGTTGGATTTTTTTCCATAATGTATATCCTCAATTAGTTTGAATTAGCTATCGCATAATCTGCCAATAGCGCCAAAATTGTCTCTATTGGCAATGACTCTAGTAATGCTTTCCACCACATTTCACTTGCCTCCTTTCAATCAACATCGTGACTCGATGCATGATTGAATTCTAGTATTATTTTTTTTATTAGTATAATTGTATGTTTTTATTTTATTGATAAATAATATTTATTGAAATACAATGCTGATTATCTTAATCTAAAGCTTAATAATGACATTAACTGAACTTAAATTTATTGTCGCAGTAGCGCAAGAGCGCAATTTTAGGCGCGCGGCAGAAAAATGCTTTGTTACACAGCCCGCCTTAAGTCTAGCCATTAAAAAACTGGAAGACGAACTTAATATCAGTATTTTTGAGCGTAGCCGTACCGATGTAAGTGCTACAGAAATTGGCGCAAAAATTATTGAGCAGGCAGCAAAAGTATTAGAAGAAGCAGGGCGCATTAAGCAATTAGCTGAGCTAGGCAAAAATCAACTTATCGGCACATTTAAGCTGGGCATGATTCATTCCATTGGCCCGTATTTGTTGCCTGAAATTATTCCCATTTTGCGTAAAACTGCGCCTGACATGCCCCTTGAAGTAGAAGAAAATTTAACCGCTAACTTAGAAACGCAACTGCGCAACGGTGTGATTGACGCCGCCATTATTGCGTTGCCATTTGATTTGGCGGGTGTGCAATACCAAGCTTTATATGATGAAGAGTTTGATGTGGTGGTGCCAGTTAATCACCACTGGGCAGTGCGTAACTACATCAAACCTGAAGAGTTGGCAGAAGAAAAAGTGCTTTTACTCAATAGCGGCCATTGTTTTAGCAACCAAGTGGCAGAAGCTTGTCCAAATCTTGCTCGCAAAGGCGAAGTGTTGCAAGGCAACTCTTTAGAAACCATTCGTAATATGGTGGCTTCAAATTTAGGCATCACCGTGTTGCCATGCTCGGCTACGGCTGAACGTTACCATAACCCGCTCATTAAGGTGATTCCATTTACCCATCCCGCGCCGACAAGACGTATTGCGATTGCTTGGCGCAAAAGTTTTGCGCGCGTTGAAGCGGTTGAAATTATTGCGGATGCGATTAAAGCGATTGGCTCCAACTACATGAAAGTGGTGAACAATCCATCATAAATCCCATGTATTTTTTATTTGTAAAGTTCAACAAAAAATTACTGTTAAAAGCACTATTTTCACAACATATCATTTTAATGCTCTGTAAGCCGCATGGATACTGGCTTGCAGAGGCATATTTTTTTCTCGGACAAAAATAGACACTATCAAAAATGATAATTTCGTTATTTTTTGTATTTGATTTTGCAGTTTAATTCTGGCATTAAAGTAAGGTCGTCTGACCATATTAACAAGCCCATAATGCGTTAATCGTGTTAAAATCTCGCGTTAGTTTTATTCAAAAATAAAGAGCAAAAATGGATCAATTCGCTAAAGAAACCCTGCCGATTAGTTTAGAAGATGAAATGCGCCGTAGCTACCTTGATTACGCCATGAGCGTGATTGTAGGCAGGGCGTTACCCGATGTGCGCGATGGCTTAAAACCAGTGCATAGACGCGTGCTATTTGCCATGCACGAGCTCTCCAACGACTACAACAAACCTTATAAAAAATCCGCCCGTATTGTCGGCGATGTGATTGGTAAATATCACCCGCATGGCGACACCGCGGTATATGACACGATAGTGCGTATGGCGCAGGATTTTAGCTTGCGCTACATGTTGGTGGATGGCCAAGGTAACTTTGGCTCTGTGGATGGTGATAATGCGGCGGCAATGCGTTATACCGAAATCCGTATGGCGAAAATCGCCCATGAATTGCTCGCTGATATTGATAAAGAAACGGTGGATTTTGGCCCTAACTACGATGGTAGCGAGCATGAGCCACTCATTATGCCCGCGCGCATTCCTAACTTGCTCATCAACGGTAGCTCAGGTATTGCGGTGGGGATGGCAACTAACATTCCGCCACATAATTTGAATGAAGTGCTGGATGCCTGCTTTGCTTTGCTCAAAGACCCCGAAACAGGCATTGAAGAATTGATTGAACTAGTGCCTGCACCAGATTTTCCTACTGCTGGCATTATTTATGGCACAGTAGGTGTTAAAGAGGGCTACCGCACGGGTCGTGGTCGCGTGGTAATGCGTGGACGCACCCATGTGGAAGATATGGAAAAAGGCAGTCGCCAAATGTTGGTAGTGGACGAATTGCCATACCAAGTGAACAAAAAAACATTCGTTGAGAAAATTGCAGAACTCGTCAACGAGAAGAAAATTGAAGGTATCTCAGATTTACGTGACGAGTCTGATAAATCAGGCATGCGCGTAGTGATTGAGCTTAAACGCGGTGAGATTCCTGAGGTTATTTTAAACAATCTCTACAAACAAACCCAATTACAAGACACCTTTGGTATGAACATGGTGGCTTTGATGGACGGTCAACCACGTTTGTTAAACTTAAAACAAATGTTGGAGGCGTTCTTACGCCACCGCCGTGAAGTGGTGACACGTCGCACTGTATTTGAACTGAAAAAAGCTCGCGCGCGTGGACATGTGCTAGAAGGTTTAGCTGTTGCCCTGGCGAACGTGGATGAAATGATTGCCATTATTAAAGCTGCTCCAACGCCACCAGAAGCTAAAGTGGATTTGATGGCGAAAGCATGGAAATCCCCTGTGGTAGAAGAAATGCTTAAACGCGCGGCGATGGAAGCGGCGCGGCCTGAAGGTTTGGATGTCAACTTTGGTTTAACGCCCAATGGTTATAAATTGAGTGATATTCAGGCGCAAGAAATCTTGCAAATGCGCTTGCAACGCTTAACAGGCCTAGAGCAAGATAAAATTGTCACTGAATACAAAGAGGTGATGGATATTATTGCTGATTTACTCGATATATTAGCTACACCAGCCCGCGTAACCGCTATTATTACCGATGAGTTGACCGAAATACGTAAACAATTTGGCGATAAACGTCGCAGTGAAATTGTGGTGAATGCGCAAGATTTATCGCTGGAAGATTTAATCACGCCAACCGATGTGGTCGTAACGCTTTCACACACGGGATATGTTAAATCTCAACCACTTGAAGAGTATCGCGCGCAACGCCGTGGTGGCAGAGGCAAGCAAGCTGCTGCCACTAAAGAAGATGACTTTATTGATAAAATGTTTGTGGCCAATACGCATGATTACATTTTATGCTTCAGCAGCCGTGGTCGCGTGTATTGGCTAAAAGTGTATGAAGTGCCACAAGGTAGCCGCACTGGCCGTGGCAAGCCGATTGTCAACTTGTTCCCACTTGAGGAAGGCGAAAAAATTAACGCCATTCTTTCAGTAAAAGAGTTTGATGAAAATCACTTTATATTCATGGCAACAGCACAAGGCACTGTGAAGAAAACTGCACTCACAGAGTTTGCTAACCCACGTAAATCGGGCATCATCGCAATTAATTTAGATGATGGCGATTATTTGATTGGTGCAGAAGTGACCAATGGTCAAAATGATATTGTGTTGATTTCAGATGGTGGTAAAGCTGTTTGGTTTAGCGAAGATGAAGTGCGCCAAATGGGCAGGGCAACGCGTGGTGTGCGCGGTATGAAATTAGCGGCTAAACAACAAGTGCTCTCATTGCTGATTGCCGATAATGACCAACAAACGGTGTTAGTCGCAACTGAAAATGGCTATGGTAAGCGTACTATTCTGGCCGATTTCCGTCACTCAGGTCGCGGTACGCAAGGCGTTAAAGCCATAGCCGTAAGTGAGCGCAACGGTAATGTGGTTGCAGCTAAATTGGTGAATGAAGAAGATGAAATTATGCTTATTACTACAGGTGGTGTGCTCATTCGCACCCGCGTAAAAGAAATCAGAGACATGGGACGTGTCGCACAGGGCGTGACCTTGATTAACTTGGGTGAAGGTGAAAAACTTTCTGGCCTTGAGAAAATCGTTGAGACGGATGACGAAGAGTAATCTATGACGCAGATTTACAATTTTTCTGCTGGCCCAGCAGTATTGCCTAAGCCTGTACTTCAACGCGCACAAGCCGAAATGCTCGATTGGCATGGCTCGGGCATGAGTGTGATGGAAATGTCGCACCGTGGTAAAGAGTTTTTGAGTATTTTAGAGAAAACAGAAAACGATTTCCGCAAGTTGCTAAATGTGCCAAGTAACTACAAGGTGTTGTTTTTGCAAGGTGGTGCAATAGCACAAAATGCTGCGATTCCATTGAATTTACTCAACGGAAAAAGTGCTGATTATGCTATTACGGGTGGCTGGAGTAAGCGAAGTGTTGAGGATGCTCGCGCTTATGGTGATATTAACGTAGTGATAAACACAGAGACTGAGCATTTCACCTACGTACCAGACTTTTCAACATCGAAGCTCAATCGTAATGCAGCTTACTTGCATATTTGCACCAATGAAACTTTACAAGGGGTTGAATTTGTTGATTTGCCTGATGCGCATGGCGTGCCGATTGTGGCAGATATGTCGTCGCACATCCTGTCACGCCCAGTAGATGTGAGCCAGTACGGTGTGATTTATGCAGGTGCCCAAAAAAACATTGGCCCAGCGGGTTTGTGTATCGTGGTGGTGCGCGAAGATTTATTAGGCAAGGCCTCACCGCTCACGCCTGCTGTACTGAATTGGAAAGTACAAGCTGAAAATCAAAGCATGATAAACACGCCACCCACTTATAGTATCTACATTGCGGGTTTGGTGTTTGAGTGGCAGTTAGCGCAAGGTGGTGTTGAGGCTATAGAAAAGGTGAATATTGCAAAAGCACAATTACTTTATGATGCCATTGATAGCACTAATTTTTATATCAATAAAGTCGCTGTTGGTAATCGCTCGCGCATGAATATTCCTTTCTTTTTGAAAGATGAGTCTCTCAATGATGCATTTTTAAAAGGAGCAACAGAGCAAGGCCTATTACAACTCAAAGGACATCGTAGTGTGGGAGGTTTGCGCGCAAGCATTTATAACGCGATGCCGATTGAAGGTGTGCAGGCCTTAGTAAGCTATATGAAAGCGTTTGAGAAAAGTCATTAACTTTTACTTTAATTTAAATATATAACTTATTGATTATTAAAATTTATAATAATGTCAGAACAGCTAAAACAACATCGCGATCAAATAGATGCAATTGATGAACAAGTGCTCAAACTTGTGAACGAGCGCGCAAAACTTGCGCGTGCAATTGGTGGCTTAAAAGATGATGGTGTGATATATCGTCCAGAGCGTGAAGCGCAGGTGTTGCGCCGTTTGCAGGCTAATAATGCTGGGCCGCTTTCAAATGAAGCTGTGAGTAATATATTTCGTAGTGTGATGTCTAATTGTCGAGCGCTTGAAAAAGCGCTTTCTATTGCATTTTTAGGTCCGCTTGGTACCTATTCTGAAGAGGCTGCTCTTAAGCAGTTTGGCTTAGGTTGTGGTGCAGTGGTGTGTGGCTCAATTGATGAGGTTTTTCGTACCATTGAGGCCGGACAGGCGGATTATGGTGTTGTGCCAGTAGAAAACTCTACTGAAGGCGCGATTGGGTTAACTTTAGATTTATTGCTGACGAGTCCATTAAAAATTTGTGGTGAAGTAACCTTACCAATTCACCATTGTTTACTCTCGCAGCAAACAGATATTACGCAAATTTCACATATTTTTTCTCATGCGCAGTCTTTGGCACAATGTCACGAATGGTTAAGTAAAACTTTGCCTAATGCAGCACGTGAGGCCGTTACTAGCAATGCGCGTGCGGCGCAGATGATTCATGAATTAGTCTCAGCTGATGGTACATTTGCGGCTGCCATTGCTAGCAAGCGTGCGGCGGAGTTATTTGGTCTAAATGTGTTGGCCGAAAATATTGAAGATGACCCAAAAAATACCACTCGTTTTTTAGTGTTGGGTAAACACGATGTTGCGCCATCTGGGCAAGACAAAACATCGCTTGTCATGGCCACTAAAAATGCCCCTGGTGCTGTAGTTTCTCTGCTTTCCCCGCTAGCTGAGCATGGTGTTAGCATGACAAAATTTGAATCTCGCCCATCAAAAACGGGTGTTTGGGAATATGTGTTTTTTGTAGATATTGAAGGTCATCATCAAGATGCAATGGTGCGTTCTGCCTTAAGTATGATTAGTCAGCGTGCAGCCTTTGTAAAGGTATTGGGTTCATATCCAATGGCTGTGGTTTAGGTGTAGCGCTTTTACTATCAGAACTCACTCACTATGCCACTTAGTGCAACATTATTAAGCGATAATTTATGGAGCAACTTATCGCTGCAATTTTATAATGCGCGACTTGAAGCCCATTATAAAAAGCATATCATGCCGCGCGTACTCACGCAGTCTCGTCTAGCTTTGTTGCTCATCGCGATGATGTATGAACTTTATGGCATTTTAGATTACTTGCTTGCGCCACAACAGTTATTGGGGCAAATCACCGTTATTCGCTCTGCCACCACTTTTACTATTTTGTTTATCTTTACCCTAACTTTTTTTAGGGTGTTTAGAAAATATCACCAAGCCATTCTAACTTTTGCATTACTGCTAAGTGCTGTAAGTTTGCTATGGAAAATGACGTTGATTGAGCAGCAGCTCTTTCCTTATTATTTTACCGGCTTATTGTTACTGCTTTTTTGGGTGCATGCTTTTTATGTGTTAAATTTTGCTTGTGCATTTTTTGCAACCTTCGCAATTGTTGTTATTTCTGTTGTTTCGTTTTTTGCACTTTTTTCGTTTCCACTGCACGAGGCGATTAGCTATCTGATTGTACTTATAGCAGCTTTTAGTATCTCTATTTTTTCAGGATACATTGGAGAAAAAAGTGATCGATCATTGTTTTTGCGAGAGAAAGAGTTAGACCGTGAACGCTATGTTCACCGCGAGCGCTCTATGCATGATGAACTCACCGGGCTGCCAAACCGATTATTATTGCTTGACCGCATTGACCAAGTTATTTTGGATGCGAGTCGTAACAATCAGTTTTGTGTTGGTTACTTTTTAGATTTGGATAACTTTAAAATTATCAACGACACTTACGGTCATGCGATTGGCGATGCCGTATTATTAGAAGCCAGTAATCGCTTAAAAGCAGCTATTCGAGCAACAGACACCGTTGCTCGATTATCGGGCGATGAGTTTTTTGTGTTGGCAAGAGACATTAAAAATAAAGAACAGGCCTTAGCTTTTGGGCATAAATTACTGCGTAGGCTGAGTAAACCTTATAAATTGAGTGGCAAAGTGGTCAGTACGACTTTATCTGCTAGTGTGGGCGCTTGCTTGTTTCCTTATGTTGGCGTTACACCGTTAGATATGATAGAAAAGGCCGACCACGCCATGTATCAAGTGAAGTTAAGTGGTAAGTCTGGTATTGCAATGGCCAAGTAGAGAAGTCTTTTAAAAACACTTCTTGTGGTGAATTGCGGCGTTGCGCGGTGCTCAGAATGCTCATGTACTTCGTGTACACTCCGCTTCTTCTGCTCCGTGCGCCTTGCACTTCATCCCCAATAAGTATTTTTACAAAGACCTCTATGTTAAAATGTTAGTAAGGCGGCTGCAAGCCGCATTTTTATTTAAAGTGTTTAGTTTATGCTTAAAAATTTAGCGCCAAGTTATATTCAAGCCATTGCCCCTTATCAAGGGGGCAAGCCCATTTCTGAGCTTGCCAGAGAGATGGGTCTAAACGAGGCCGATATTGTTAAATTAGCTTCTAATGAAAATCCATTAGGTATGAGTCCTAAAGCACTCATGGCCGTGGAAGACGCAATTGCTGATATTGCCCGCTATCCTGATGGTAACAGTTTTGCCTTGCGCGATGCAGTAGCAAAAAAATTTAATGTTGCCGCTAATCAATTAGTGTTTGGTAATGGCTCAAATGATATTTTAGAGCTTGCAGCACGCGCATTTTTGCATGCAGGATGTGAGGCAATTTATTCTCAACACGCTTTTGCTGTTTATCCCTTGGTAACGCAAGCCGTGGGCGCCACAGGTGTTGTAGTACCAGCTAAAGACTTCGGCCATGATTTAGCCGCCATGCTCAAAGCCATTACACCCAAAACGCGGTTGATATTTATTGCCAACCCCAATAACCCAACAGGTACTTTAATTGCTAAAGACGTATTAAAAGCCTTTTTAAAGCAAGTGCCGAGCAATGTGTTGGTGATGTTAGATGAGGCTTATGATGAGTATTTGCCTGCTGAGCACAAATCTGAGGCAATTGCATGGCTAGGCGAGTTTGAAAACCTGATGATTTCCCGCACTTTTTCTAAGGCATACGGTTTGGCTGGTTTGCGCGTCGGGTTTGGCTTAATGCACGCCGATGTGGCCGATATGCTTAATCGCGTGCGTCAACCTTTTAATGTGAATAGTCTGGCGCAAGCCGCAGCGGTGGCTAGTATTGTCGATGATGATTTTGTCGCACGTAGCTACGCGGTTAACCAAGCGGGGATGACGCAATTAACACAAGGCTTAAAAAAACTGGGGCTAGATTTCATTCCATCATTTGCTAATTTTGTCAGCTTTAAAGTTAAAAATGCTGCGCAAGTGAATCAACAATTATTGCAAAAGGGCGTAATTGTGCGACCCATAGCCAACTATGAAATGCCTGAATATCTACGGGTGAGCGTGGGCTTATTCAGCGAAAATGCACGCTTTTTAGCAGTGCTTGAAGAAATTTTAAAGTAGAGATACAACCGATGACCCAATATGAAAAATTAGCGACGGATGATGTTCGCATTCGCGACATTAAACCGCTAATTCCACCTGTAGAGTTGCTTGCGCGATGCAAAGAAAGTAGCGAGTCTACCCAAAATATTTTGGCCACCCGTGAGGCGATACACCGCATTTTACATGGTCAAGATGACCGCTTGCTCGTGGTGGTTGGGCCTTGCTCAATTCACGACACTAAAGCGGGTATGGAATACGCCAATCGTTTGTTGCAAGTAAAACAAGCACTGAAAGATGACTTGCTGATTGTGATGCGCGTTTACTTTGAAAAACCGCGCACTACTGTAGGCTGGAAAGGGCTCATCAACGACCCACATTTGGATGGTAGCTACCAAATTAACGAAGGTTTATCTATTGCCCGCAAGTTTTTGCTGGATGTGAATGAAATTGGCATGCCAGCTGGGGCGGAGTTTTTAGACACCATCACCCCGCAATACACAGCCGACCTAGTAAGCTGGGGCGCGATTGGTGCGCGTACAACAGAATCGCAAGTGCATCGCGAGCTATCTTCAGGCTTATCTTGCCCAGTGGGGTTTAAAAACGGCACCGACGGTGGCGTAAAAGTAGCGATTGATGCAATTAAAACTGCAGCTAGCCCGCATCACTTTTTATCTTTTACCAAAGAAGGCACGGCGGCGATTTTCTCAACCTCCGGCAATGAAGATTGCCACGTGATTTTACGCGGTGGCAAAGAGCCCAATTTTGACGCTGCACATGTGGAAGAAGTCTGCAAACAGCTTGCTGAGGCTAAACTCAAACCTATTTTGATGATAGATTGCAGCCATGCCAACAGCAGTAAAGATTTTCGACGCCAAAAAGACGTTGCTCGCGATATTGCCACACAACTTTCTGCTGGCGATCAGCGTATTATCGGCGTGATGATAGAATCGCATTTAAAAGAAGGGCGTCAAGACCACGCGCCAGGCTGTGATTTGGTGTATGGGCAATCCATCACCGATGCTTGTTTAAGTTGGGAAGATACTGTGACACAACTTGAAATGCTCGCGCAAGCAGTCCAAAATCGCCGCAAAAAATAGCGTTTTTTTATCAATATATTTTTTAGTTATATTAACTTATTTCTCTCCGAGAGAAAATTATACCGCTGTAAGCCAGTCTGGATGAGGCTTCCAGAGGAGGTGAAATGATATTGCTATTAAAAATAGGCTTTTTAGTGAGTTAAGCGAGTCATTCATCATGAATTTACTTAGTGCTTATTAGGTAAGTTTGCGGTGTTGCAAGTGGCAAATGTGGCGCACAATGCGTCTCACGTTGTGGCAACTCAATAACAGTAGCAACAGCGAAATTACTTAACTAATCTAAAAAAGGAAATTTATCATGTGGACAACTCCAGCAGCTACTGAAATGCGTTTTGGCTTTGAAGTAACAATGTACGTAATGAATAAATAAGTTAACAATAATTAGCCTTTTGGCTTTTTATAAAAAGGCTGTTGAAAAACAGCCTTTTTTTATAGACGCGTTATTTTAAGTTGGTTAATTAGTAAAAAAAGAATTGTAAAATCAAATGCATATACATGTTTTAGGCGCAGGCGCAGGGGGTGGTTTTCCACAGTGGAATTGTAATTGTTTTAACTGCGACGGTCTGCGTAAAGGTACCATTAAAGCCACCAAGCGCACCCAATCTTCTATTTGTGTGAGTAGCAATGGTGTTGACTGGGTGTTGTTTAATGCGTCACCCGATGTGCTACAACAAGTTCAAGATTTCCCCGCGCTACAGCCTGCACGGGCCGTGCGCGATACGGGTATTCAAGCGATTGTGCTGATTGACGCACAAATTGACCACACGACTGGCTTGTTTATGTTGCGTGAAGGCACGGTGAAGCGCGAGATTTATTGTACCGAGCAAGTGTATGGCGATTTAACTTCAGGTAACCAGATATTGAATATTCTGGGGCATTATTGCGGCATTAATCACCATCAAGTACCAATTGATGGCAAAACCAGCTTTAGCATTCCCAATGTGCCCAATTTAAAATTTACAACGGTTGCGCTCAAAAGTGCTGCACCGCCATATTCGCCACACCGCAATAATCCGCAAGCGGGCGATACCATTGGTGTGCTGATTGAAGAAATCTCGACCGGTAAAAAGTGCTGGTATTCGCCTGGTTTGGCCGAAATTGAACCACATTTACCAGTGTTGATGCATCAAGCGGATTGCATCATGGTAGATGGCACGTTTTGGACAGACACGGAAATGATTGATTTAGGGCTCATGACAAAAACCGCGCGTAGCATTGGCCATAATCCACAATCAGGCGAGCACGGTATGATTGAAGATTTAGACAAGTTTGGCACGGACAAAAAAGTGCGCAAAGTGCTGATTCATATTAACAACACCAACCCGATTTTGCGTGAAGATTCTGCTGAGCGCGCAACACTCACCAAGCACGGAATTGAGGTGGCGTTTGATGGCATGGATATCGTGCTTTAAATGTACGAGAAAAAATAACGCCTCTGCAAGCCAGTAACCATGAGGCTTTCGCATTCGACTTAGTGCTTTGGCACTTAGCGAGAATGGTGATGCCAAGAACTGGTACAGAGCATCGAAAAGAAGTAATAGAAAATTTGGCTGAATTTTTAAGTATTTGATATTGAAAAAAGAGAGTAAAAAATGACGACATTAGCCCCTTGGAGCAGAGAAGAATTTGAAGCAAAATTACGTGAAAAAGGTAAGGGTTATCATATTAATCACCCGATACACGTGCTGATGTATGAAGGCAAATTAACACAAGCGCAAATGCAAAGCTGGGTGGCTAATCGCTATTATTATCAAATTGCGATTCCGATGAAAGATGCGGCGATTTTATCTAATTGCCCAGACCGTGAATTGCGTCGCGGCTGGATTCAACGCATTTTTGACCACGATGGCAGTGGTAATATTGCTGAAGGCGGCGAGGGTGGTATTGAAGCTTGGATTCATTTAGGTCATGCAGTAGGGCTGACACGTGACGAAATTATGTCGCTCAAATTAGTGGCGCCTGGCACTTTGTTTGCGGTAGATGCGTACATCAACTTTGCCAAACAACGCCCGTGGCAAGAGAGCGTTTGCTCTAGCTTGACTGAACTCTTTGCGCCGCACATTCACCAGCAACGCATAGATTCTTGGCCAGATATGTACCCGTGGATTAACGCTGAAGGCATGCAATATTTTAAAAATCGCCTCACTCAAGCGCGTCGCGATGTAGAGCAAGGCTTGGCGATTACGCTAGATTACTTTGGACGCACTCGCGAGCTGCAAGAACGCGCATTAGAGATTTTGCAATTTAAGTTGAACGTATTGTGGGTGATGGCGGATTCGATTATGTTGCAATGTGCAGATATTAAAGTGGAAGGCCGTGACTATTTGCGCCAACCAGTTATTGAAATTAAATAAAAAAAGACAATTATGGTTCAACATACAATACGCGACCAAGATGTTTATGCAATCGCCATGCATCACCGTTTTCAGTGGGAAGAAGCGCAACAATGTTACGTGATTTTGTTTCCTGAAGGCATGGTAAAGTTGAACGGCGGCGCAGGAGAAGTGCTCAAACGCATTGATGGAAAATGCACTGTGGCCGAGATTGTGGCAGATTTAAAAGCAACTTTTCCTGATGCGCCTAATATTGAAGAAGATATTATGGGCATGTTTGATTTGGCCGTGGGTAAGGCTTGGCTGAGAAAAGTAAGCTAGAGAAAGGTAAACCAAATGGCACAAGTCAATAATGGCGTTTCAGCAAGTGCAACACAAACACAACCTTTGTGGCTATTAGCAGAGGTGACGTATCGCTGCCCTTTGCATTGTGCGTTTTGCTATAACCCAACCGATTACGATAAGCACACTAAAAATGAGCTGACGACTGAACAGTGGATTCAAGCCTTGCGCGATGCCCGTAAGCTTGGCGCCATTCAGTTGGGTATTTCAGGTGGCGAGCCGTTATTGCGTGATGATATTGAAGATATTGTTATTGAAGCGAAAAAACTTGGCTATTACAGCAATTTGATTACTTCGGGTGTTGGCCTCACTGAAAAACGTATTCAGGCATTTAAAGACGGCGGTTTAGACCATATTCAGCTTTCAATGCATGATATTACTGAAGAAATCAATAACTTCATCACTAACACCAAAACGTTTGAACTCAAGAAAAAAGTCGCGGCGATGATTAAAAGCCATGGCTACCCAATGGTGTTGAATGTCGTGATTCACCGCTATAACATTGGTCACATGAAAGAAATTCTCGAAATGGCCGAGGCACTGGGTGCGGACTATATTGAGCTAGCGAATACGCAATATTATGGCTGGTCGCTCGTTAACCGTAGCCAATTGATGCCCACCAAAGCACAGGTGGACGAGGCCGAGCGTGTCACCAATGAATATCGTGCCAAAGTAGATGGCAAAATGAAGATATTTTTTGTGGTGCCAGATTACTTTGCTGACCGACCCAAAAAATGCATGAACGGTTGGGGTGAGGTATTTATGATTGTCACCGCCAATGGCGATGTGCTGCCTTGCCACTCTGCGCGTTCGTTACCAAACATGCAGTTCCCCAACGTGAAAGATAGCGATTTAGGCTGGACTTGGAAAGACTCCCCAGCGTTTAACCAATATCGAGGTACTAGCTGGATGAAAGAGCCTTGCCGTAGTTGCTCAGAAAAAGAAAACGATTTAGGTGGTTGCCGCTGCCAAAGTTTCTTACTCACAGGTGACGCGGAAGCGGCTGACCCTGTTTGCACCAAATCACCGCATCGGCATTTGATTGATGAAGCGATTGTGAATGCGCAAAACCCGCAGCTTCAGGCACAGCCAATTATTTTTAGAAACGATAAAAATTCTAAAAAAGTGCTTGAGGGTGAATTTCAAGAGCGATTGGCAGCGTTTCACGCACTGCCTTAGCCAATAGCCGTTATAATTCTAGGCGCACCCTTGTGCGCCTTTTTTATTGATAGATAATATCTGACTCCCTTGAAATCACATTCCAACATCTTAGTTTTCGTTCTCGCTGCCTTAGCGGCACTGGCCCCTTTTGCCATAGATACTTATTTGCCCGCGTTTCACGCGATGGGCGCGGATTTTTCTACAAGTGATGTGCATATTCAACAAAGCCTTACTTTTTATTTGTTGCCCTATGCTTTGATGACCTTATGGCACGGCGCAATTTCAGATAGCATCGGCCGCATCGCCACCATACAATGGGGTTTGGGAATTTTTGTGCTGGCAAGCATTGGCTGCGCATTTGCGCCCAACGTAGAAACGCTATGGTTTTTTCGGGCATTGCAGGGTGCATCGGGCGGGGCAGGCAATACGGTTGCACGCGCAATGGTGCGCGATCTTTTTGAAGGGGTTCAAGCACAACGCGTAATGGCTACAGTGCAAATGCTATTTGGCATTGCTCCGGCCGTAGCGCCTATCATCGGTGGACTATTACTGGGCATACATTGGCAAGCTATTTTTATCTTTTTGGCTATTTACGCTGGGCTAAGTTTATGGGCTGCGGTAAAGTATCTGCCAGAAACCATGCCAGCAGAAAAACGCCTCAAACTTTCAGTACCCAACGTATTAGCGAGCTACAAAACTATTTTTAGCGATACTGAATACACCAAACTCTGTTTAAGTTCAGGTGCAAATTTCGCAGGGTTTTTTGTGTATGTGTTAGCTAGCCCGGTGTTTTTGGGTAAATTACTTGGCTTGAATCCGCAACAATATGGCTATTTATTTGTGCCTACCGTGTGCGGCATGGTGCTCGGTTCTTATCTGGCTAAAAAAGTGGCGGGGCAGTATGCCAATAAAACGGTGGTGAAATCTGCTTACTTGTGGATGACGGCGATGGTTTTGCTTAACCTTGCGATTTGCCAATTTTTACCAGCTCAGCCTATTTATAATATTTTACCCATCGCATTATTTAACATTGGCATGGCATTGGCGATGCCCATTTTGTCTATCGCCGCACTGGATCGCCATGCCAAAATTCGCGGCACAGCGGCTTCAGGTCAGGCATTTGTGCAAATGTTTTTATCTACCGTGTCGGCAGGTTTAATTGTGCCATTGGTTTGGGCTACCCCTTTGGGCTTAGCGTTTGTCATGGCGGCTTACTTGATATTTGGCTGGTTAATGGTTACCAATACCCAGCTTTGGAAAGCGCAATCAGTCAGTTCATCCTAGCTAAAAGATGCTGAGAAATTCAGCAAGTTTTATATTCAGTTTAGACACATTTTTTATTCATCTTCTTTAGTGCTGCCCTGTACCAGTGCTTGGCATCACCATTCTCGCTAAGTGCTAAAGCACTAAGTCGAATGCGAAAGCCAGTATCCATGCGGCTTGCAGGGCATTGTTTTTCTCTCGGGCGGTTTTTTGCACATTCTTTTCATTTTTTATTGGCAATAAAGTGATAAATAGAGATAGAAAAATAGCGCTATAGTTTGAATTGAATTGAAATGGTTTATCACACAATATGAGAAGAACACCTTTAATCCATTTTTGTGAATACGATGACCTATGGCCAACGAACCAAAAACAACTAGTAAAACCCCATCCGCCGTGGACGTGGCGCGCGAAACCATTAAACAAATGGCGCTAAGACGTGTTGAGCCTAATCCTGAAAACTATCAGGAGATTTACCATGAAATTGCAGGCATTAAAGTTGCACCTACATTGCATCATGCGATGCAAAAATCACTAAAAGGCTTACCGCGCGAAACCACTGCCCAAATCACTTGGCTGAACCGTTGGGAAAAAATGCTCAAACAAGAGCAGTGGGACGAGTTACCTGCATTATTAGCGGATGGCATGGATGCAAAAGTTGGCATGTCACAACAATGGCCGGTGGCAATTAGAGATTTATTACGGGCGTGGGATACCAAGCACGTAGAGATGGATGAAACCAAAAAGAAAGAAACCTTAGAACGGGTATTGATTAAGTTTGGTCACGATGAGCAATTAGCACAAAAAATTCAAGGGCTAGCGCAAACATGGTTGCAGTTGGAAAGTAAAAATACCGATGGTGCGATGGTAGAAGTGCTTGAAACGGAACTACCAAAAGCGACCACTTCTATTGCTTTAGTAGAAGGTGATTTAGTTAGTAGTCAAACCGTTGCAACGTCGCCACAACCAACGGTAAAAGCAAATGATAAGCAAATCGACAGCCCAGCTAGCGATGATGCGGAACTAGAAGCAATTGAAACGCATGATAATAAGCAACTCTTTGAGATTTTTAATACTTTAAAAGATATTTATAAACAGTCACTTAAGCACGGATTGATTCCGCGATTAGAAGGTTACCCTGATATTGAAATAGAAGCGCAGAAATTGCTGAAAGAGGCTGAAAAGGCGCGCAAGTTTAAAGAGTGGCAGCAAGTGGCAAAACATTTTAGGGCGCTATTAGTGCGTGTTGAGGTGATTGGCGCAAACGAGCATGGTATTCGCCATGATTTAATGAGTTTGCTTAAGTTGTTGGTGGAAAATATTTCAGAGTTGGTCGCAGAAGACCAATGGCTACGCGGTCAAGTGGCGGTGATTCAAACCATTTTATCTAGTCCGCTGGATAGAGCGCAAATTCAAAGCGCTGAAAAAAGCCTGAAAGAAATCATCTTTAAGCAAGGCATGATTAAACATAGTTTACAAGAAGCAAGAAGTGCGTTTAAAAATATGCTGGCAACATTTGTGGATAGATTGTCACACATGTCGCAAACCAGTGGTGACTACCAAGAAAAAATTTCAGATTACTCAAATTTACTGTCCGAGACCGATGATATTTATAAAATCAACGAAATTCTCGAAGGCATAATGAACGATACGCACGTGATGCAAACAGACATTGTGCATTCTCGTGAATTGTTGATTGCGCAGCGTGATGAAGTGATGACTTCGCAAGAGCGAATTAAAAAATTGCAAAACGAACTTACGCAATTAAGCGAAGTGGTACGCGTTGACCAACTCACTGGTGTGTTAAATCGCCGAGGGCTAGATGATGCGATTGTGCGCGAAATTTCTCGGGTGAATCGCACTGGTGGTAATTTAACCATTGCCATGTTGGATGTGGATAACTTTAAACAATTAAATGATACGCATGGACATCAAGCAGGCGATAGCGCATTACAACATTTGGCGCAAGTGATTCAAGAAACGTTGCGACCAACCGATGTGATTAGCCGGTTTGGCGGTGAAGAGTTTGTGATTTTATTGCCAGATACCGATGTTACGGATGCGCACATTGCGATAACACGTTTGCAACGTACGCTGACCAAACGCTTTTTTATTGCCAACGCTGAGCGTTTGCTGATTACGTTCAGTGCTGGTATTGCGCTGTATAAAAAAGATGAAGACCAAATGACCGCAATCAACCGTGCCGACCAAGCGATGTATATGGCTAAAAAAACCGGCAAAAATAAAGTGATGACTGAGGCTGATTTGGATGCAAGGGTTGAAGTTGTCTAAGTGTTTGATTTGAGAATTGTTTTCAAGTTGAACTATTCCTATTGGTAACTAAGTAAATTCATGAATTCCACTTTTAAATGTAATATTTTGTTACAAATAGTCTTGTATTTATCGCTATTTGGTACATAATGATTCTTACGGAGTCTTGTATAAGATTGCGCTTTAAATTACGTAAATATTAAATTTAGGGGTAGGGTAAATTGTTAATTCATTATCAAATTTATGCTACTTTACCTGCGCAGCAAATGCAAAAAGCGCAATATATTTACATTCAAAATAGTTTTTCACTTCACACCTACTTTTATGAAACTTGCATTGAGGTAGGGCGATGAACCATCAAGAGCTTAACCTGCAAATTGCTTTATCCAGCTTTCCTGGGCTCGTTGTGCAATTTCACATTAAGCCTGATAACAAATTAGTATTTGATTATTTAAGTGATGGTTGTCTAGCGCTGCTTGGTCGCACGCCTGAAGATTTACTCGCCAATCCGCAGCAATTTTTAGAAATGATGAATGTGCGTGAGCGCGCCACTTTATTTAAACGTTTACAAAAGTCTCAAGAAAAATTGACTTTTGCTAATTGGGAGGGACGCGTTTGGATTGACGGTTGGCAAGATACTAAATGGATTAACTTGCGCGCCACTCCGCGCCGCGTTTCGATGAATCATCTAGTGCAATGGAGTGGTGTGATGATGAACATCACGCATAGTAAACTAGAAAAATTAGAAATTGAAGAGTCACGCCGTAAGCTAGCGGAGCTCACTTCTCACCTAGAAACGATTAAAGAAGAAGAACGGGCAAAAATTGCCCGCGAAATTCATGATGATTTAGGCGGAAACTTAACCGTGATAAAAATTGGCTTGTCTAACATCATGGGCAAACTGCAAGAAAATCAGGCTAATTTAAAGGCACAAGCCCATGGTTTAGAGGATATTGTCGATAATACTTTTAACGCCATTCACCGTATTTCACATAATTTAAAGCCAACCGTGCTTGATTTAGGTATTGTTGATGCGATTGATTGGCAACTAGAAGAATTTAAAAAGCAGTCTGGCATTGCCTGTAGTTTTTTTAGTAATCAATCTGAAATAGCGATGACTTCAGAGCAGTCGATGGCGTTATTTCGTATTTTTCAAGAAGCACTCTCTAATATTGGCAAGCATGCGCATGCCAAACAAGTTGAAGTCAATATCATCAGAGAAAACTGTCACGTTGAGCTCATCATTCGTGATGATGGTGTGGGCATTAAGCCTAGAGATAAGTTAAAGGCAAACTCTTTTGGCCTGCATGGCATGAAAGAACGTATTGAGATGCAGCATGGTGCATTAACAATAACAAAAGTAAAACCTAAGGGTACCTTGATAAAAGTCAATTTGCCTATAGGGTAACAAGTGTAGTATCGCGGCTCTTAAAGTGCTGCATCAGGGGAAGTAATGAATCAGCAAAAGATTAAAGTTATTATTGCAGATGACCATGCCATTTTACGGGCAGGTATTAAGCAAATTTTAATGGCTACCGATGATATGGAAGTGGTGGCGGAAGCAAAAAATGCGAGTGAGGCCATTAAGTTTGCAGGTCAAGTAAAGGCTGATGTGATGTTGTTAGACATTGCTTTGCCAGATCGCAGCGGTATTGACGCGCTCAAATACATTAAAAAAGACAACGCTAAAATTGGCGTATTGATGCTGTCGATGTATCGAGAAGATCAATACGCGGTGCGCGCTTTAAAATCGGGAGCTTCAGGGTATTTGTGCAAGCAAAGTGCATCAAACGAGCTAGAAAATGCCATACGAACCGTGGCCAAAGGTAAAAAATATATCACACCAGAGGTAGCAGAAGTGCTCGCCAGCCATGTGGAAACCGAAACGCAAAAGTTGCCGCATGAGTTATTATCAGACCGCGAATTTCAAACACTCACGATGATTGCTTCTGGTCTGTCGGTGAGTGAGATCGCCGAAAAATTATCGCTTTCAGTCAAAACAGTGAGCATGTACCGCACCCGATTGCTTGAAAAAATGCAGTTGAAACATAATGCCGACATTACGCATTATGTGATTAAAAATAATCTTGATACTTAAAATGACCTACTTCGTATCAATTTTTACTGTTCCAGTTCACCTATGAAGACTTTACTTGGCAAAAGTTAGCTAGTCATTCATACGCTCGCCAAAGCGTTTTAGCGCCCCAAAATTCCCCGAGAAAATTTAATGCCTCTGTAAGCCGCATAGAATAAGGCTTGCAGAGGTGCTTAAATGAAGTTAAGCAAAATCACTTATTTAATATATCGATTTAAGCCACTTTACCCCCTGTATTTTGCATTTATTTTAATTTTTTTTTGGCTATGATGTTGCCTAATAAATCACCGCTGCCAGCGGGATAATTACTAGGAAGATACTCAAAATATGCTGCAGAAAATCTCTAAAATTAAAAATAAATTTTAACCATGACCCTAAAGAAATAATTACTGACACCGAAAAAGATTCATCGGGCTGCTTTATTGGCAATAAACAAATAAAGTTCGCGATTTTGTAAAAAAGGTAAATCTAAACAAATAGTTACAGATAAGCCTAAAGTTTCAAAAACGCTTACCGATATTAGTTTTAACTGCCAAGCAATTGAATAAGTTGCAACGCTAAAGCAGTAAAGTGTCATTAAATTTTATTTAATTTTAGGAGATATATCATGGCTGCAGTAATTAATACAAACTTAGCATCATTAAACACACAACGTAACTTAAGCGCTTCACAATCTAGCTTAAATACATCTATTCAACGTTTGTCTTCAGGCTTACGTGTTAACAGCGCAAAAGATGACGCTTCTGGCTTAGCTGTTGCAACAAAAATGGATGCACAAGTACGTGGTTTTAACCAAGCGATTCGTAATGCTAACGACGCGATTTCATACTCACAAACAGCTGAAGGCGGCTTAGGTGCATTAACAGATTCACTACAACGTATGCGTGAAATTGCGGTTCAAGGTTCTAACGTGACAACAGACAACGCTAGCTTAGCAGCTGAGTTTTCAGCACTACAAGCTGAGGTAACACGTGTAACAGGTAACACTATGTTTAACGGTAGCAATACATTGGCTGGTGGTTCAAAAACATTCCAAGTGGGTGCTGGTACAGCTGCAGGTGACCAAATCACTGTTTCAGGTACAGACTTAACAGCTGCAACAGCAAAAACAGCGATCGCTGCTGGCGCTACAATTAAAGTGGACACCAATGCGAACTCTAAAGCAGCAATTACTGCAATTGACCTAGCATTAACTGAAGTGAACGCTGAGCGTACTACTTACGGTGCTGTACAAAATCGTTTTGAATCAGTAATTAGCACATTGCAAATCTCTTCAGAAAACCAAGCGGCTGCTAAATCTCGTATTATGGATGCTGACTTTGCCGCAGAAACTGCAAACTTGACACGTGGTCAAATCTTGCAACAAGCAGGTACAGCTATGTTAGCCCAAGCTAACTCAGCACCAAACGGCGTGTTAGCTTTGTTAAGAGGTTAATCGGTAGTTTAGTAAATGAAATGAAACTTACGGGGTTGATTGAAGCCCTGTAAGTTTTTGTAAAGAGGGATAACATCATGTTAAACAATAGTTTAGATGTTTACGACAAAGTTAATGCCACGGCTACAGCGCAAAAATATGCGGGTAGCCCATTTGCGTTTAGAGGCCAGGAGTCTGTTAATTCTTTAGCTAAGACAGATGCTGCTAATAAGCCGGCTTTAATCGATGAAGCAGCATTATCTAAAGCCGTCAAAATGCTTAATGAGCACGTGGCGCCAGCGTTGCAATCTGTTGAGTTTTCGATAGACCAAGAGACAAATCGAACCATCGTTAAGGTAGTGGATACGGCAACACACAAAGTGCTTAGACAAATACCCAACGAAGAAGTCATTGCGATGTCAAAGACATTGGGAAAATTACAAGGTTTAATGATTAAACAAACCGCTTAAGAGGTAAAGTTTTTTCATATATTGACGTAATCAAGTTTATAAAATTGATATTTTGATAGTAGTGGGTATAGGAGTTTAGACATGGCAATTACATCAGCGGGAATCGGCTCTGGACTAGATGTTAGCGGCATTGTATCTAGCTTAATGTCGGTAGAACGTCAGCCATTAAATGCCCTGACTAAACAAAAAACGGCTTATGAAACCAAAGTATCTGCTTATGGTTCGATGAAAAGTGCATTATCAACTTTTCAAACAGCCATTAGCTCCTTGTCAGATGCTACAAAGTTTAATGCGCAAGCAGTGACCTCAGGTGACACCAAAGTTTTTACTGCAACAGCTAATGGCCAAGCAACCAATGGTTCATACAGCGTTACAGTCAATCAATTAGCTAAAGCGCAAAAATTGGTGATGGCTGGCACCGCCAACACGACAGACGTGGTTGGCACTGGTACACTCACTATTTCATTTGGTAAGTTTACTGAGGCAACCACTACCCCAGTAGCTGCAGCCAGCTTTACCCCAAATACGGCCAAAACTGACATTACCATCGACATCAATAGTGCAAATAATACCTTATCAGGCGTGCGAGATGCGATTAATGCAAGTAATTCAAGTGTGAGTGCCGCTATTGTAAATGACGGAACGACTAACCGCTTAGTCATTACCTCAAAAGATACGGGTGAAGTGAACAGCTTAAAAATTTCTGTGGCAGATGCCGATGGTAACTCACAGGATGCGACTGGTTTATCCCAATTGGCTTATGACCCATTAGCAGTAAGCGGAGCAGGGAAAAACTTAACGCAGTTGCAGGCCGCCAAAAATGCTTTATTTGAAGTGGATGGTATTGCCATTTCTAAAGCGAGCAATGTAATTACCGATGCAATTGAGGGCGTGACTTTAAACTTGCTCAGCGTCAACACGGGTAGCACGCTAAGTCTTGATGTTGCAACAGATAAAGAAAAAATTAAAGAATCGGTTAAAAGCTTTGTTGATGCTTTTAATAAGTTAGATGACACGCTGCGCAATTTAACAAAATACGACAGCACTGGAAAATCTTCTGGCGTGTTATTAGGCGATGCAACTGCGCGTTCTGTCATGACACAGGTAAAAGCGGTGATGACAAAGTCACTCGAATCAACTAACAGTGTCAATACATTAACCCAAGTTGGTATATCGTTTCTCAATACGGGTAAATTAGCCTTAGATGAGGCAAAGTTATCTAAAGTATTAGATACTAATTTCAATGATTTAGCCGCACTATTTACTGCAAGTGCAAAAACTTCTGATGCATTAGTGAGTTATTCTGGAAGTACTTCTAAAACACTCTCTGGCACTTATGCCGTCAATGTATCGCAATTAGGCTCATCTACAGTTGACGCTGCAGGCACCATTAATGGCGTTGCTGCAACAGGCAACAAGCTTAGCCTAACGGGCGCTACAGGGGATGCCAGTGATGGCTTGAGCATCAAAGTGTTAGGCGGCGCGTTAGGTGACCGCGGTACGGTGACTTTTACCCGTGGCTATGCCTCACAATTGGATGGTTTAATTTCTACGCTACTAAAAAGCGATGGTGTTTTAGCTGCTAAAACCGATGGTTTTAAGAGTTCAATAACACGCTTAGATAAACAAGCAGATGCGCTTAACCTAAGATTAACCGCGATCGAAGCACGCTACCGTGCACAATATACACGGTTAGATACCGTAATTTCCAGTATGCAAAGCACTAGCACTTTCCTAACGCAACAAATAGCAGCAATTAATGCAAATAATAATAGTAATTAATAAGAAAGGTTTTGATGATGTTTGGACAAGTAAGAAAAGGCGTTAATATGTACGCGCAAATGGGCTTAGAAACAGGCGTACTTGCTGCTAGCCCGAATAAACTCATCATCATGTTGTATGACGGCGCAATCAGTGCTTGCCGAAGCGCGATTGTACACATGCAGCAGCAAGATATTCAAAAGAAAAGTGACATGATCGCTAAAGCGATTATGATTCTTGAAAGTGGATTACGCATGAGTTTGGATAAAAAAGTGGGGGGCGAAATTGCCAACAGCTTAGATGCGCTATATATGTATATGAGTAATCGCTTAACTATTGCAAACATTCGTAACCAGCCTGAAATTATTAATGAGGTAATTCAACTATTAGCCGAGCTTAAAAGTGCTTGGGAAGCCATTGAACAAACGCAGCAGGTGGGCAATGGTGCGCCTACTTATACCCATCAACACGCCATGACAGTAGGGGCTTAACATAATGGAAACACAAAATACAGTTGCTTTATATGAATCTGTGGCGGGCATCATGAACCGTATGCTCAATGCCGCGAAGCAGCAAGAGTGGGATACATTGGCCGAACTTGAAGGCAATTGTGCGCAATTGGTACAAATGATTAAGGTAGTTGAATCTTCAGATTCATTAAGTGAAGAAGAACTCGCGCGCAAACTAAGCAGTGTTAAAACCATTTTGGGGCATGACCGTGAAATTCGCAATTTAGTATCGCCTTGGATGGCAAAACTCAATGCGCTAATGAATAGTAATCAGATGGAACAAAAACTCTCGCAGGCTTACAAACATTAGCCAAGTATGGCTGATGTCAGGTATCAACCATGTTAAAAACGCTCGACATTTCAGCAGTTTTACCCATTGCTAAAATTTTAGCGGTTGAAAAAATTGGCGATCCGCTTCAAGCGCTCACAAGCCGTGCTAATCAGTTAATTGCAGGGCAAGAATACTTAGGAAAAGTCACCGCTACTGCACAAAATGGCGCGCAATTGGTTGAAGTGGATGGAAAACTGCTCAAAATGGAGCTAGGTGCACAAGTGCAAAAGGGCCAAACGCTCACGTTGCGCTATATGCACTCCAATCCAGCCCCTACATTTTACTTGCTATCTGCTAATCAGGCAGGCAGTGATGCGAGTACAGCAATTAGCCCAGCGGGTCAGCTGATAGGTAGCATACTTCAACAGGCCGAAGAGGCTGGGTCAACTGAACGCTTTCAAGCAGTGTCGGTGGTGACTCAAAATCCGAAAGATGTACCGCAACTTACCCAAGATTTAAAGCAAGCAGTACAACATAGTGGCTTGTTTTATGAAGCACATTTGGCTGACGTGGCGACAGGCAAACGCAGTATTGAAAGTGTGCGATTAGAGCTGCAAAATGTTGTCAATAATCCGAATAACAATACGCTTAATCCCACCATCAGCACTTTACCAGCACAGCAATTGGCGATGCTTGAAAATCAGCGTTTATCTTGGCATGGCGAAGTTTGGCAAGGCCAAGCGATGGACTGGGATGTTTATGTTGAGCCAAGAAGTCAGGGTGAACATGAAACAACGCCAATAGATACGCAACCACGCCCAGTTTCGAGTGAAATCACTCTGCATTTACCGCATTTGGGTAAAGTGTCTGCGCGTGTGGGTATTGTTGAGGGGCGGGTACAAATCAATTTATTGACGCAAGACGCTACAACTTTAGCCACCTTTAAAAATGCACGGCAACAGTTGTTTGCTGCTATGGTGGCGCAGGGGCAAACTGTAGATGCGCTTACAGTGGGGCAATATGAATAATTTAGCGCATGTGCAGATGAATCAGCAAGCCATTGCGTTAAGCTATGGTGCAGGCGATTATGCGCCTAAAGTGGTGGCTAAAGGGCGGGGTGCAATTGCCGAACAAATTATTGCGCTAGCGAAAGAGCACCAAGTGTTTGTGCATGAATCAAAAGACTTGGTTAATTTGCTCATGCAGGTAGATTTAGACGCGCATATTCCACCAGAATTATACTTAGCGATTGCGGAAATTTTAGCTTGGATTTACCGCTTAGAAGAAGAAAAAGCACAGTCAACAATATCGGCTTAAAACGCCTTTATTTCATACAAATCATTTCACCATCGCTGCAAGCCAGTATCTATGAGGCTTGCAGAGGCATAAAAAATCCTCGGGCGATTTTTAGCCGAAGTTTTAAGCAAAAAACGCTTAAACTTGCATGTTCATAATATCGTGATATGCAGACACTAATTTGTTGCGCACTTGTATGGTGGCTTGAAAAGAAATATTCGCTTTTTGGTTGGCAATCATCACATCAGACAAGCTCACGCTATCATCGCCCATGGCAAAATTTTTGCCCAGTTGTTCGGCACTTTTTTGCACTTGATTAACGTTATCTAGCGAAGCTTTTAAGGCTTGTGAAAAATCTACTTTGCTAGCATTGTTGCTTGCTTTTGTTTCACCCACAAGTGCCCCTATCCCTTGTGTTTCAGGGCGTTGTGCGGCGGCTTTCAGTTGCGCAAGCATCGCTTCAATGCGGCTAGAATCAATTCCGGTTGTTTTCATTTTGTACTCCATCTTTAAAAAGCCTAGCACGTTTGCAGATTTTGACTGGCAGGGTGTAAGCATTTCATCACGATGCACAATTTAACATGTTGCTTTATTACTAAGCGATGCAAATAAGCGAGTGAAAACCACTCTATTCTAAAAATTGAATTTGCCTGACTTGTTCATAATAGACATTCATCCGCCAATGGGATGTATTCAAGCCCATGGAAACAGTTAACAAAAGAGATTTTTTGCAGGTAATGGAGAATAAACATGGCAGCTGATGCAGCCCTAACAAACCAAGCAACGATGACTGGTGGTTTTTCACCGATAGGCAATAAGCTGATGCTTGTTGCGGGCATCGCTGCAGTGGTTGCGGTCATGGTGGTGTTTTGGTTATGGAGCCAACAACCTGATTATCGCATTTTATACTCCAATTACTCAGATAAAGACGGTGGTGCGATTGTTGCCGAGCTTGAAAAAATGAATGTGCCTTATAAGTTTTCTGATGGAGGCATGGCGATTTTAGTGCCTGCGGGACAAGTGCATCAAGCGAGATTAAAACTTGCGGCGGATGGCTTACCCAAAGGGGGTAATGCAGGTTTTGAGTTATTAGAAAATCAAAAATTTGGTGTTTCGCAATTTGTTGAGCAAGTGAACTTCCAACGCGCTTTAGAAGGTGAGTTAGAGCGTAGCGTGCAGTCTATCAGCGCGGTGGAAGGCGCTAAAATTCATTTGGCGATTCCAAAATCTACCGTATTTGTGCGTGACCAGCTTAAACCTACGGCTTCTGTGTTACTGAGCTTACGGGCAGGACGCAGTTTAGACCAACAACAAGTGGGCGCAATTGTGCACTTGGTGGCCAGTAGCGTGCCTAATTTACCTGCATCCAATGTAACTGTGGTGGATCAAAATGGCAACTTGCTATCTGACACTTCTAAAAAGACGGGAACTAATCAACTGGACGCTACGCAAATTAAATATATCGAAGATATGCAGGCGAGTATTACCAAACGCGTTGAGTCGATTATCGCCCCAATTGTAGGTGAGAACAATGTACGTGCTGAATCAAGTGTAGATATCGATTTCGCTTCCATTGAGCAAGCTGCTGAAACCTACAAACCTAACCAAAAACCGGAAGATACGGCGATTCGTAGCTTGCAAAATAGTGAATCGCAAACTAGCAATGGTGGGGCTGCAGCTGGCGTACCTGGTGCGCTGTCTAATCAACCACCAGGCGTTGCAACAGCGCCGCTAGTGACTGAAGGAAGTGCAGCGACTGGCACCGCGGCGGCTGAAGCAACGCCTATCAATAGCCAAAAAAATACCACGACCAATTTTGAAGTAGATAAAACGATTCGCTACACGCAACAGCCGATGGGCGGCATTAAACGCATTAATGTAGCGGTGGTTGTTAATAATATGCAAGTGGTGGATGCTAAAGGCAAGGTGACATATAGGCCATTGACCGCTGCAGAAAAAACGCAAATCAACGACCTAGCTATGCAAGCCATGGGCTTTAACAGAGAGCGTGGTGACTCATTGACCGTTGTTAATAGCTCGTTTGCTGAAAATCCTGTTGAAAAACTAGCGGAGGTGCCTATGTGGAAAAACCCTGAAGTGATTGAGTACGGAAAAGATGCGTTACGGTTCTTAGTCGGCGTTATTGTGCTGATGATGTTATATAAACGCGCCATAAAACCGATGTTGAATAAACTAACAGCACCGTCACCCCAATTGTTGGCTGCGCCATCTGGTGAACAAGAAGATGCGGTGGTGACGATTAGCAACCAATCTGGTGCTAATACGCCTGCATATGAGCAAAATTTGTTGGCCGCAAAACAAATGGCTAAAGATAATCCACGTATTGTAGCAAGCGTTGTTTCAAATTGGACGAGCGGAAATGAGTCAAAAGCATGAGTGATGCAGGAATAATGAGAAGTGCCGTATTGATGTTGGCGTTAGGTGAAGATGAAGCTGCCGAGGTGATGAAATACCTTGGCCCAAAAGAGGTGCAAAAGTTGGGCGCCGCCATGGCTACCATGAAGGCAGTTGGGCATGACCAGCTTGAATCTGCACTGAGTGAATTTATGTTAGAAGCTGAACAAAGCAGCACTTTTGGGCTAGATTCAGATGAGTATATTCGCTCTGTGCTGACCAAAGCATTAGGCGATGATAAAGCCTCTAATTTACTCAATCGCATTTTGCAATCAAGCGATGCCAGCGGTATTGAAAGCCTTAAATGGATGGATGCGCAAAGCGTGGCAGATTTAATTAAAAATGAACATCCGCAAATTGTGGCAACAATTTTAGTGCATTTAGAGCCAGATCAAGCGGCTGAAATTGTAGGTTTTTTTACTGAGCGCTTACGCCAAGATGTCATGCTAAGAATCGCTACTTTAGATGGCGTTAAGCCAATCGCCTTGCGTGAGCTCAATGATGTGATGACCAAGTTATTAACTGGTAACGAAAACCTTAAAAAGCAAAATATGGGCGGCATTAAAGTGGCGGCAGAGATTATGAACTTTATGGGTGGTGAAAAAGAAGCCGCTTTGATGGAAGGCTTAAAAAGTTACGACGAAGACATGGCGCAGCAAATCATGGATGAAATGTTTGTATTTGACAACATCATGGATGTGGACGACAAAGGTATTCAAGCATTACTACGTGAGGTGCAATCTGAAACATTAATTGTGGCGCTCAAAGGTACCACCGAAGAAATGCGCGAAAAAATCTTTAAAAACATGTCATCTCGTGCAGCTGAAATGATGCGTGAAGACTTGGAATCTAAAGGCCCAGTGAAACTTTCTGAAGTGGAAGCGCAACAGAAACAAATTCTGCAAATTGTGCGTCGCTTAGTGGATGAAGGTCAAATTATGCTGGCGGGCAAAGGCGGCGATGACCAATATGTGTAAAAGGCGAGATGCATAATGACGAGTTTTGCAACCCCAAAAGAGCAGCAAACCGCCTACGAACGCTGGGAAATGTCATCATTTGTCGATGATTTAGGGCAAACGCGTACCTTAAAACCTAAGTCAGAAAAAAATATATCTGACGCAAATGTGTTGTCTAAAATTTTAGAAAATGCGCGTAAAGAAGCGTTTGAAAAAGGGATTCAAGAAGGTTTTACAGTAGGTATGGCTAAAGCCAGAGAGCAGGCCGGAGCAGAAAAACAGGCATTTATGCAATTGATGCAAAATTTTAATGCTGCGCTAGAAAAAAAAGATGAGCAAATTGCAGAAGACGTGCTTGCACTTGCGCTGGATATTGCTAAATCGATGTTGAAAATCAAACTCAACGTGGATCCTTCCATCATTTTACCGTTGGTCATGGATGCCATTCATTATCTACCGAGCGTGCAAAAACCGGCCAGAATTTTGGTACATCATGATGATGCGCGAATTTTGCGTGACTACTTGGCAGAAGAACTACTGAGCCAAGAATGGCAAGTGCAAGAAGACAGCAATATTGAGCGTGGTGGCTGTTTGGTAGAAACTGGTGCTAACCAAATTGATGCTACCAATGCTTTGCGCTGGAAGAGAATTACCGAAGCGTTGGCACAAAAAAATGATTGGCTGCTACCGTAATGCAAACCACAGGCACAATACTTGAAAGCACCCCTAATATTCACCAGCAGCGATGGCATGATTATATGCGCGATTGCCGTGAGATTTTGCGCATTATTGAGCCTGTTGAAATTGCTGGTCGTATCACCAAGCTCACAGGCTTAGTGATGGAGGCCGTTGGTATTCAATTGCCGATTGGTTGTGCATGTTATGTGCCACTGGCGGAAGGGCGTAGAGTAGAAGCTGAAGTGGTAGGGTTTGATGGTGATGTGCTATTACTCATGCCGCAAAGTAGCGTGGACGGTGTTGTGCCGGGTGCCAAAGTGTTTGCGTTGGAAGTGGCAGAAGCATTGCCAAAGCCACATCATGCCAATCCGCCGCGCCGCAGGGTGACAGACCGCGCAAGACATTTGCCGGTAGGAGAAGATTTATTAGGCCGCGTGGTGGATGGTGCAGGCAATCCATTAGATAACTTAGGCAAAATCGTTTCCAGTAAAAGTGCGCCGTTAAGTGCGCGCCCAATTAACCCGCTTTTACGCGCACCGATTGAAGAAACGTTAGATGTTGGCGTGCGCGCCATTAACGCCATGCTCACCGTTGGGCGTGGTCAACGCATGGGTTTATTTGCGGGTTCTGGCGTGGGTAAGAGTGTCTTGCTTGGCATGATGGCGCGTTACACAACAGCTGATGTGATTGTGGTCGGTTTAATTGGTGAGCGGGGGCGCGAGGTAAAAGAGTTTATCGAGCATATTTTGGGTGAAGAAGGGTTGGCGCGATCAGTGGTGGTGGCTGCCCCTGCAGATGCCTCAGCGTTAATGCGATTACAAGGGGCTAACTATGCCACCACGATTGCTGAAAGCTTCAGAAACCAAGGTAAAAATGTATTGTTGATTATGGATTCACTCACCCGTTATGCGATGGCGCAGCGTGAAATTGCACTCGCTATTGGTGAGCCTCCAGCAACCAAAGGATACCCACCTTCCGTATTTGCAAAACTACCAGCCTTAGTTGAGCGCACTGGTAACGGCATGCGCGGTGAGGGGTCAATTACCGCGTTTTACACCGTGTTAACTGAAGGTGATGACCAGCAAGACCCGATTGCCGATGCGGCACGGGCGATTTTAGATGGGCATATTGTATTAAGTCGCAGTTTGGCAGAAAGTGGGCACTACCCAGCCATTGATATTGAACAGTCTATTAGCCGCGCCATGCACAATATTACCAGCCAAAAACACCAAAAACTGGCGCGTAAATTAAAACAGATGAATTCGCGCTATATGCGCAGTATTGATTTAATTAACGTGGGTGCGTATGAAGCAGGTAGCGACACTGTGCTAGACCAAGCGATAGCTAAGCATGAAGTGGTTGAAGCATTTTTACAGCAAGATATTTCAGAATGTGCGGGATTTAATGATAGCTTAAACGCCTTAGAGGGCATTTTAGGTGATTGATAACGAATAAATAGATATGGCGAATATTTCTAAAAATGTGCTAAAAATGCTGGGCGAAACAGCTGGTAAAGAGGTGGACATCGCAACGGAAGCTTTAGCTAAAGCCATGAAAAATGCGAGCGAAGCACAAAGTAAATACGATATGTTGACTCAGTACCGTCAGGATTATTTGGCAAATTTGAGTAAAACGCTTGAAAGCGGCATGAATGCTGAGGCGCACCAAAATTTTCATCATTTTATGGCTAAGTTAGACCAAGCCTTAAGCGGGCAAAAAGATGTGTTGGTTTCTGCACAATATCAAGTGACCGTACAAAAGCAATTGTGGCAAGCCTGCCAGCGTAAAAAATTGTCTTATGAGGTATTAACAACACGGTCTGACAAGAAAATGCATCAGGCCGCCAACAAAAAGGCCCAAAAAGAAAGTGATGAGTTTGCCATGCGTGCAAGCCATAAAAAGTAATGTGATAGCGATAAATTTTAAGATGGATTGGAGTAAAGTATGATGCAAAAATTATCAACAGTGACGCCTACAGTTGCACCAGTGAATAAGTCGAATGGGGTTGACCAACAACCTAATGCCAGTGCGGAAGCCGCACAAGTGCCCCATGCTTTTCAAACCTTATTAAAAAAACAAACGCAATCAGCGCAACAAACCAATCAAAAACCAGCTGAAAATGAGCACAAAACAAGCGCACCTCATTTGCGCCAAATGCTGCAGGCAGAGGCACCAAAAGCTACTACGCAAGGGTTGAGCGCAAAAGATAGAGAAAAAGAGGATGCTCAAGCAACTTCCACTTTAGTAGCGATTGATAGTCAACAACAAAAAAATGAGCAATTAGCTGCAAAAGCGGCGGATGAAATGGTGGCATTATTATCTGTGCCAGTAGAGGCAAAAACTGCGCAAGTAGATGCTGCAGTAGTGGTTGAGCCCATGCCAGAAAACACGACGGCAAGCGAACAAGCCGCTGCGGCAATCGCAGGCGCAATGTTGGCGGGCAATAGTATGCTAAATAAATCAGACTCAGCCCAGTCTGTAACGCAAGCCGCTAGCCCGAATGCGCAACCACAAGCAGTGAGTGCTACTGGCTTACCTGCAGTATCAAGTAGTGTTTCACCCATGAATGTTGCGAATGCACCCGCTAGCCAAAGCATCATGCCAACGCCAGAGCAAAGTGCCTTTGCAACACAATTAAATGAAGCGAAAATACCTATGGCTGCTTCGCCAGAAAATATAATGGCGCCTATTAGCGCTAAGTTAGATGATAAACAGGCCATAAATATTGCTACAGCGATGACTGGTTTGCAAAGCGGTGGGCAAGCAACTGCCGCAGTCCCTATGCCTGTTGCGCCCGCGCAAACGGTTGCAGGTAATATGATTGAAGCTAAATTAGGTAATACAGCTTGGAATCAAGCCATTAGCCAGCGCGTGGTTTGGATGGCGGGGGCAGGAGAACAATCTGCCACATTAACACTTAATCCACCTGATTTAGGCCCATTGCAAGTGGTGGTACAGGTGCATAATGGCTTAGCCGATACTACTTTTACTTCAGATAATGCCGATGTAAGGCAGGCTTTGCAGGATGGCATAGAGCATCTACGTGAAAAAATGCGCGAATCTGGCGTGCAGTTAGGCCAAACAAATGTGCAAACAGGTGAGCAATCAAGACAAGATTTTCAGCGCATGGCTGAAAAAAATCGTTTAGCATCCCCTCAAAGGGCAGATAATAACCCCACACATTTACAGAATAATGCAACTACTAACAAAATCACTCGGGTGACGAATGGGTTGGTGGATACTTTTGCATAATTTGCAGATAGCAATGTTATTTTTTGCAGAACTTTTAATACAAAAATAGCATAGCAAATTTCCCCGATAAAAAATGACAGCCCTGTAAGCCGCATGGATACTGGCTTGCAGGGCTGTCATTTTGATGTGCTAACTAACATCATACTTTTTTATCAATCATTTCAATGATTTTTTTCATAATTCATGCATTTTCTTAACTATTAAACTCTATTTGGTACAGCCTTTGCTATTTATAAGCAATAGGGTGTTCAAAAAAAATAAATATCACCTATTTTTTTAATTTATATACTTCATTAAATGTAAATAATGACGTTAATAAATAATATCTTACAAGATTTATTTGAAGTTTGTTCGAGATTATTAATTAACAAATCAGGGTGATATCAACATGCGTAAATTCAACAAAAGTGTTATTTTTTCAACGGTTATCGTAAGTACAATTTTTAATGTTTTAACCAGCCAAATAGCGGTTGCTGAGCAATATGCGCACCTGAGCCTAAATGATGCAATTAGCATTGCGCTCAAAAATAATGTTGAGCAGCGTATTTCATTGCAAGCGGCAGCGATTGCTGAGTCGCAATATCAAGAAGCGGTTTCAGCGCATTGGCCAACCATTAGTTTGCAAGGCAGCCTAACGCGCATGGATGAAGATCCAACATTTAGTTTTCCAGGTTCATCAGTATCTATTGCGGGTTTGGCAGCCCCTTTGAATGGCGCCTTGTTTGGCGGTGCACCTGTAATTCCATCCACCCTTGATTCAGGCGCGCAAAAAGTTAAATTAATGGACCGTGATACTGCCACAGCAACGCTACAAATGATGGTGCCAATCTATACAGGTGGAAAAATCACCAGCATTGTTAACCAAGCAAAATTAGGCAAACAAATTGCCCAAGAAGAATATCATCGCTCAACTTTACAAGTGGTGCGAGACGTGAAGCGTTATTACTACGCCGTACAACTCACCCAGCAGTTATCTACACTTGCACATGACACAGTGGAATCATTACAAACAACGCGTGATTTAACTAAAACCATCTATGAGGGCGGCGCTGGCAGTATTAACAAGCTTGATTATCTTAAAACCGAGATGGCCGTGAACTACGCAAAGTCGTTAGAAACGGAGTTTGTATCTAAAGAAAAGTCAGCTACTGCCGCCTTAGTGCATGCAATGGGTGTGCCGTGGAATAGCGAAATTCATATTGCTGAAAGTACTTTTCCTAAAACGGCTCATCAGCCAACATTAGATACTTTAGTTTCACAAGCGCAACAATTTAACCCGCAAATGGGCATGATTAAATTAGCCGTAAAGGTGGCTGATGAGCGCGTGAATCAAGCAAAAAGCGCTTATTACCCGCAAGTGGCATTTACCGGTAATGTACGCCATATTGAAAATTCATACGATGGCGGCGTGGTGAATGATGACAATAAAAACTCATGGACCATAGGCGTGGTGATGAGTATGCCGATTTTTGATTTTGGTAAAACCAGCAACCATATTAATACGGCAAAATTGCAACGCAACCAAATGGCTGAAAGGCAAATATTAGTAGAGCAAGGCTTGGCAGCGCAAATTAAAAATTTATTTATCGGCTTAGATACTGCCAGTCAGCAAATTTTACTTTCAGAAAAAACCGTTAATTTTTCAAGAGATTACGAGCGTTTAACGCAGCAAGCTTACCAAATTGGTGCAAGCAAACCTGAAGATATGATTCAAGCCAGCATTTATAACGCAGTCGTGGAGGGTAGCTATTTAAGAGCCCAGCATGATGGCGCTTATAGCATGGCGGAAATTGAATACTTTATCGGCACACAATTAAATCAATAAAACCTGAGCTAACTATGCAACCTTATATAGCAAAATTTTTTGCAGTCATCACCTTAAGTGGCAGTTTGTTGGTGCAAGCCGCAGAAACGCCTTTCGCGCTTGTTGTAGGTAGCTCTGTCATCGGTACGCGTGAAAATAGTAAACAAGATGTGCACCTTGGTTTTAATGCACTTTTCAACAGTTTGTTGGCAAGTGAAAATATTCAATGTGAGTTTAAAGATTTTGATAAGCCAGAGTATTTGAAAGAGGCCATTAAAAACAGAGAAGTGAATGGCATGTTTGGTAGCCCTCTGGAATATATTCAGTCTGAAATATGGCTGACAAACGCTTATTTAATGAGTGGCTTAATTAACAATCAATATAAATCCAAGATATTAATTTTGGTTAGAAAAGATAGTGAGACTAATTCGATAGAGCAGCTTAAGGGTAAAAAAATTGCCGTACAAAGAGGGGTTATACAAGACATAGGCGGTTTATATTTAGAAACAATATTGTTAGAAAAAAAACTACCTGCTCCTTCAGTGTATTTCTCAGAAATAGTCAAAACAGACACATCAAACGTTGCCTTAGTGAACTTGTTTTTTAATAAAGCAGATGTGGCGCTGATGAGTGAGGGCGAATTTAATATCGCAGCTGAACTTAACCCACAAATGCGCAAGCAAACTAAAGTGATTCATGCTTCTGAGCCTTATATTACATTTGTATCTGCCACCTCAAAAAGCATTCCGCCAGAAAAAATGGAGGCGATTAAGACTGCGTTGTTGAATGTTGAGAAATCAGGCAAGGGAAGAAGTGTGTTAAAGCTGTTAAAAGTCGATGGTTTTAAAGTCATCGGACTTAACGAGCTTGAAAATGTACGTGCATTAGTCGAAAAAAATAAACAATTGAAAGCATTTAATCATGTTAAATAATCGTGATAATTTGACTGTTATTAGAATGCAATCTCTTGGTAGCGCATTTCAATATTGTTTTGCGCTTTTACTTATCACATTAAGTTTTCAAAGCCAAGCAAAGCCTGAGTATGTCGTTGGTGTCACTGAGCAAGGTATTCGTCTTGCAACTGTTGAAGAGGTGGAGCTAGGGTTTAACTCAGAATTAGACAAAATTTCTAAGGACAAAGATTACTCCCTTAAAATAAAAGTATTCCCGAGTGATGTTGAACTCAAAAAAATGATTTCAGAACATAAGGCTGAAGGTTATTTTGGTAGCCCTGTGATATTTGTTGAGCAAATGAATACGTTTGGTGCAGATCATTTATATGTACCTATTATTAATCATCAAGCAAAGCAGCGCTATGTGATATTGGTGCGCAATGATAGCGGTGTGAAGCAGTTAGCACAATTAAAACAAAAAAGAATTGCTTACTGCACAACAGATGAAGTGGGCGTTTTATTTTTACAGCAAGCTTTAAAAGATAAAAACTTAGGGTTATCTGATACATTTTTTAGCAAAATAATCATTAAGAAAAACCCAAATCTTGTTGCTTCAGCCGTGTTTTTTAAAGAAACAGAAGCTGCAGTTATTCTTGAAAACGATTTTATGGTTGCTGCCGAACTAAATCCGCAACTGCAAAAGCAAATGCATGTCATTGAAACTTCACCTGAATATGTGACACATTTACTCGCATTTAGGGATGATGGACATACAAAAAGTTTTAATCTAGATGATACGGTGAAGCAGCTTTCACTTGCTATACAACGCTTATCGCTGATGAAATCTTATAAATTTGGCATGATGCAAAAGATCAGTGTTGAAGACTTAAAAAGTGTACGGGCTTTAGTGGAAAGTCTCAATCTTAACAAGGCTAAACAGTAATGAATAAATCTTGGTTTTTTGGCATTTTTGGGTTTTTTTTCTCAAGAGCTACCATTGCGATTGCTAGTTTCGCCATCATATTATTATTGATTTTATTGCCATTTTTTAAAAATCAACTGCTGGCAATGGTTGAAAATCAAGGCCAAACGTTCGCCAATACCACGATTGCTGCCACAACAAGTCAACTTTATACTGAGTCTTATGGCGATGTGATTGAGTATGTGTTTAAAGTGCTAAAAGACACAGAAAATATTTTATTTGTAGTCATTACTACTAAATCCGGAGATGAAATAGTTATCAATAAGGATGAGTGGACACAAGGCAAGAATGTTTACAAGTTTGACAAAACGATACTTAACCCAAATAAAAATGCTTTGTTATACGTTGATAATAATCCGGTGAGTCACGTCAATTGTTTTATGTATCACCAGCAAATCAACATAGGTGGCATCCGTTGGGGAATGCTCACGGTCGGAATGAGTGATAAGCAATATTTATTTATTAAGAATAAATATTCAGTCATCGTAGGGGTAACTTCAGTAGTGTTGGTTTTGTTGTTATTGCTATTGTTTTATCGTAACTCCAAGCAATTTAGGGCTGAGATGTTGCAGTTGTCAGAAACAGGTTTGCAATTACAAGAAGGTGATTTAACAGCAAGAGCGCCTGAACACGCCATTGGAGAAATTGGGTCATTATCAAAAGCCATCAACACCATGGCTATTAATTTGCAAGAGCAGACACAAAGAACGCAACAACTCGCCCATATTGTTGAGCAAACCAACGACGCAATTATATTGCTTGATAATGCCATGCAAGTTGTATTTGCTAACGATGCGATAAGTGAAGTGACTGGTTATTCACCAGCGTATTTTCATGATATGTCTATGGCGAGTGTTACGAATATACTGCATTTAAACTTAGAGGATATGGTGCGTGAGCTTGATTGTATAAACATTCAGCATCATCAGCACTCTCGCTCTCGAGATCTAGTTTTAACCAAGTATGATCAATCTGTAATTGATGTTGAGGTGCGTTTGGAGTGTATCTCAGATGAACAAAGTGGCAATCAGAATATCTTGGTGGTATTGTCAAATATCAATACGCGTAAACAGCTTGAAAAAGAGTTACATCAGCTAGCGTTCTATGACAAGCTAACAAATTTGCCTAACCGCCGATTGTTTATGGACCAAATGCGCCAATTGATAAAATCAAGCAAGCGCAATAAAAAATCTTTCGCTCTGTTTTTTATGGATTTAGATAACTTTAAATTTATCAATGACACACTTGGGCACGAAGCGGGAGATGAATTTTTAATCCAAGTGAGCAACCGCATAAAAAATATTGTACGCAGTAATGATATGGTCACTCGCCTAGGGGGTGATGAGTTTACCGTGTTGATTGAAGATGTAAAATCAGGCGCACACATTGATGTAGGACATTTGGCTGAGAAATTGATTACTGATTTAGCGGCGACCCCTATTTATATTCATGGAAGACCCTTGTCGATAAGCACCAGTTTGGGTGTAGCGATGTATCCTGAAAATGGAGCAGATAGCGATACTTTGCTTAGAAATGCGGATATTGCGATGTACTCAGCTAAAAGGTCTGGCAAAAACCGCCATGCCTTTTTTTCTGAAGCGATGAATGAGGATTTGCGCCAGCGCATTGAAATTGAAGAGGATTTAAAACAAGCGATTGGTGCGAGTGACCAAATTAACTTGTATTATCAACCGATTGTTGATTTAGAAACGCAAAAATTGGTTGGCGCTGAGGCATTAGTGCGTTGGCATCACCCAGAAAAAGGCTATATTTCACCAGCTGAGTTCATCCCAATTGCTGAAAGATCAAACTTAATTGTGCCGTTAAGCGAATATTTACTGCATATTGCCTTTAAGCAAGCACAAATATGGAGCAAAAATACTTTTGTTCCTTATATGTCTGTCAATATTTCAGGTAGGCATTTTGAAAAAACTAACTTTATAGAACGGTTACAGTTATTTTTAAAACTGTATCAAATAGATGCCAAAAATATTCAACTGGAATTTACAGAGAGCATCATGCTGAAATCTGCCAAAGAGACGATTGCGAAGTTTGAGCTATTAAAGCTCATGGGTTTCAAAATTGCTATTGATGACTTTGGCACAGGTTATTCGTCCTTAGGGTATATTCACCAATTGCCCATTGATGTGATTAAAATTGATCGTTCATTTGTGGTGGGCATGTTAGAAAATCATAAAACCAGTGCAATTGTGACGGCCATTACCACATTAACAAGTACTTTAGGCATTAAAACGGTTGCGGAAGGCGTTGAGCTAGAAGTACAAGCAGATAGATTGCGGCAATTTCACTGCGATTATGGTCAAGGCTATTTGTATGATAAAGCATTGCCGATAGCAGATTTTGAGAAAAAATATCACCAATTTTTGGTGCAAAATCCTCAAGATGAAGATTTAATTAAAAAAATAGCTTAGTGATTAAAGTATGCAATTTTTAGCTAAATATAATCCGACTAAAAATCGCAATTATTGCTTCCGAATTGACACGATAAAAAATAATCGCTCTGCAAGCCAGTAACGGCGGGGCTTACAGAGCATCAAAAAGAAGTTGTTTAAATGTTAGCTATTTTTTCTTGTTGATACATCTATAAAGTTTAGCTCTAGAAACTTAGATATAACGCCTTTTTCCCCCTCTTATTAGCGCATGTTGTGGCGCTTTTTTTTTTCATAATAGGCGTGTAAAAATTATGAACGAAGAAAGGCAACAACATGGCGCAAGAAAATAAACCCGCTGAAGCAGAAGCCCCAGCAAAATCTTCAAAAAAGAAACTGATAATTATTATCGCGGCGGTTGTTTTGTTGGCGGGTGGTGGCGGTGCAGCTTGGTATTTTATGGGCGCAAAGGCTGATCATAAAAAAGAAGTTAAACATGAAGAAGTAGAAGCAGCACCTGTGTTTATTCCACTAGAAACATTTACGGTGAATTTGCAGCCAGACCCAGATGAGCGATTTTTGCAGCTCGATATTACGATGCAAGTAAAGTCAGCCGAAGAGGGCGAAAAGCTAAAAGCGCAAATGCCGCAAATTCGTAGTCGTTTGTTAATGTTGCTTACTAGCAAGCAAGCTGCTGAAATTTCTAGTGCTGAAGGCAAGCAAGCATTAACTGAAGAAATTATTACTGAACTCAAAAAGCCTTATACCGAAAAAGGCAAGCCGCAAGAAATTTTAGGCGTGTTTTTTACCTCATTTGTGATTCAATAGCCTGAGTATTGTATTGTGGCTGATAAATTTCTATCTCAAGACGAAGTCGATGCGCTGTTAAAAGGCGTAGATGGCGATGATGACGAGGCGCAATCCACGGCAGACGCCAGTGAGGTGCGGCCGTATAATCTTGCCACGCAAGAGCGCATTGTGCGTGGCCGCATGCCGACGTTGGAAATTATTAATGAACGTTTTGCGCGGCTTTTGCGCATTGAACTATTTAATTTTTTACGCCGCGCAGTAGAGGTTTCTGTCGGGCCAGTCAAAATTACCAAATATAGCGAGTTTATTCGTAATTTGGTGGTGCCAACAAATCTTAACCTAATCAATATCCACCCGTTGCGCGGAACCGCTTTAATGGTGTTTGACCCCACATTGGTTTTTTTGGTGGTGGACAATATGTTTGGCGGTGATGGCCGTTTTCATACCCGTATTGAGGGCCGCGATTTTACCCAAACCGAGCAACGTATTATTCAGCGCATTTTAAACATTGTGTTTGATACTTACGCCAAATCTTGGGAGCCTGTTTACCCAGTGCGCTTTGAATACATACGTTCAGAGATGAATACCCAGTTTGCCAATATTGCTACACCGAATGAAGTGGTGGTGGAAGTCACGTTTAATATCGAACTTGGGCCAGCCAATGGTGAAGTGCATTTATGCATTCCATACTCGATGATTGAACCGATTCGTGATTTGCTTGCTTCGCCCTTGCAAGGTGAGGTGCTAGGCGTAGATAAGCGCTGGGTCAAACTCATGACGCAACAAGTACAAGCGGCTGAAGTGCAAATTGTGGCTGATTTAGCAAAAACCAATATGCGTTTGGGTGATGTGCTGAACATGAAAGTGGGCGATGTGATTCCACTACAAATTGATGAGGCCGTAGAGGCAAATGTCGATGGGATTCCCGTTATGCTGTGTAAATACGGCGTATTTAATGGGCAATACGCATTACGTGTAGAAAAGTTATTGAGATCAAACTCAACAGAATATGTTAAAGGAGAGCCTTATGGCGACTAACCCAGATGAAACCAATGCAGAAGCAATTGCCGAAGATGATTGGGGTGCGGCAATGGCAGAGCAATCTGCCGCAGAAGGTACTGCCGAGGAAGATTGGGACGCGGCAATGAGCGAGCAGGCCTCTGCTTTACAAGCAAATAAGGCAGATCAATCACAAGTTTTTACTGAGTTTTCTGCTAAAAATAAGCTGCAAGATACGCAAAACGATATTGATTTTATTTTAGATATTCCCGTTCAGCTTACCGTTGAATTAGGCCGAACCAAAATTGCTATCAAAAATTTATTGCAACTTGCGCAAGGCTCCGTTGTTGAGCTTGACGGCATGGCAGGCGAACCCATGGATGTACTGGTCAATGGCTGTTTAATTGCACAAGGTGAAGTGGTGGTGGTGAATGATAAATTTGGCATTCGCCTGACGGACATCATTACGCCAGCCGAGCGTATTCGCAAAATCAATCGCTAATTGGGTCGTTATGTTGGTTAAAAATTTTTATACAAAGTTGGCGTTGCTTGCACTAGCAAGTATGCCAATGTATGCACATGCAGCTACAACGGCTGTTAGTGCGCCTTCACCTACTGGTGGTATTTTTAAAGTGTTACTCGGCTTAACGGTGGTATTACTGGTCATGGCTGGCATTACTTGGTTGCTAAAGCGCATGATGCCAGGTGTGAGTGGTCAACAGTCAGTGATTAAAGTGGTGGGGGGAGTCAGTGTTGGTACCCGTGAGCGCGTAGTAGTACTTGAAGTCGCTGGCCGTTGGCTCGTGGTTGGCGTAGCGGCAGGGCAGGTGCATGGTATTGCCGACCTTGAAAAAGATAACAATGCGATTACTAACACCTTACAACAAGTGCACGCACCGAGCGCTGGTGGTTTAGAGGGCATGACAAAAGCTTTTGTGCCCCATTTTGCTCAGTGGATAACCAACTCAAAAAATAAAATATTAGAGCAATCAAATGCAAAAAAGTAATGTAATAACTATTGTTAAGCTCATCTTTTTAGCCGTAATGCTGCTGCCAGTCACTGGATTGGCTGAAAATGGTTTGCCTTTGGTGAATGCCGCACCAGCTGCGGGTGGTGGGCAAAATTACACATTGAGCTTGCAAACGCTCATTTTACTCACTTCGCTTACGTTTATTCCTGCCATGGTGTTGATGATGACAGGGTTTACACGCATCATCATTGTGCTGTCGTTACTAAGGCAAGCATTAGGCACACAATCTGCGCCGCCCAATCAAGTCATGATAGGTCTGTCACTATTTTTAACCTTTTTTGTCATGAGCCCGGTGATTGATAAAGTGTATGTCGATGCTTACCAACCATTATCTGAAAATAAAATTACCACTGAGCAAGCCATTGAATCAGGCTCCAAACCCTTAAAAGAATTTATGCTTAAGCAAACACGCGAGTCAGATTTAGCCTTGTTTGTAAAAATGGCACAAATTGAAAGTTTAGAGTCTCCTGAGCAAGTGCCACTTAAAGTGCTGGTGCCCGCTTTTATGACCAGTGAGCTTAAAACGGCTTTTCAAATTGGCTTTGCGATTTTTATTCCATTTTTGATTATTGATATGGTGGTGGCTAGCGTGTTGATGTCGATGGGGATGATGATGGTTTCACCTTCTATTGTGGCGCTGCCGTTCAAATTGATGTTATTTGTTTTGGTGGATGGTTGGGCCTTGTTGATGGGTTCGCTCGTGCAAAGCTTTTTCTAAAAATTTGTAAAAAATAATATAAAGGACACAACATGACCCCAGAAAGCGTGATGGGCTTAGGCATGGATGCAATGGGCATCACCTTATTGGTGGCTGCACCGATATTGCTCACCGTGTTGATTATTGGTTTGGTGGTGAGTATTTTTCAAGCCGCCACGCAAATTAATGAGCAAACCTTATCATTTATTCCAAAATTGGTTGGCGTGTTTGCATCTTTAGTGGTGGCTGGCCCGTGGATGCTCACTACTTTGGTGGATTATATGCACCGCGTGATTACCAGTATTCCTGCTATGGCCAATTAAGTTGTCTCTAAAATTAGGCAACGTACGCTTATATGATTTCAATTAGTAGCGAACTTCTGCAAACATGGATTATTGGCTTGTTATGGCCACTCACACGAATTCTAGGGGTGATAGCGACTGCGCCCATATTTAATAACCGCGTTATTCCAAATCAAGTTAAGCTCGGTTTTGCCATCATGCTTACATTGGTGGTGATGCCAACTTTGCCACCATTACCACAATTTGAGATTTTTTCTATGAGCGGCTTGCTGATTTTAGCTGAGCAGCTAGTTATTGGTCTGGCTATAGGTTTTAGCATGCAACTGGTATTTTCAGCGGTTGATATTGCAGGGCAGGTGATAGGCATGACGATGGGCTTAGGCTTTGCCAGCTTTTTTGACCCAAACACACGCGGGCAGAGTACTGCACTTACACAGTTTTTAATGCTACTGACAATGATGGTGTTTTTAAGTTTAGATGGGCATTTAATGATAGTGAGCGCAGTAGCCAACAGTTTTGTTAGCATGCCTATCGCCTTAAATGGCCCTGGCATTGACCCGATGAAAATCGTCAACTGGGCAGAAACCATTTTTAGCACAGGTTTACTGTTAGCATTGCCCGCAGTAGCTGCGCTTTTACTCACCAATATGGCGCTGGGCATTTTAACGAGAACCGCACCACAACTGAATTTATTTGGTATTGGTTTTCCTATTACCTTGAGCGTAGGCTTGCTCATTATTTTACTCACCTTACCAGGCATGCTAAAGCCCATTGAAAATTTGATTGAACTGGGCATTAGCCACATGGCCGAAATTAGCGCTAATCCATAGGGTTAAACTCGTGATTTAAGCGCCTTAAAAGTGCGCAGGAAAAATGCTTATTTTATCGCTTAATTATCCCATCTTCATCCTAGATGCTCTGTAAGCCAGTATCCATGCGGCTTGCAGAGGCATAAAAATATCTCGGGAGTATTTAGGCGAAAAAAATGCGTTAAATAAACGCATTTTTAATAAGCAAATTTAGTTATCTTAGCTGACTAATTCATGAAATTAAATAGCGATAAACTAGTGGTGGTTACAAATGATTTCTGCGCCGCTTGCAAGATAGTATCTAGTTTTGCTAAATCAGACAGCGCTGCGGTGTAATCTAAGTCTTGTAAGTCAGACAACGCTGCACGGTATTGTAAATCACGATCTGTGCCCGCTACATCTAAGGCTTCTAATTCGTTCAATTTTGTACCAATAGAAGTGCGTACATTAAGCACATTATCTACCGCAGCCTGCATGTTGCCGATAGCGCTAGTTAAACCGTTTGTGAAATTAGTTTGGGTGGCTGCGTTTGTAATGGGTGTGTTAAGCAGATTGACAATATTAGTTAAAGTGGCAAATGCGTCATTTGCACCGCCAGTAAATAAACTGTCTCCCGTTACATTCACGCTCATTTGGCGTTGTGGATCCACCTGCAATAACTGTTGTTGAGCGTCGCCATTGTAGGTTGCTCCCGTTGCTGTGGCTGTGTAAGTGGGGGTGCTTGATTTGAAGCCAGAATAAATATAGTTGCCTGAAGCATCTTGCGTATTTGCCAGCCCAATCAAAGCCTCTAGTGAGCCTTTAAGCTCCGTCGCAAAGATTTTACGCTCACTGTTAGATAGGCTGCCATTACCCGCGCCCACAAGGGTAGATTGTGTGGCAACCAATAAATTAGTAACACTGGTTAAGTTTGCCTCTAAAGTGTTGAGCTTTAATGTTGCCGTTTGGCGCGTATCTGCAAACGATTTATTGACTTCTTTTTCGTGCGATACTTCTAATGCTCTTGCGGCAGCAATGGGGTCATCTGATGGACTTAAAATGCGTCTGCCCGTCGCAATTTGTTGTTGCAATTTAGATTGATTGATTTGCAAATCGCTTAATTTTGATATACCTGTTTGGTAAATGGTATTGGTACTAATGCGCATAATAAAACCTCAAATAAAATGGTGTAGCAGCTTAATTAGCCAATTTGCAGCAATACATCAAATAATTGGCTGGCAATTTGCATCATTTTTCCGGCCGCTTGATATGCTTGCTGATACCTGAGTAAATTTGCCGCTTCTTCATCTAAATTCACGCCAGATTCTGATTGCATCGCTGTGTTAGCTTGCTCCAGCACTTTGGCTTCTGCCGCACCAGTGACTTTTAGCTCCCGCGTTTTATTGCCGACATTGCTCACTACTTGCGCAAAGGCATTGTGGTAACTCCCTTGTGAAGAACCTAAGGAAACATTATTACCATTTTCAAGATTAGCGAGTAATAAACCATTTCGGTTATCGCTCGGTGAATTTGTAGCACTAGGTGATACGGTAAAGGTGTCGCCGTTTGCGGGCGCACCAGATAAAACAAAACTCAAATTTGCCACTGAGATGGTTGCACCGCTAGTGTATGTAATAGGTGTTCCAGGCGGAAAAGTGGTACTTGTGCCGCCATTGCTCACTGTTACTGCTTGCGTTGAGGGTGCCATAGCAAATGTGCCGGGTACGCCACTAGTGTAAGTGAACGACAGCGGTGAGCCGATTGGGCTAGCTGCATAATTACTATTAACGCTTAAAGCGCTTAAATTTGCGCTACCTGTGTTGCCCGAACTTGCCGCGGCGCTAACCGCCGGGCCACCAACAGCTAGTTTATTGACATCGCTAATCGCTACGCTTAAGGTATTTGCAGCATTTAATGTAGGGCGAATCAAATAGTCATCGTTTGCATTGATAGTCCCTGAAACTTGTGTAAAGCTTAGCCCATCGACTGTTTGTGGCAGACTTGTGAAAGTTTGCACAGATTTATCTGATAAACGGGTAATTTTGTAATTAGTGCCATCATACTGTAAGCGGTAATCACTGCTGGTCACAGCACTAGCGTCCACAATTTGACTGCTGATTACTGCATTGCCAGTATTATTGCTATTGCTGTTAACAATAGGCGCTGCGATTGAAAATAGCGCCCCGCCGGGGTTGCCGTTTTTATCTGTGCCTTGCATGTGTTGCGCATTAAAGGTGCCACCCAAAGCCACGGCAATTTGACCAATTTTATTTTGTATAGTATCCAGAGATTCTGCTCTAAACTGCAATAAACCACCAATAGTGCCACCTGGTAGGCTTTCAGGGCTTAATATAGATGTTTTGCCGTTACTTTGATAAGCCACTTCTACGCGACTAGGGTCGGTTGGTGAGGCTGCTGTGGTAAGCGCAAAATTGGTGGTGCCAACTACTAGTGGTAAACCATTACCTACAAAAATGTTATAGCCGCCTTGGCCTTGAGGCACAACGGTTGTTTTAACCAGCTTGCTTAATTCCGTGACTAATTGATCACGTTGGTCTAATAAGTCATTGGGCTGATTGCCAGTAGCGCTAATAGCTTTATCAATGGTGTCGTTTAAATTTGCAAGTTCTTTTGCATAAGTGTTCACTAAACCAACACTTGAAGATATCTGGGTGTTTACACCTTCTCTAATTTCATCTAACCGACTATTAGTAGAATGAAAGCGATTAACCAAAGATTGTGCATTGGATAACATTGTTTGGCGTGTGCTAGGGTCATTAGGATTAGCCGCCAAACTTTTTACACTGGCAAAAAAATCATTTAGAGTTGGATTTAACCCTGCAGCAGAATTAGACAGCATATTGTCTATCGTTGTCATTTGTGCAGCGTAAGTATCGAGCCCTGAACTGACAGATTGGCTGTTCACAGCTTGTTTTGCCAGCAACTCATTATAAACACGAGATACTGATGCTACTTCAGTACCTTGTCCAACATATCCATAACCAAAGTTTTGTGAAGACGCTGCCGATTGCACAACTACTTGTCTTGAGTAGCCTACTGTAGATGCATTAGCAATGTTATGCCCTGTGGTGCTAATACCCACTTGTGCGGCATTGAGAGCCGTTTTTCCTATGCTTAATATGTTAGAGGTCGCCATGATGTTGCCTTTTTTAGTCTTACATAATGTGCATTACGACATTAAATCCATAAACTTTAGCGGTAAGAAAAATTTGCATTTCATAGAGATGAGACTTTATCGATGACATTAGCCAACTTGCTGGCATATTGTGGGTCTGTTGCATAGCCAGACTGTTGCATCGCTTTGGCATAAGCTTGCGTATCGTGCACATTTGACAATACTTTTTCATAGCGGGGGTTATTTTGCATGAGTTGCGCAAAGTCTTTAAATGAATCAGCGTAGCTGTCGTAGGCTCGAAACTTTTCAATGCGCTTTTGTTTAATGCCATTAATATATTCAGTAGTCATGGTTTCTACTACTTTACCATCCCAGTTACCGGTTGCTTTAATACCGAAAAGATTGTGGCTATTGGTACCATCAGAGCTTTTTATTTCGCGTTTGCCCCAGCCACTTTCTAATGCTGCTTGCCCTAACATTAGGTTTGCTGGAATCCCAGTTGAACGACTAGCTTCTTGTGCATGTGTTGCCATTTTGGCTTGAAAAGCCGCAACGCTTGACTCAGATGATTTATTGGTCTCAACCTTACTTGCAACTGCGAGTGGATTGCTAATAATAGGGTTTGCGTTGAATAAATTAGAATGTGTGTTTGTTGGCAAATTTTTATCAGAACTTAATTTGGCGTCAGTGTCATCAACAGATGTTGCCATGTTGCTAAGGTGATCAGTTTTACTGAGTTGTCTTGCTAATACTTCCGCCAAGCCTAAGCCTTTTGAAGACAAATTACTGCTTAATTGCTGATCTAACATTGCCGTAAAAGTGCGGCTTTGTTCATTGTCAAAAGGGTTATCTTCTGATGAAGAGGCCTCACGCATACTTTTAAGCATCATATTCATAAAAATGGCTTCAAATTGCTTAGCAACTTCTTTGATGGCTTCAGGCGAGTTTTCTTTTGCCGCCTGCTTCAGGCTGCTTAACCCATTGGCATCTATGGCAATTTTCCCTGATAAGTCAGTGCCGTTGACCATATTTAGATAATCTCCAAATCTGCTTTTAAAGCACCAGCAGCCTTGATGGCTTGTAAAATTGCTAGTAAATCTTGCGGCGTAGCGCCAATCGCATTGAGTGCTTTTACAACATCAGATAAATTAGTGCCACTATTAAGCTTGAGCACTTTGCCTGGCTCTTTAGAGATTTCAATCTGAGAGCGTGCGGTTGATACAGTTTGTCCGTTAGAAAGTGGGGCTGGTTGACTAATGACGGGTGAAGTATCTATCACTACTGTTAAATTGCCATGGGAGACTGCACATGGCTCTAGAGTTACAGCGCGGTTCATCACAACTGAGCCAGTGCGTGCATTTAAAATGATTTTTGCGGTCGTTGCAGCAGGCGTTACATTAATAGATTCTAATGCGGCTAAAAAAGACACGCGATTTTTATTAGCTGGTGGCGTTACTTTAATGACGCGACCATCCTCAGCAACGGCTGTATTAGCGCCAAATTGACGATTAATTGCGTCAACAGCCGATGAAGCTGTAGAAAAGTCAGATTCTTTGAGCTCAAGGTTGATACTGTCATTTTGATTAATTGCATTTGGTAGGGCGCGTTCTACTGTTGCACCATCTGAAATCCGACCAACACTTAAATGATTAATTTGTGTTTGACTGCCATTGGCAGAGGCTCCCACACCACCTACTATTAAATTTCCTTGCGCTATCGCATAAATCTGGCCATCCGCACCTTTAAGAGGTGTCATAAGCAATGTGCCACCACGTAAGCTTTTGGCATTTCCCATCGAAGATACTGTAATATCTAGCGTTTGGCCTGGCTGAGCAAATGCGGGCAAACTACCTGTCACCATGACGGCAGCAACGTTTTTAAGTTGTAAATTTGTACCTGGTGGCAAACTTACCCCCATTTGTTGCATCATGCTTAGAATGCTTTGTACAGTAAACGGTGTTTGCGTTGTTTGGTCGCCCGTGCCATCTAGTCCAACTACCAATCCATATCCAAGAAGCTGATTGCTGCGCACTCCTTGAATGGTAGCAATGTCTTTAATACGTTCAGCGTGAGCAGGGGCGGATAGGCAGCTCATTATTATGCCTAAAAGCAGAACCAAACTTGGTAATATCGTTGGTTTGAATTCGTTTATTTTGTTTTGAGCGTACATGCAAGTAACCTAAAATGCGGCCATACTTAAAAAGAATCGCGCAAACATAGAGGCGACTTCTGCTAAATCCACTTTGCTACTCGTGCGATATTCAATCCGTGCATCTGCTATTTTGGTTGAAGTAACCACGTTACCAGCAGTAATGGTGTCTGGATTTACTACCCCAGAAAATCGCACAAATTCAGTACTTTTATCAAAAGAAACTTGTTTTTCACCGGCAACTACCAAATTACCATTAGCAAGGACTTCGGTTACAGTGGCTGTGACTGATCCGTTAAAAACATTGCTAGCATTGGCTGCGTTTTTCCCTTCATATGAAGTTGATGAACTGGCACTAAATTCAGTTTTTGGAAAAGCTTTACCAAGTAGTTTGGTGATGCCACCTTCCGCCTTGCCATCTTTGCTGCCTGAGTCACCATTTGCTTTAGTTGCACTGGTGTTTTCAGCAATAGTAACAGTTAAAATATCTCCTACATTACGTGCTTTTCTATCTTCAAATAAAGGTTTGTAAGCGCTATTATTGAAAATAGCGCCAGATTTAGCTGTATTTGCCACAACGGGTTGAGGCTTTGCAGTGGTGGGTTGTTTAACGATAGAATCTGGCGCAATTGCACATCCAACAGATAAAGACACTATCAGGCATAAGAAGCCATAATGTATTGCGTTTTGAGCAGCGATAAATAACTTTTTCATTAGGTAATTATTCGTTTACATCTGTGTTAGTTTTTGTAGCATTTGATCTGATGTAGTAATTGCTTTACTATTAATCTCATATGCCCGCTGTGTTTGTATCATGTTGACTAATTCTTCTACAACATTCACATTTGAAGTTTCAACATAACCTTGTGTGAGCAAGCCTGCACCGTTAGCACCTGGTGCATTGGTATTAGCATTACCAGAAGCAGAAGTTTCAACATATAAGTTTTCACCTTTTGCCTGTAAGCCAGCAGGGTTAATAAAAGTGGCTAGTTGAAGTGCGCCCACTTGAGTGGGAGCTGAAGCGCCAGGTATCGTGACTGAAACTGTACCATCTCGACCAATAGTTAAACTCTGTGCATTGGCTGGAATAGTGATAGCTGGTTGAACAGGAAATCCGCTTGAAGTTACCAATTGACCTTGGCTATCCGTTTGAAATGAACCATCGCGCGTATAAGCGGTGCTGCCATCGGGTAACAGCACTTGAAAAAATCCCGCACCTTGAATGGCCACGTCTTTATCATTACTAGTGAGTTGCAAATTACCCTGTGTAAAAATACGCTCAGTTGCCACAGGTCTTACCCCTGTGCCGAGTTGTAAGCCTGAAGGTAGCTGAGTTTGCTGGGAAGACTGTGCACCAGGTTGGCGAATGTTTTGATAAATCAAATCTTCAAATACGGCGCGAGAACGTTTAAATCCACTTGTACTCACGTTTGCTAAGTTGTTAGCAATCACATCCATCTGTGTCTGCTGCGCATCTAGTCCAGTTTTTGAAATCCATAATGAACGCATCATTTTTTAATTCCTTTCAAAATAGTTGTTAAGCCTATAGTACTGCATAGTGCCTTAACTCATATTGAGGAGCTGACTGGCTTTATTGGCGTTATTCTCAGCGCTTTGTACTAACTTCATTTGCATTTCAAACTGCCGCGCTAGACTAATCATTGTGACCATGGCATCAACAACATTAACATTGCTACTTTCCAATGCACCGCTAATGACTTGCACTTCGGCATCTGCATCTGCAGGAACGCCATTTTTAGTAACAAATAATCCTTCATCAGAGCGCTTTAGAGTTGCTTCATCTGGATTAACTAGCTTTAATCGTCCCAGAGCATTGCTAGGACCGGGGAGGGTGGCATTTGAAACGGATGAGATTGTGCCGTCTTTACCAATAGATATGGCAATGTCAGGTGGAATGGTAATTGGACCGCCGTCACCTAATACGGTTAGTCCATTTGCGGTTTGTAATATTCCGTTTTCATTCACTTTTAGTGATCCGTTACGGGTATATCCTTCTGAGCCATCAGCACGTTGCACTGCAAGCCAACCTTTGCCATGCACTGCAACGTCCAACTCGCGCCCAGTTTGCTGAATAGTGCCAGCATTAAAGTCTGCACCAACGGTGGAGTCCACTACAAATGCTCGCGTTGGCAAACCATCGCTAAGCACAGGAACTGCACGAAACGAATCAATTTGTGCTTTAAAACCAGTAGAAGTAACGTTAGCAAGATTGTGAGCAGTGGTAGCCTGCTGTTCGAGGATATGTTTTGCCCCTGTCATTGCTGTATATATCATGCGATCCATGTGAGTCTCCTGCTAAACGCTCTTTACTTAATCAATGTGATTAACGAAGATTAACTAAAGTTTGCAACACTTGATCTTGTGTTTTAATCGTTTGCGCATTGGCTTGATAGACACGTTGTGCGGTAATCATATTGACTAATTCAGCAGTTAAATCAACGTTAGAATCTTCTACAGCAGATGATTGCAACACACCCATAGAGCCCGTATTAGGTGTTCCTACAAGTGGTACGCCTGAATCAGCACTCTCTACCCAAGCATTGCCACCTAAAGATTGCAATCCATTGGGATTTACAAAGTTAGCTAGCACTACTTGACCTAAAGTTTTTGATTGACCATTTGTGTAACGGCCAACAATTGTGCCATCTTTGCCTGTATTAAAGCTAGCTAAGCGGCCTGAAGTATAGCCGTCTTGCGATATACTATTAATGCTGAAATTTGAACCAAATTGTGTGCTGCCTGAATAATCCATATTTAATGCAACAGCACTGGCACCTGTTGTTGGAACAAAGTTTACTGTAGGTGTCGCTGGTACAATAGTGGGGGTAACGCCAGTACCAGTAAATGTCATCGTGGCAGTTGGTGTCGGTAATGCTGTTGTAGGCGTACCATCTGCTGTGGTGAATACACTCCATGCACCAGGCGCAGTTTTTACAAAAAAGTTTTGTACTGTATGCGAGTTACCTAAACTATCAAAAACTGTAATAGCTGTTGAGTTGTGATAAGTTGTTGGGTCTGCAGGGTCAAAGCTCGCAGCTGGTAAAGCGGTGTTTCGGGAATCTAGATTAACAACACCCGTGTATTCTGTACTGGCTGAAGGCTGCAAGTCGGCAGTGTTAATGTTGATATCTGTTGCTGTTCCTGTAGAAAGTACGCCATTGGCATCAGCAGTGTAACCAGTGAGTCTTTTGTTTTCAGCATCTACAATATAACCAAACTTATCCATTTGAAATTGCCCATTTCTAGAATAAGTGATTGCGCCGTTATTGCTCATACGGAAAAATCCACCACCATTAATCGCAATATCTAAGGTATTGCTTGTGCTGGTAATATTGCCTTGAGAGTATTGCTGTGAAACATTAGCTAGGTTAGTACCAATACCAATTTGTGAAGCACCTCCACCTGTGAGTGAGTTAGCATAAACATCAGCGAATTCTGCGCGAGACTGTTTAAAACCAACCGTATTGGCGTTAGATACGTTGTTACCAATCACTTCTAATGTTTTTGAAGCTGCGTTTAATCCGCTTAAACCTTGTTGAAAACTCATGTGATTCTCCTGTACTTGATGCGCGATAAATTAATAAATGTGTTTTAAATGTTGCTTTAACTTTTGTAACTATTAAAAAATTTCTTTTACGTCTTGGGTGTTTACTGAAGAAGCGTTACTCAAATTTAATGTTACGCCGCTGGCGCTATTTGAGACGCTCATCACTTGTGCAAAACTTAAGCGTGTTGATTGCACGGGCTGTCCGTTAACTGTAGCCGCTACATCAAATTGGTATTTTCCGTTAGCGGCAAGTGCACCGTCATTGGCATATCCATCCCAAGTAACTGGCACGCTCCCAGCTGTTTGTGCACCAAATTCAAGTGTTCTGACGATATTGCCAGCGCTGTCTTTGATATTGATGGTCATTTTGTCTGCCCCTACGGGTAATTCAACACCAAATACACCACCGTCACTATCTAGTGCAATGTCTTTGCCTTCTACTAGTACACCATGACCAATCATATTGGCAGCTTGATAGGATTGCCCCATTTGCATGCTGCTCATGAGCGATTCAACAGTGCTGTTGAGTTTATTAATGCCACTAACTGTGGATAGTTGCGCCATTTGGCTGGTGACTTGTGCGTTATCCATAGGATTAAGTGGATCTTGATTTTTCATTTGTGTAACTAGCAAAGTCATAAAGCGGTCTTGTGCTTCTTGTGTCGTATCTGCTTTATTTTTAGTGCCGTTAACACTATCTAGCAGCGCTTGTGAAGCGGTGTTGCTGGTATTTTGTACAGTGGTAGCCATAATGTCCCTTTATTTTTTAATGTGCTTTAATTGCATAAATTAAGATTGACCAATGCTCAGTGTTTTAAGCAACATAGCCTTAGCTGCGTTCATCGTTTCTACGTTGTTTTGATAAGCACGAGAAGCAGAAATCATATTCACCATTTCTTCCGTGACATTCACATTGGGCATGGTGACGTAACCTTGTTCATTCGCTAATGGGTGTTTTGGGTCATAAATTATTTTTGCGGGTGAGGTATCTTCGACTACTTTGGTCACTTTAACCGCTTGAGCTTCAGGGCTGGCACTTGGTATGGCGCTAAACACTACTTGCTTGGCTTTATAAGGCTTACCATTCGCACTGGTCGCGCTGTCAGCATTGGCTAAATTGCTGGCCACAGCGTTTAGGCGCTGTGACTGCGCGCTCATGGCAGAGCCTGAAATATTGAATACATTAAAAAGTGACATGTTTTATTCCTTTAATTTAAAGGGTGCTTACTTATTGCCCTTGTATTGCAGCTAGCATTTTTTTAAGTTGTCCGTTAATCATCGTTAAACTCGCTTCATAGCGAATGCCGTTATCAACAAACTGATTGCGCTCTACATCCATATCAACCGTATTACCATCTACACTACCTTGAATAATGGGGCGATATAATGGCTCGCCAGCGCCACTTGTCATTTGTAAATGTGTTGTTGGCAGGGCATCAAAATGTTTATCAGATGTTTTAGTAATTTGATTGGTTTTGGCTTGTGCAGGATCGTTTTGGCTCATGGCTTGTTGCATCGCCGCAGCAAAATCTAAATCGCGCGCTTTAAAGTTAGGCGTATCCGCATTGGCAATATTGGCCGCGATTAGCTCTTGACGTTGCCCGCGCACTCTTAGCGAGGTTTGGTGAAAACTTAACTCAGCATCTAATTTGTTTAACATAGCTGTCTCTTTAACTCGTTTTGGATGATTGTCCTAAAAACGCTTTTATTCATGCCTAGCAGTCTAAAGTGCAGCAGCCATTTTTAATTGTTAAAGTAAAAGGAGAAAAACTGCCTTATTCTTGGATTTGTAATAGACATGCGTGCGTACAATGACTGTCATGAAAAAAGTGAAATGAGGCAAAATATGCATAAAAAGCAACAATATTTAAAAATTAACCATTTTAATCAATGTGTTGCAATTGCATTGCTGAATCTTGGTTTGCTTCACGTCACTGTTGGCCAAGCAGAAACTAAATTGCCAGAAAGCAAACTGAAAGTTGCACAGGCCACGGCCTCATCACTGGTTGTGCAAAAGCAAAACTTAGAAGCAGTTAAGGCAAAAATAAATGAATTTTTGACGATGCAAACAGTTGGGTATCCTGGTGAAGTGCGTGTACAAGTGGGTGCGATAGACCCAAATTTAAAATTGCCAGCATGTGAAAATCTGCAAGTCAATTTACCTAGTGGCAGTAAAGCATGGGGTAAAACGAGTGTAGGCGTGCAATGCTTAGCGCCCAGCAAATGGGGTATTTACGTGCAAAGCTCAGTTAGTGTGATTGGAAATTACTTAGTGGCCGCGTCGCCATTGGCGCAGGGTCAAGTTATATCAGAGCATGACGTAATATACGAGAAGGGCGATTTAACACGTTTGCCAGCAGGTATATTTACCGAGCAGTCGCATGCGCTAGGGCGCAGCGTGCAGATTTCGATGACTGCGGGTACGGTGCTAAGGCAAGAAATGTTAAAAGTGCCTCCAATTGTACAACAAGGTCAAACCGTAAAAGTTGTGTCTTCGGGTAATGGATTTTCAGTGTCGGCTGAAGGCTTAGCATTAGCAAAGGCTAATGAAGGCCAAGTCGTGCAAGTAAAAGTTGCGAGTGGTAAAGTAGTCACTGGCATTGCACGGCAGGGCGGACAAGTTGAAGTTGTCTTTTAGATAAATACCTTGAAATATAAAAACTCGTTTTTATGTGATTTTAATTGAACAAAAATGGATAAATATATTAAAAAAATTAAAGTTCGCTTAAACTATGCCGATATGTGCATTATAGATGCTAGTCATTAGCACAATTGGTTTAGGATAACGAGGAGTAACGTGATGAATATTAATGATTCTATCAAAAGTAAATTAGGTGTCGCTGGCGATAAAACGCTGATTGAAAAATCAACATCTAAATCTACGCAGGCAACCAAAGATAAATCAGCCGCCGTGAGTCAAGTGTCTAGTGGTGAGAGTGTAACGCTATCACCTTTGTCTGCACAAATGAAATCAATAGAGGCTGAAGCAACTGCAGGTGTATTTGACGCTGATAAAGTGGAAGCGATAAAGTCTGCTATTTCAAGTGGCCAGTTTAAAGTGGACTCTGAAAAAGTGGCGGATGGCTTAATACAAACGGTTAAAGATTTACTGACTACTAAAAAATAATTGATCATGCTAAAAACTAAATCACCTATCTCTTTTGAGCAAGATGCTAACTTAGTAAAAAGTTTACTCGAAGAGTTGTTGCTTGAGCAATCTGCTTTAGTACGGGGTGATATTGAACTGGTGGAATCCATTATTGACCGCAAATTTACGCTGTTACAGCAGCTTAGTTCTGTGGCAAAAAACCGTTATGAAGTATTGGCAAATAATGGTTTTGAGGCAAATGAATCTGGTATGGTGGCTTGGATTAAGCTGCAAGCAGATACCAACATGCAAAAAGCTTGGGATCGCTTTCAAATGGAGCTAGCCCGCACTAAAGAAACCAATAGGCTCAATGGTGTTTTAATCAACAAACATTTTAATCGCAATCAGCAGTTATTAAACCATCTGCAAGGTAAACAAGACTCAGCCAGTGTTTACGGTAAAAATGGTCAAGCTAAAACCTCTCAGTACAATCGTTCTGTATTGCTTGCATAACCTTTAAAAATGTTGCGTACAGTTGTCGTGCGCAATAATCTTAAAATTAATTCTTATTCAATTTTGCTTGCTGCAGTGATAGGCATGACATCATCTATCTGATTTTTTGATCCATACAAAATCAAAATGGCTACACGGCGGTTTTTACCACGGCCTTCAGGTGTTTCGTTTTCACTAATCGGTTGCGTTGAGCCAAAACCTGTTGCACTTAGGCGATTCTCAGCAATTTCAAGACTACTTAGCATACGCACCACGCTGCTGGCACGTAGGGCTGAAAGCTCCCAATTAGAAATTAATATTTCACTATGTATAGGTGTGTTATCGGTATGGCCTTCTACTTGAATGGCGTAAGGCGTAGCTTTGAGAATAGTGGCCACTTCAAGCATAATAGGCCTCGCTTTTTCAGATAATTCAGCTGAACCCGCTTCAAATAGCAGTGAATCATTGATGTCGATTTGCACACCACGACTATTTTGTCCAATATTCACCTTATTCTCGCTAACAAGTGTAGAAAGTTTGCTAGATAAATCCACGCCAACTTTAAGCATCGCTTCGCGTTCTTTATGAGACCTTTCAGCGTAGATGTGTGAAAGTGGCAACGGTTTTAGCATTGATTTTGGCTGTGTTGCCTGAGTTGCAGAATCTTTGTTAATTTGGATGATTTTTCCATCGGGTGATAAATTGCCCATAAACGCTGAACCCATGGCTGAGGTGAGTTGTTCATATTTACTTTGATTGACTGATGAAATCGCATACATCACCACAAAAAAAGCAAATAAAAGTGTAATAAAATCGGCATACGACACTAACCATCTTTCGTGGTTATCATCATCGTCTTCTAAGTGCTTTCTTCTTATCATGTCATTTACTTTGTATCAAAAATGGTGCTAAAAATTAACAAAAAATCCCAAGCTAAAATCCCCGAGAGAAAGTTCATGCTCTGGAAGCCTTATTCTATGCGGCTTGCAGAGCATCGTTAAGGATATGTGCTGAAAATGGTTTATTTCATGTACGAAAATAGTCGCTCAGCCACCACATTAGGGTGGTCACCTTTTGCAATAGAAACCCATGCGTTGAGTAACATTTCACGGCGCATCATTTCAAACTGAATGTGATTTTTAAGTTTATTGGCTATCGGCAAAAATACTAAGTTAGCTAATGCAACGCCGTAAATAGTGGCCACAAAAGCCACAGCAATTCCACTGCCTAATTTGCTCGGGTCAGATAAGTTTTCCATCACGTGAATTAAACCTAGCACCGCCCCCAAAATCCCTACCGTAGGCGCATAACCTCCGGCAGCACTCCAGATTTTGGCGGAGTTGCGTAAATCCATTTCGTGAAAATGCATATCAATAGCGATGATTTCACGAATTTTGTCAGGCGGAGTGCCATCAATCATCAGTTGCAAACCTTTTTTAATATAAGGCTCACTTTCACGATTCATGTAAGATTCCAACATGAATAAACCTTCTTTGCGTGCGTATGTGCTCCAAGTATTCGCGCGTTTTGCGAGTTCTTGTCTGTCATCCACGGGTAAGGTGAAAACTTGCCTTAGCATTTTGATGCCAGCAATAAAGTTTTTTGTGTTTGTTTGTAAAATGACAGCACCAAATGTGCCACATAGCACGATAATAAAAGCGGCTGGCTGCACTAAAGAGCCAATGTGCCCACCTTCTATTGCTTGCCCTGCGATAATGCCAATGAGGGCAACGACTAGACCAACTACGCTACTCCAGTCCATGATTTCTCTCTTAAACTTGAGCGCAATCGGGCGACTGCTTGGCTATGTAGTTGACAAACACGTGACTCTGAAACGCTCATCACAGCGCCTATTTCTTTTAAATTTAGTTCTTGTTCGTAATATAAGCCTAGCAGCATTTTTTCGCGCTCTGGCAGTGCATCAATGGCTTCAATAAGGGTTTCTCTAAAGTCACTTTCAAGCAAACCTTTAATCGGATCGCCTTTTTCATCACTTTGAAAACGATCTAAAAAGTGCTCGCCTTCATCTGCTTCATGAAAATCTTCGTAATACACTAATTGGTGACCAGAGCAATCTGCCAGCATGTCGTAATATTCTGCAAGTGATAGCTGCAGTTTTTTAGCCACTTCATTTTCTGTGGGCGGTCTGCCTAATTGCTGCTCTAATTGACTGATGGCAACTTCGACATCGCGCATATTTTTACGAATGCTTCGTGGCAACCAATCGGCACTGCGCAGTTCGTCTAGCATATTACCGCGAATCCGTTGCGTGGCGTATGTTTCAAACTGAGCACCATGCGTATCTTCATAGCGGTTGATAGCATCGAGTAAGCCCATCATGCCTGCTTGAATCAGATCATCAATTTCCACATTGGGTGGTAATTTGGCCTTTAGTTGATATGCGATTTTTTTAACCAAAGTGGCATGTGTTTTTAGTAACACATCCTTCTGGTCTTGTTTGCCTTTTGCTGTGTACATAGTCACAACCTTAACGATAAGATACTTGTTTAAAAGAAATGTTTGCGTGCATATTTTCACCAAATTTTTTGGCGATATGGCTTAATGCAGCTGACACTTTTGCCTTAGGAAATGCATCAATCACCGTCCGCCCTAATTTTGTGGCACGCACTAAGTGGTCGTCATTCGGAATTGCGCCAAAAAATTCAAGCTCAATTTGCAAAAAACGTTTAGCAACTTGCTGGATATTTTTAAACACGATTTCGGCCTGCAGATTATCAGCATCACTCACAATAATGCCAAAGCTGCGTCTGCCTAGTTGACTGCATAACAATTTAATCACAGCGTATGCTTGCTTAATGGAAGCAGGATTTCTTGAAAGTTGAATGATGATTTCGCTTTCATTCAAAATGGGTAGCGCTAGCTTGCCTTCATCATTCATTGAGACATCAACCAATATCATGTCAAATTGTTCAGCGAGTTGTTGAACACGTTGGTTGGCTTGTAATTGCAAGGTTTCGTCAACAGTGGCTTGTTGATTTTTATTCGCGAGTTTAGCTACTGAAAACGCGTAAGGAGAAACTTTTACTGCTTTTTCATTGTTCATGTTACTTTGGCAAATGTCGTAAATGGACACCGCTTTAGTCAGCGCGTATTGTGAGTCACGAGAGTGTTGTGAAGCATGCATAATCAACACTTCTTGACCTTGCATCTGTAAAGATGCAGCAAGGTTTGTCATTATGCGTGGCTGAGTGGTTTCTAGGCAAGCAGATATAATAGATACCACCCGTGGCTTGGGTGCTGACATAATTCTTCTCAAGCCAGCAGCTTGGTCATTATGAAAATTATGCATATTGCACCTCCGCATAATTGTTGCTATTACCTACTGTATTCGCCATCACTATTGGCAGCTCATCAGCTAAATACTTATAAGGTAAATACTGCAGACTCTCATGATTTAGCGCTTCTTGAATCAAATGCTGTTTATTTGCAATCAAAATGTCTTCAGGGACACGTTGCCCATTCGTGACATAATAAAGTTTAAGTCGCTCTCGAATAATGGCATCTAACCCATTGCCAATAGTGGCTGCTTCGTCTATTTTAGTCATAATGCAGCCTTCTAAGCCTCTGCCTTTATAGGCTTTTATTACGTTAGCAAGAGTCTCGCCAGTGCTGGTGGCATTAAGGCAAAGTAGGCGTTTAATAGGGGTTTGAGTATTGGATAGCATGGCAATTTGCTCATTCACCATTTGGTCACGTTGACTCATACCAACGGTGTCTATCAACACGGTGTGTTTGCCTTTTAATTCATTTAAAGCAATTTTTAAATCAGCCTCATCTTTAACGCTATGCACCATGACGCCAAGAATTTTTCCATAAATTCGCAATTGCTCATGACCGCCAATACGATAAGCATCAGTTGTGATAAGACCTAAGTTTTGTGTGCCATATTTCATCACATAGCGCGCGGCCAGTTTAGCAACCGTGGTGGTTTTTCCAACCCCAGTCGGTCCAATCAGGGCGAATACACCACCTTGCTGAAGCATTTCTGATTCATCTTCTAGCGCACTGAGATTTTTAGAAAGTACAGACTTTAACCATGCAATCGCCTGGCTGTAATCAATATTGGCTGGAAGTTTCTCCGCTAATTTTCTTGAAAGTGCAGCGCTAAAGCCTGCCGATAACAACGTACTCAACACTTGCGCTTTAATCGGATCATGTTGCTGAATGCCAGCCCAAGAAAGTGTGGTGAGTTGTGATTCAAGTGCGCTACGCATACTGCGCATTTCACTTAAAATCTGAGTAATTTCTTGGTTAGAAATGTTAGCCTCACTACTTGCGGAAGCCTGCTGGATGCCTGATTGCAGCGATTTGCTTGGTTCGGCATGTTTAACTTGTGCTGCTTGCACACGCGGCTCAGGCTGCTGGTTAATCATTTCTGCACTTTGTTGTGCCAAATTAGGCATGACTTGCTGATTTTTTTGTTGCAACATTTCGAGCAAAGTCATTGGTTCGCTGCGTGTTGCATTACTGAATTCTTCTTGCATCTGTTTTTCGATAGGAGATTGCATGTTTTGGACGGGATAGTCATTTACCAGACCATCCACTGCCATCGCGTGCATTTCTTCTTCTTTTACGGCAATAATTTCATTGCCACCTTCAAACGCACGGTTTGAAATAATGACGGCATTTTCTCCTAAAGCTCTGCGCACCATATTGAGTGCCTCACGTGAGTTTTTGCCGAAAAAACGTTTTAAGTTCATGCTGAACCTCCGATAAGATTTGTAACGCGAATAATTTTAGAATCTGGTAACTCTTCGTGCGATAGCACGCGTAAGTGCGGCACAGAGCGACGCAAAAATTTAGCTAATGCCGCTCGAATGGGTGCGGATACTAGCAACACGGGTGACATGCCCATTTGCTCTTGTTGTTTAGCTGCAGACTCTGCTTGGCGAGCGAGTGTTTCAGCCATATTGGGTTCAATGGCTGTGCTAGCACTATTAGATTGCACAGCTTGAGTCAGTAGGCGCTCTAAATTATTATCTAAAGTGATAACTGAGACTTCGTTGCCTGATGGGAACAGTTGTTGCACAATTGCGCGCCCAAGTTTGACGCGTATTTGAGCGGTTAACTCGCTAGCGTCTTGTGTTTGGGTAGCGTATTCAGCCAAGGTTTCAATAATTGTGCGCATATCACGAATATGCACACCTTCAGAAAGTAAGTTTTGCAATACTTTTTGCACCATAGAAAGTGGCAACAGCTTAGGCACAAGATCTTCAACCAACTTTGGTGACTCTTTACTAATGTGGTCTAACAGTTGTTGAACCTCTTGGCGGCCGAGTAAATCTGCGGCATGACTAGAAATAATATGGTTTAAGTGCGTGGCAATGACGGTGCCAGCATCCACAACTGTGAAACCCATATTTTGCGCTTCGTCACGCGTATTATTGTCAATCCACACTGCTGGTAAGCCAAATGCTGGGTCAGTTGTGGTTTGTCCTGCTAGTGTACCTGTGACCATGCCAGGATCAATTGCCAACAGTTGACCATAATGAGATTCACCGCTGGCAATTTCAACGCCCTTAAGAGTAATGCGATAGCTTGACGGTTTTAATTCTAAATTGTCGCGGATATGCACAGTGGGTGCTAAAAAGCCGACTTCTTGTGCAAATTTTTTGCGTATGCCTTTAATGCGTTTAAGCAAATCACCGCCTTGTGCTTTATCAACTAAGGGGATTAAGCGATAGCCAACCTCTAAGCCAACCAAATCTACCGGTAATACGTCATCCCAACTGGCATCTTCAGTTTCTGCCACCACTTCAGTTTTTTCTTCAACTTCTGGTTCAACTTCTGCAGCGAGTTGTTTTTTTCTTACAGAGTATCCAAGGCCTGCTAAAAGGGTAGCTAAAAATAAGAATGCAAAATTAGGCATTCCCGGAATTAAGCCCATACAGCCAATAATGCCTGCTGTGATGAAAATGACATTTGGATTTGTAAAAAGCTGCGTAACGAGTTGCCCACCAATATCTTCTTTATTGGCTACGCGTGACACCACCACACCTGCGGCGACTGAAATAATCAGAGATGGAATTTGTGCAACCAAACCATCACCAATGGCGAGTAGGGTATAGTTCTTAATGGCATCGGCAAATGCCATATCATGCTGCACCATGCCAACAATGAGCCCACCGACAATATTAATGATGGTGACTAAAATACCTGCAACCGCATCACCGCGCACATATTTACTTGCACCATCCATTGCTCCATAAAACTCAGACTCTTGGCTCACTTCAGAACGCCGACGTCTGGCTTCATCTTCACCAATCAACCCTGCATTTAAGTCTGCATCAATCGCCATTTGTTTGCCTGGCATAGCATCTAAGGTAAAACGGGCACCCACTTCTGCAATACGGCCAGCACCTTTGGTCACCACTGTAAAGTTGATGATGGTTAAAATCACAAACACAACGATACCTACGGTGTAATTGCCACCAATCAAAAAATGACCAAAAGCTTCAATGACTTTACCTGCTGCATCTGGTCCAGTGTGCCCCTCTGTTAAAACTACACGTGTTGATGCGACGTTGAGTGATAAGCGCAACATGGTTGTAACAAGTAACACCGTTGGAAAAGCAATAAAGTCGAGTGCTTTTTTGGTTTGTAAGCCAATTAGCAATACCATAATAGAAAGTGCAATATTGAAGCTAAAAAGCGCATCTAAAGCGAGTGCAGGCAAAGGCAATATCATCATTGCCAATAGCAATACAATAATGAGCGGTGCGGCTACATTGCGATTGCCCAATGTTGCTGCCCAAGCGGGTAATTTAAAACCATTCATTATGCAAGTACCTCATCTGTAACAGTGTTAGGTATTGGCAATAAACTATGCGGATCCATACCTTCAGGCACCAGAAGTGATGTCGGCATTTCTGGACGATAACCACCATCTTTATTAAAAATACGCATTTGAAACACATAAGCCAATACTTCAGCAACTGCAGAGTAGAGCGTTTGTGGTATTTCGTCGCCCAATTCAGTGTGCGCATACAAGGCACGCGCTAATTTGGGGGCTTCTAAAGTCATCACTTGATGTTCTTTAGCGATTTCTCTTATTTTTAAAGCTATGGTATCTGCGCCCTTAGCGATGACTACCGGCGCGCGTGAGCCATTTTCTTGATATTGAATGGCGACTGCATAATGCGTTGGGTTGGTAATGACTACATCAGCTTTTGGTACTTCTGACATCATTCTGCGTCTTGCCATTTCACGCTGTTGTTGACGCACGCGGGCTTTAATCTCAGGATTTCCCTCAGATTCTTTCGATTCTTGACGTACTTCTTCTTTGGTCATTTTAAGTTTTTGCGCGTATTGATAAAGTTGGTAAGGCACATCAATAGCAGCAATCAGTACCAATGCACTGACGATGGATAAAAATCCAACTATTAATAAATGGCTTACTTCTGAAACACCATTTGTCACAGACATAGATGAGAGTGAAAGAATAGGCTCTAGCTCACCTGCAATCACAATATATGCAACGGTTGCTACCAGTATTGTTTTGGCAATAGATTTAATCAATTCAACCGCTGCGTTTTTTGACACCATATTGCTTAAACCTTTTATTGGGTTAAGGCGGCCAAATTGCGGCATGATAGATTTTCTGCTGACTACCCAGCCGCCAATCAAGGCAGGTGAGGCGAGTGCAACCACCAGTAGCACGAGCGCAAACGGTGCAAAAGCAATAAGTAAGTCAATCGTCATGTTGGAAATTTTCATCAGCAACTTAATCGGGTCAAATGCATCAGCACGCTCTAGGCTTAGTCCCTGTTGCATAGAAATTTTTAACGCACTGTTGAGATGGCTACCCATCATCCAAAAGCTTAATCCAGCTGCAAAAAGCACAGAAACCGTTGCCAGCTCGCGTGAGCGGGGAACGTCGCCTTCTTCCCGAGCGGTTTCTAATCGCTTGGGCGAGGCCTGTTCTGTCTTTTCTAAATCGCTGTCTTCAGCCATTTTATGTCCTTAAAAATAAACCTTTTTTATTTCACACTGCCATTATTGAATAAGTCTGGGCAATTTCATCCGTTGAATAAAAGGGTGAAAATGCACCTTTCTTTTATTCAGTAATGCAAAAAAAGCATGGTTGGATGGAAATAAAAATAAAAAAATAAAAATAAAGTTCAAATAAAACAACAAGATAACAATATTTTTAAAATTTTTTATAAAAAACGCTAAAGTTTTTTTAAAGCGAGACGTTAACGAGCTAAGTGATAAAAGTTTGTTTTAGTGAGGTGTTGCGAAAAAGCAAAGAATATCGACTAAAACTTAAAATAATTTAGGAAAATATTTAAAGTATAGAAAATGAAACCGTAAGTTTTACACCAATGACAACATAAAATAGTCATTTTTAAAATTCTTAACTGTATGAAAAATAACAGTTTATTCTATCTCATGGTGGTGTTTGTAGGACAAACACCTACATGGGCATGTCCGTTTCTCTCATAAAATAAACCGCTAAACGCTCATTGTGACACCCCTTCGATAGGTTCAAAGTACGCCTAACGCAATAGATGTACTTTAAATTAACGATTAAAAAATTTTTCAGGGGTAATAAAAATGAATGAAGCAGAAATGATGTCAGAAATTCGTGATGCTAATCTTAACTACTTAATGTTAGCGCAACAAATGATACGTTCAGATAAAGCTACAGCGATTTTTCGCTTAGGTATCAGCAAAGATATTGCAGACCTATTAGAAGGTTTAAGCAATTTACAATTACTCAAATTAAGCAGCAGTAGCATGATGTTAGCGCGCTTTCGCTTTGATGATAGTGCTATTTTGGGTATGTTGACCAACTACACAAAAAACAGCACACAAGCACAATTACACAAGGCAGTGTTAATGTCTGGCCAAACAGCTGAGGCAATGGCATAAAAATATTTTAATTGAGTGATCAATTAATTAAGCAGTATTCATCAGGGGAAACATCATGACTAAAAAAAGTATCGTGAATGAATCAGAGCAAATCCAATTGGCAATGCAAATGATTAAACTGGGCGCTCGGTTGCAATTATTAGAATCGCAAACGACTTTATCCCGTGAGCGTTTAATAAAATTGTATAAAGAGTTAAAAGGCGTTTCGCCACCAAAAGGGATGCTGCCATTTTCAACGGACTGGTTTTTAACATGGCAGCCCAATATCCACGCTTCCATTTTTTACAATATCTACAAGTTTATGGTGACTTACACCGATACTAAAGGCATTCAGGCGATTATTCGTGCTTACAGTTTGTATCTTGAGCAAGTAGCAGATGAAGAAGTGAATGTCGATGTTGAGCCAGTACTATCTCTAACACGTGCTTGGACGCTGGTGCGTTTTGTTGAAAGTAAAATGCTATCAATGAAAGCCTGCCAATGTTGCGGTGGTGAGTTTATTACCAATACCTATGATTTAAACCAAAATTACGCTTGTAATTTATGCCATGTGCCTTCTCGCGCGGGCAAAACCAAAAAAGCCAAAGAATTATCTTACAAATTGGTTTCGATGAGCGCATAGGATTTTTATGCAACATTTACATCTCAGCCAGCCAATCAACGCAAGTGATTGGCAAGCGCAAAGCACTGCGCAATCAGCAAAAATTAAACCAGCTAGTTTAGCTTTGCTGTTGCAGATGAGTGCAGCTTGCAGCGTTTTTTTGCTGGTTTGGCTGGTGCGAGAAATTGCGCAGCTATGGGGATTTAATCTAACACTTTCTGTATTTGCATGGGTGTTAATGCACTCAGTCTTGAGCACTTTATATGCCTACATTGCCAAACAAGCACATTGGTGGCGCTGGATTCACTTTGGCTTTGCATTTGCGGTATGGGGCATGATGCAAATTCAACTGCCTAGCGAAATTTATTTAGCATGTTTCATTGTCACCACGGGCATTTTTTGGACGACATTTCGTAGTCAAGTGCCATTTTTCCCCTCACGTCCTGCCGTTTGGCAAGAGATTGAACAACTTATTCCGCAGCATCGCCCCACGCGGGTGATTGATATTGGCAGTGGTTTGGGTGATATGGCCATGTACATTGCCAACCAGCGCCCACTATGCCAAGCCGAAGGTATTGAAATTGCGCCGCTACCTTGGGTGGTGAGTCAAGTACGCGGATTTTTTAAACAATCGCGTGCGCGCTTTAAGCTGGGCGATTATTACGATTTAAACTTTGCCGATTACGACATTATTTTTGCCTATTTATCGCCTGTTGCCATGCCGCTATTGTGGAATAAAGCCATGCAAGAAATGAAACCTGGCAGTTTGCTCGTTAGCCTAGAGTTTGAAATTGAGCAAATGCAACCCACCAACATCATCACCCCTAAAGATCAATCGCCCAATTTATATGTTTGGCGCATGTAGTTGGGGAAACGCAGCAATTCGTGTCTGCACGGACGAATTGCGTTGTTGCGCGGTACTCGCAACCTCGCTGTATAACGCATACTAACTAGGTTTCTGCGTTCCGTGCGCCTTTGGCGTATGAATAATGCGCTTTAGCGCATATATTCTACGGACATGCCAAGTACTGGTACACTTCATCACGTTCGCCAACGAATTTCCATGTTTCCTTAGCACGCAATTTGTGTGTCAAATTTCTTGTAATAAAATGCACTAAACTCCCCCGAGAGAAAATCATGCCTCTGGAAGCCGCATAGATACTGGCTTGCAGGGCAGTGCCAATGAAGATAGGCAAAATTTGCCAATAAACGCAATATTTTTGCTTGTCGAAAATCATGCCATTTTTACTGCAGCTTAATTGAATTTAGCACCGCAAAAAGCCCTTTATTCTCCAAATTGATTTACACAACTTGTTGCTATTCTGGCAGCGTGAAATAAAAAGTTAGCAAGTTTTAACCCATTTTTTCAGTTTTTGGAGATTGCAGTATGTTTATTATTATTGGGTACATTGTCATTTGTGGCGCAGTGTTTGGCGGCTATGCAATGGCGGGTGGTCATTTAGGTGGCTTGTGGCAACCTTTAGAGGTTGTCATGATTTTTGGCGGCGCACTCGGTGCTTTTGTGGTGGGTAATGATAGTAAAGCGCTTAAAGCCACAGTTAAAGTGCTGCCAACCTTGTTTAAAGGCTCAAAGTATAACAAAGCGCTTTATATGGATTTACTCGCGCTGCTGTTTGAGATTCTGAGCAAAATTCGCAAAGAAGGCATGATGGCGATTGAAAATGACATCGAAAATCCAGAAGCCAGCCCCGTATTTAGTAAATATCCCAAAATTTTAGCTGACCACCATATCACCGAATTTATTACCGATTATCTGCGCTTAATGGTGTCTGGCAATATGGATGCCTTTCAAGTGGAAAACTTGATGGATAACGAAATTGAAACGCATCACCAAGAAGGCCACGTACCTGCCCATTGTATTTCCAAATTGGGCGACGGCTTGCCTGCTTTTGGTATTGTTGCGGCGGTGATGGGTGTGGTGCATACCATGGAAAGTTTGCATCTACCACCTAATGAGTTAGGCGTGTTGATTGGCCATGCGCTGGTGGGGACATTCTTGGGGATTTTACTTGCGTACGGTTTTGTAGGGCCATTAGCTGGTTTGGTGGAGCAAAAGCTGGAGGAGGGCACAAAAATGTTTCAAACCGTCAAAGTCACATTGCTCGCCAGTTTAAATGGCTACGCCCCTGCTATTGCGGTGGAATTTGGCCGCAAAGTGCTTTATTCAACCGAGCGTCCAGGCTTTGCTGAGCTTGAAGACCACGTTAAGCAAGCAAAAGGCAAATAAATAAGCGGAGATTGTAATGGCTGAAGAACTCAAAAAAACCATTATTGTTAAAAAGATTAAAAAGGGCGGTGGCGGCCACCACGGTGGTGCTTGGAAAATTGCCTATGCTGACTTTGTGACGGCAATGATGGCGTTCTTTTTATTGATGTGGCTTTTAGGCTCAACCTCAAAAGCGCAAAAAGAGGGAATTTCTGATTATTTTAAAACGCCATTAATGGTGGCCATCAAAAATACAGGGGGTCCAGCCGTGGGCGCGAGTGACTCCATCATGAAAGATACTGGCGGCAAAGACATCACTAAAAAACAAGGCCAAGTAAAACCAGACGATGGCTCTAAAGGAAAAGAAAAAACAGTCGATATTAAACAAGCAGAAGAGGCACTTAAAAAAGCCGAAGCTGCCAAGCTTGAAGAGTTAAAAGAAAAGATGGAAAAAGCCATTGAAGATAGTCCTGCACTGAGCAAATTTAAAAACCAACTCATGATGGACATTACTTCTGAGGGCTTGCGTATTCAAGTGGTGGATGAGCAAAATCGCCCGATGTTTGAATCGTCTAAAGCGCAAATGCAGCCTTATGCGCGGCAGATTTTGCAAGAAATTGGCAAAGTGCTGAATGGCGTTGACAATAAAGTAGGTTTATCGGGCCATACCGATGCCGTGCAATATGCGGGTGGAGAAGCTGGTTATAGTAATTGGGAGCTTTCTGCAGACCGTGCTAATGCTTCAAGGCGAGAGTTGGTTTCTGGTGGGATGGATGAAACGAAAATATTGAAAGTTGTGGGTTTGGGCTCTGCATCACTGTTTGACAAAGACAACCCGCTCAATCCAAGTAATCGTCGCATCAGTATTATTGTGATGAATAAAGAGGCAGAAGAGAAAGTCATGAAAGATAACGCCTCTGTGAATTTGCCTTCAACAGCAAATGAAGCGGAAATAGATAGTGCTGTAGCCAAAGAATAAATCATTGATAGAGATTGCACTTTTAGGAACAAAATTGGTATGGAAATGAAAACATTACCCATGAACGAGTTGAGAAGCTTGTTGGCTGCAGTATCTGACCACGGCAAACAGCATTTGGTTGAGGTTGAGGCTGATTTACTGCAAACCACGTTTTTACTCAGTGAGGCGATAGAAAAACTGGGGGCTAGTTTTATGGCGGTGCATGAAGCGGTAACGCAACAGCAACAGGTGATTAATGCGTTGATGCATCAACATCAGTTTGATGAAAAAGAAACCCAGCAACTTGAAATTTTTAAACAAAAGATTGGTGAAGAAGTAAATGCAGCCGTGACTGGTTTGCAATTTCAAGATTTAACCAGTCAGCTAATTAGCCGCACCATTAAACGTGTTAACGGGCTAAAAGATTTGTTGCAAGAGCTAGCTACGCATGGTGATGAAATTGAGCCTACACACGAACATGAAGCCATCGTCAAGTTTTTAGAAGAAATTAGCCAAAGTTTACATATTGGGAGCCGAGCACTTTCAGGAGGCTTGCGACGTTCAGTAGATCAGCAGGACATGGTGACTGGCGATATTGAACTTTTTTAACGATAAAAACTAAATATTACGGTTTTTATGCCGTAAAGCAATACTGAATAGCTGTATTTTTATTGTAACAAAAAACATTAATTAAATGTTTTAACTAACTGATTAATATTAAAAAAGCGAGTAATTTAAATGGCAAAAACAATTCTAGCAGTGGATGACTCTGGCTCTCTTCGCCAAATGGTGGCATTTAGTCTAAAAGCAGCAGGTTACGATGTTGTGCAAGCTGTAGATGGTCAAGATGGCTTGGATAAAGCAAAAGAAAAGACTGTCGATTTGGTACTCACCGACCAAAACATGCCCATCATGGATGGCCTAACACTCATTAAAAACTTGCGTGAGTTAGGCTCTTATCAAAGAGTGCCTATTTTAATGCTCACTACCGAATCAAGTGATGAAATGAAAGCTAAAGGCAAAGCAGCAGGGGCTAATGGCTGGCTAGTGAAACCGTTTGACCCAAAACGTTTAATTGAAGTTGTACAAAAAGTCATCGGATAAATATTACAGAAAATTTGCGCGCGCTTAAACGAGCTAACTAGCAAAAACGGAGTACAACAATGTCAATTGATATGAGTCAGTTTTATGAGGTTTTCTTTGACGAGGCAGAAGAGCTACTAGCTGAGGCTGAACGCTTATTGCTTGGCCTTGATATAGAAAACCCTGATGCAGAAGATCTTAATGCCATTTTTCGCGCGGCCCACTCAATAAAAGGAGGGGCAGCGACTTTTGGTTTTATGGACATGACTGAAATTACCCATGTACTTGAAAACCTGCTGGATAAAATTCGTAAAAATGAAATGGCACTCACTACCGAACATGTAGATGCGTTTTTGGCTGCAAAAGATGTATTGAAAATGGAATTAGACGGCCATCGTTTAGCTACGGCGGTTGATCAAGAGCAAGTGGCTGATGTGAAAATGATGTTGAAATCACTTTCCGAGGCTGGTGGCGTGACAATCAGCGCGCCTCCAACAGTCGCTAGCGCACCATCAGCACCAATAATTGAACCAGAACCAACTCCTGTAGTTACACCAGTTGCAACCCCAGTTGATGAAAAACCACAAGTCGCACAGGCAGCAAGTGATGGTTTAACCCATTTTAATATTGTGTTGCCAGCGCTATCAGATAAAGATATTAGTAATCTACAAGAAGAGCTTGGCTTGCTGGGCGATGTTTCAGCCGCTAAAAATGCACAAGGTCGCACTGAACTAAAGCTTAAAACAGACTCAACACAAGCCGATATTATTTCAATCTGCTCATTTATTTTAGATCCTGATGATCTGCTAATTACAACAGGTAATGCACCTATTCCAGTAACTGCTCCAGTAGAGATTAAAGCCATTGTTGAAGAAGACCCTGGATTTGGTTTCTTTGATGATATTCCAACTTTAGGTGGCGCAAAAGCAAGTACACCAGTAGCAACAATTTCAGCCCCTGTCACTTCAAAATCTGATGAAACACCTCTAGCAGCAAGTGATGATAGCGGTAAAGTAAAAATTCACGAAGAAGTAGGTTATGGTTTATTTGCCGCTGATGGCAAAGAAAATGAAGAAGAAGGCTACGGCTTTTTTGCACCGTTTAAACCACATGCTGATGCAGTAAAAACAACCCTGATTGGTGATGATACAGTGCCAACAGAAGCTAATTCTGGTCAAACTGAAACGGCTAAGGTAATTGATGCTACTAAGCAAGAAACCTCTGTTGCTGCAACTGAAAAAAGGGCTGCTGCGCCACGCCGTGAAACAGACAAAGCCCCAGCCAATGCTGAAACATCCTCAATACGCGTGGGGGTAGAAAAAGTTGATCAACTGATTAACTTAGTGGGCGAATTAGTCATTACACAAGCCATGATTGAGCAACGCATTAGTGCGCTTGACCCGGTACACCACGAGCAATTAATTAACAGTGTTAGCCAACTCACACGTAATACGCGTGATTTGCAAGAGTCAGTGATGTCTATCCGCATGATGCCGATGGATTTTGTGTTCTCACGCTTCCCTCGCATGGTGCGTGATTTAGCAGGAAAACTAAGCAAGAAAGTGGAATTTGTCACAGTGGGTGCTACTACCGAGTTAGATAAAGGCTTGATTGAGCGCATTGTTGACCCACTCACCCATTTAGTGCGTAACAGTGTTGACCACGGTATTGAAACACCAGATAAACGTCGGGCAGCAGGAAAATCAGAAACAGGCACATTAACACTTTCTGCTGCGCATAAGGGCGGCAGTATTGTAATTGAAGTGACTGATGACGGCGCAGGGCTTAACCGCGATAAATTGCTGGCAAAAGCCGCTAAAAATGGCTTGCCAGTGAGCGAAAATATGACAGATGCTGAAGTATTTAATCTCATTTTTGCCCCAGGTTTTTCTACTGCGGAAGTAGTCACAGATGTTTCAGGCCGAGGTGTGGGCATGGATGTGGTAAAGCGAAACATCACGGCCATGAATGGTGTAGTAGAAATTCGCTCAGCACTTGGTTTTGGCACCACAATTTCAATCGCACTGCCACTCACACTAGCTATTTTAGATGGTATGTCAGTGTCATTAGGTAACAGTGTTTATGTCATTCCACTCAACTTAATAGTCGAAACGCTACAACCATGCGCTGAAGATATTAAAACGGTGACAGGTGAAGGCCGTATGGTGCATGTGCGTGGGGAATACTTGCCGATTATTGCCCTGCATAGCTTGTTTAATCAACACACTGATATTACCGACCCAACCCAAGGTGTTTTAGTGTTGATTGAATCAGATGGTAAAAAATCCGCGCTATTTGTAGACCGTTTGGTTGGTCAGCAACAAGTGGTGATTAAGAGCTTAGAAACTAATTACCGCAAGGTGCAAGGAGTCTCTGGCGCAACCATTATGGGCGATGGTTCTGTGGCTTTAATTCTTGATGTACCTGCCATTATTCATATGGGACAAACAGCCAATTACATCACAGGTGCAAGAACGTTTTCAAACTATCAACACAATGCAATTTCAGCGAATTAATTAAAAAATACAAGTAAGGCAAATAGGAGTTAAACCATGACGATGAATACAGAAACTAACACCACCACTTCTACTAATACCAGCAAATTAAAGGTTGCTGGTGGGGAATATCTCACTTTTGTCTTGGGCGATGAGCAGTACGGCCTAGAGATTTTAAAAGTGCAAGAAATCCGTGGTTATGACACGGTGACACAAATAGCCAACACACCAGACTTCATTAAAGGTGTAGTTAATCTGCGCGGAAAAATTGTGCCTATTGTTGATTTACGCATTAAATTTAATTTAGGCAAGGTGGAATACGATGAATTTACAGTCGTGATTATCTTAAATCTCAGTGGCCGCGTAGTTGGCATCGTGGTAGATGGTGTATCTGATGTAAAAGCACTTAAGGATGAGCAAATTCGCGACGTACCAGCCTTGGTTTCAAATATTGACACTAAATATATTGTCGGACTGGCAACGGTTGAAGAGCAGATGTTTATTTTGGTGGACATTGAGCAACTCATGAGTAGCAATGAAATGGCGCTTATGGATTCTGTAGCTGTGCATTAATTCAAAAACTAAAAATGACCAAAAAAAGTAAAGGTAACAATTATGTTTGCATCCATTATTAATAAGCTTGCTGGTAGCACAAAAGCGACAAAAAAAATTATCGATGAAGTCACTGAGTTTCGTGCCTTAAAAGCAGAAATTAACAAAGCGCGCTCTGTGCTTGAGTTTGATGCAAAAGGCAAAATTATCGCCATAAATCAAAACGCCTTAAAAGCGCTTGGTTATAGTCAGTCTGACATCATTAGTGAACATCATCGCGTGTTAGTAGGTAGTACTGAAAGTAACCGTCCAGAATATGAAGCTTTTTGGGAAAATCTGCAGGGTGGCACTACACAAACTGGCAAGTTTAAATTTAAAAGCAAAAGTGGCGCTGATGTTTGGTTTCAAGGCTATTACGCGCCAGTCATTAATAGCAAACATCAACTTATTAAGGTGGTCAGTTATTTAACTGATATTACGGCTGAGCTCACCCGAGCGATGATACTTCAGGGTGAGGATGAAGCGCTCAATCAGACTTTTGGTGTCATGGAATGTGACATGACGGGCAATATTACCGAATGTAACTCAATTTTTATGGAGCCGCTAGGTTACAAGCGAGATGAGCTAGTAGGTCATCACGTCGGGATATTGCTGCCACCAGAAGTGGGGCAAAGCACTGAGTACAAAAAAATGTGGGAAGAACTTAACGCTGGGAAAAGCGTAACCAGACAAATCCGCCGCATCTCAAAAGACCGAAAAGAATATTGGTTTCAATCAACCTATGTACCTATTAGTGATGAGTCTGGTAGACCTTATAAAGTTGTTGTTTACTCCTATTGCATTACTGCAGAAAAAATGAAAATTGCTGACTATGAAGGGCAATTGAAAGCAATTAACAAATTGCAAGGGGTGATTCAATTTGATTTAACTGGAAAAATTTTAGATGTGAATGACAACTTTGCGGCGGTGACTGGCTACAGCAAGCAAGAGATTGTAGGGAGTCACCATAGCATGTTTGTGGATGCCACTTATAAATCTAGTAGTGAATATAAAGCTTTTTGGGATAAATTAGGAAAAGGCGAGCCAGATGGTGGCGTTTATAAACGTATTGGAAAAGGCGGTAAAGAAGTCTGGTTACAGGCTACTTATAACCCGATTTTTGACGCAAATGGCAAACCGTATAAAGTGGTTAAATATGCTACAGATATTACAAAGTCAGTGATAGCTGAAAAAGAGCAAGCTAAAAATGCGCTTGAATCAATGATGATTAAAAACTCTCTAGAGTCATCATCTGCAAATTTGATGGTAGCAGATAACAATGGAATCATCACCTATATGAATCCATCGACACTTGCGATGATGCGCGAGATACAAACTTCTATGCGTAAGGTCTTACCCAATTTTGATGCAGATAAATTAATCGGGCAAAACTTTGATGTTTTCCATAAAAATCCCGCACACCAACGCAGTCTGTTAGCTGGATTATCTCAAAAGCATACAGTTGAAATGCCAGTAAGCGATTTATTTTTACGCATTACTGCTAGCCCAATATTTGACGAAAAAGGTGAGCGTATCGGCAGTGTTGCAGAGTGGGTGAATTTGACAGAAGAAAAACGTGCTGAGTCAGAAATTAAGGATGTGGTTGAGGCTGCAGCCAGTGGGGATTTGAGTCATCGACTTGATTACAGTAATGTTAAAGGGGCAGCAGCGAAAACAATGGAGGCGGTGAATCATCTACTTGATAGTGTGAACGATATCATATTTCAGGTACGTGAAGCGGGTGAAACCATTAACACTGCTGCTGGTGAAATTTCTACAGGCAATAATGACCTTTCAAGCCGCACCGAACAACAAGCCTCTAGTTTAGAAGAAACCGCTTCTAGTATGGAAGAACTCGCTTCGACAGTAAAACAAAATGCAGAAAATGCTAAACAGGCAAATCAACTGGCAGCAGCAGCTTCTGGTGTTGCAATTAAAGGTGGCGAAGTCGTAGGTCAAGTGGTCTCCACCATGAGCTCAATCAACGAAAGTGCCAAGAAAATTGAAGATATTATTTCAGTCATTGATGGCATTGCCTTCCAAACTAATATCTTAGCCTTAAACGCTGCCGTTGAGGCGGCGCGGGCTGGCGAACAAGGCCGAGGCTTTGCGGTGGTGGCAGGGGAAGTGCGTAATTTGGCACAACGTTCAGCCTCAGCTGCTAAAGAAATTAAAGAGTTGATTACAGACTCAGTGCGCAAAACAGCCGAAGGTACTGTGCAAGTAGAAAATGCAGGTAAAACCATGCAAGAGATTGTAAGCTCTGTGCAGCGTGTTACCGATATTATGGGTGAAATTTCCGCAGCATCAAGCGAGCAAAGCGCTGGTATTGACCAAGTAAACAACGCCATCACCAGCATGGATGAAGTCACCCAACAAAATGCTGCATTGGTAGAAGAAGCCGCTGCGGCTGCAGAAAGCTTGGTAGAGCAGGCGGTGACCCTGATGGATACGGTTAATGGGTTTAAGTTAAATAATGCTAATGCAGGCAAAACTGAACGGCGTTCAAATCAAAGCCCAATGCGAAGTGCAGCACCAAGTCGCCCAGTGGCATCACGCACTCCAGCGACTAAGCCAGCACCACGTCCATCACCCACTAAAGCCGTAGCAAAAACTGGCACTGATGATGGTGATTGGGAAGAGTTTTAGAAAAACTCTGGGACACTTAGAGTCTCACACATTATAAGCTAAATGAAGTAAAGGAAATAAAATGCAAATCAATATGCCAGTCACCAATACAGAAATTCAATTTGATGATTCACAGTTTATGTTAACCAAAACAGACCTTAAAGGCGCTATCACTTACGCTAATAAGGACTTTATCACCATTAGTGGCTTCAGCGAAGCAGAGCTTGTAGGCTCTAACCACAATATTGTGCGCCACCCTGATATGCCTGTGGAGGCATTTGAGGATATGTGGCGAAGCCTAAAGGCGGGTAAACCATGGACAGGTTTAGTTAAAAATCGCACCAAGAGTGGCGATTTTTACTGGGTGGAAGCCAATGCAACGCCTATTATGGAAAACAATCAAGTTGTTGGCTTTTTGTCAGTGCGTAGAAAACCAACGCGCCAACAAGTTGAGGCAGCAACTGCGGCTTATCGCTTATTTAAAGATGGCAATGCTAAAGGCCTCAGCATTTTAGATGGAAAAGTAGTTAAAAACTCCAGCTATACCAAGCTTAAAAATAAACTTAGCAATATTAAAGTCACCCAGCGATTACTTGGCGTGGTGGCCTTAGCTGTTGCAGTGGTTGTCGCGCAAGCCAGCATAGGCTTATTTGAGATGTCAAAAGCAGACAATAGCATGAAGACAGTTTATGAAGATCGAATGGTGCCGTTAGAACAGTTGGATAATATTGGTATGTATATGCTTAAAAGTCGCGCGCATATCCATGCCGCCTTAAATGAAACGCATACTGTGATTGGTGCAGATAAAAAGTCAGCACTGACTCTAGATACTCAAAATGCTTTGAAAGAGGCGCATTATATAGAGTTAAAAATTGAAGAAATCAATAAGAAATGGTCCGCTTACTTGGCTACCTATATCACACCAGAAGAGAAACTTTTGGCTGATAAATTTGCTGTAAGCCGTGACGAATATGTAGCTAAAGCCTTAAAGCCAGCAATAGCACAATTACGGGCAGGAAATTATCAAGAATTAGCGCGGGTAAACGCAAATGTCCGCGATTTGTATAATGCAACTGATAAAGATTTGCAAGCTTTAAAAGATCTACAGCTAGATATTGCCAAAAATGAACATCAATCTGCCATAAGCCGATTTGAATCAGTACGCTTGCTTACATTTGCAGGTTTAGCTTTAGTTGTTGTGCTTTTATCTTGGTTAGGCTTGTTGATTTCACGCTCAATTACAAAACCTTTAGAAAAGTCGATTAGTGCGTTGGGGCAAATAACCGCGGGTAACTACAGTGCTGCTATTGATGCTCAAGGCAACAATGAGTTAAGCCAAGTGTTGCAAGCGTTGAAAAAAATGCAAACTTTACTTAGTGTGAACGAAAACACCTTAAAAGAGAGTGCCGCTGAAACAATTGAACAATCAACTTTATATGAAAATCAATTAGCTGCAATTAGCAAATCTACTGGTGTGATTGAATTTAGCCTGGATGGCAAAGTGATTGCTGCCAATGATATTTTCTTAAAAGTGCTGGGCTATAGCCGTGAAGAGGCAATAGGTCAACATCATAGTCAATTTGTAGAATCTGAATACAAAACCAGTGCAGAATACAAAGCATTTTGGGAAAAACTCAATCGTGGTGAAGCCGTTTCTGGTCAATTCTCACGTGTGGGCAAGGGTGGCAAAGAAGTTTGGTTGGAAGCCTCTTACAATCCAATTTTAAGCGCAGCAGGTAAGCCATACAAAGTTGTGAAATATGCGACTGATATTACCGAACAAAAAAATAAAAATGCCGACTTTGAAGGCCAAATGACGGCTATTGGGAAATCTCAAGGTGTGATTGAGGTTTGTTTAGATGGCATTATTACCAAGGTCAACCAAGTGTATCTGGATATGCTTGGCTATCAAGAACATGAGTTGCTAGGTAAACATGTCAGCATGGTATTAGACCCAACTTTTGCTAATAGCCAAGCCTATAGAGATTTATGGGCTAAATTAGTCAGTGGTGGTACCGATGCTGGCCAATACAAACGTATAGCCAAAGGTGGCCGTGAAGTCTGGATTCAAGCTTCATACAACCCAATTTACGACTTGAAGGGCAACCCATTTAAGATTGTGAACTACACCATCGACATTACTGAGCAAAAAATTCAAGCCGCTGATAATGCGGGTCAAATCACCGCTATTAGTAAAATTCAAGGTGTGATTGAGTTTGACCTCAAAGGTAATATCACAGCGGTGAATGATAACTTTGCCGCTGTGACTGGTTATAGTGAAAAAGAAATCGTAGGCAATCATCACAGCATGTTTGTGGAGCCAGCATATAAATCTAGCCATGAATATAAGGCATTCTGGGAAAAATTAGCCAGAGGTGAAGCGGATGCAGGTCAATACAAACGTATTGCCAAAGGTGGTCGTGAAGTATGGCTACAAGCCAGCTACAACCCAATTATGGATATGAACGGTAAACCATTCAAAGTGGTGAAATACGCAACCGATATTACTGAGCAATACAATAATGCAGCAACTTTAGCGGATGCCGTTGAAGAAACTCAACATGTGATTGAAGGCGCAAAAACAGGAGATTTAACTAGCCGTGTGCCGCTAGAGGGTAAAACTGGCGCTATTGCTAGCCTTTGCGATGGTGTGAATGCCTTAATGGACAAAATGACCGAAGTGATTGTGCAAGTTCGTGAGGCTGGTGAAACCATTAACACTGCTGCGGGTGAAATATCTTCTGGCAATAATGACCTTTCAAGCCGCACTGAGCAACAAGCTTCAAGCTTAGAAGAAACCGCTGCCAGCATGGAAGAGCTTGCTTCAACCGTTAAAAATAATGCTGAAAATGCTAAACAAGCCAATCAACTGGCTGCCAGTGCCTCTACTGTAGCGGTTAAAGGCGGCGAAGTGGTTGGGCAAGTGGTGAACACAATGAGCGCGATTAACCAAAGTGCTAAAAAGATTGAAGATATTATTTCAGTCATTGATGGTATTGCCTTCCAAACCAATATTCTTGCACTCAACGCTGCTGTAGAAGCTGCACGAGCAGGCGAACAAGGCCGCGGCTTTGCCGTGGTGGCGGGTGAAGTGCGCAACTTAGCACAACGTTCAGCCACTGCTGCAAAAGAGATTAAAGAACTGATCACTGATTCAGTTAGCAAAACGGCAGAAGGAACAGCGCAAGTAGAAAATGCAGGTAAAACCATGCAAGAAATCGTCAGCTCAGTACAGCGTGTGACAGATATTATGGGTGAAATTACAGCGGCGTCAGTAGAACAAAGCGCAGGCATTGACCAAGTCAATAGTGCGGTAACCAGCATGGATGAAGTGACCCAACAAAATGCTGCCTTGGTTGAGGAGGCCGCAGCGGCAGCCGAAAGTTTGGTAGAGCAAGCCGAAAGCTTAATTGATGTGGTGAGCGCATTCAAACTAAATGGAAGCAACTCTACCCTAGAGCGCCGTGCAAGCAACAGCCCATTGCGAAAACCTATTCTAACTGCAAATAAACCAGTAAACAATACTACAACAAAAATGGCAGCAAAACCAGCACCAGTAAAAGTGTTAGCAAAAACTGGCACTGATGACGGCGAGTGGGAAGAGTTTTAATTGAAAAAGAATATAACACTTGCGTTATTAATGAAGCTGTATTTAATAAGTTACCTTTGGAGTAGTGATTAATGTTTTCTGCTAAACATAAAACTGTCGTTGCTGCAGCGGCGGGCATTAATCTGGTGATTGGCGTTCTATATGCTTGGAGCATCTTTAAAGAAGCAATTGTGACCTCTATTCAAGCTGGTGGGGTAAATGCTTTCCAATGGGATATAACTTCTATTAACGACCCTTACGCGCTTTGCTGTTTGGTTTTTGCTATTGTGATGGTGCCTGCTGGGCGTTTGCAAGATACTTTAGGGCCAAAAAAAGTAGCACTTATGGGTGGTTTGTTGGGTGCAGCTGGTTTTTTGTTGATTGCTAGTTCAGTGAATTATTGGGTATGGATGATAGGTTTTGGCGGCTTAGTTGGTGCCGGTATTGGTTTTGCGTATGCCTCAACCACACCAGCTGCGCTTAAGTGGTTTGCCCCAAATAAAAGTGGTTTAGTCACAGGCGTAGTGGTTTCTGGTTTTGCTTTAGCGTCGGTTTACGTGGCGCCATTGGCTAGCTATTTAGTCACAGGTAGTGGTTTAAATAAAACCATGCTGTTTTTTGCATTGCAATTTTTCTTATTGATTTCACTTTTTTCATTTTTTTTGCATACACCACCTTATGGTTATGTACCACCAGGTTTTGAAGAAAGACGTGCTGCAAGAAATGATAGAAAACGTGATGCCATGTCACATCTTGATGAAGATGTATTATCACCTTTGCATGTCTTGAGAGAGTCGAGATTTTGGGTGTTATGGATGTTGATGTTCATTGGTGCTGGTGCTGGCTTAATGGTAATCGGCAATTTAAAGCCATTAGCTAAATTGAGTATGGGTGAATTGGCTTATTTGGCCATAGTGATTTTAGCTGTTGGTGATGCAACTGGCCGCATACTGACTGGTACATTATCAACCCGCTTTGGTCGCAGAAATGTACTGAGTGCAGCCTTTTTATTGCAAACTGTTCTCATGTTTGCAGCATTTTCACTTTCGAAGTCTGTACATTCATTTTGGATTATGTCAGCTGCCACTTTAATCGGAATGAGTTATGGCGCTAATTTAGTGCTCTTTCCAAATTACGTTAAAGACTTTTGGGGGATGCGTCATTTTGGTGCGATTTATGGAATGCTGTTTACTGCATGGGGTATTGGTGGGTTTGTTTTGATTAAAGTATCCGAGAAAATTTCGGTGAGTACAGGGTCAAGTTACCAATCTTTTATGTTGGCAGGCGGCTTAATGTTACTGGCCTTTGTACTGACATTTAAGGTTGATAATCGTAAAGAGCTTGAACGCATAGCCATGCGCAATTTAGTAAAGAAAGATGCGCTCAAATTACAACAACGTGTTGAAACACAGCAGGTTGTGTAACGCATAATGATGAATGTTATAGCATTTTTATTGATTTTAATCAGAAAGATAACACAGCAGATTGCTGAATTAAAGTCAATATTAGCCGTAATTAAGTTGAGTAGATTCTGTACCTTATAAGCAGAATATTAAAGAGAAGGTATTGTAATTGATTGAAAAATATCTAACACATCAAAAGTGTTGATGATATGAAATTGGCAGCGCCAAAAATAAGGAATTGAAATGAAAATTAATATGCCCATCACCCAGACACAAGTTGAGCTAAAAGAGGGTGCTCAAATTGTCTCAAAAACCGACTTAAAAGGTCGTATAACTTTTGTTAACCGTGAGTTTATAGATATTAGCGGTTTTAGTGAGGCTGAGCTGGTTGGTCAAAGCCATAATATTGTGCGTCACCCAGACATGCCACCAGAAGCGTTTGAAGATTTATGGACTACGGTAAAAGCGGGTAAACCCTGGATTGGGATTGTTAAAAACCGTTGTAAAAATGGTGACTTCTATTGGGTAGAAGCCATTGTTTCACCTGTGACTGAACATGGTCAACCTGCTGGGTTTATTTCAGTGCGTAAAAAAGCCTCACGCCAGCAAATTGAAGGCGCGATGCGTTACCACCGTAAGTTAAAAGAAGGGCAAAGCTGGGCTGCCAACATGATGGATAAATTGCGTGCTTATAAGCGTAATTTCACTATAAAAGCGCGCATTATCTCCATTTTTATAGCAGTAACCATGTCAATTTCTTTAGTGGGTTTTGTGGGGATCAAGGGTGTTGAAAATACCAATGAAGCTGTTATGACGCTTTACCAAGACCGCGTGATTCCGCTGCAACAATTGAAAACGGTAGCCGATATGTATGCGGTGAATATTGTAGATACTTCACATAAAGTGCGTAATGGTAATCTTTCATGGGCAGAAGGTGAAGCCAATGTGGACAATGCATTAAAAGAAGTGGATAAACAATGGAAAGCTTATACATCAACGTATTTAGTAGATGACGAGAAAAAACTGATTGCTGAGGTTGAGCCATTATTTGCTAAAGCCAACGTGGCAACAACTAACTTGCAAGCCATTTTGCGCACACATGATGAAAAACGCCTGAGCGATTTTACCCGTGCTGAGTTATACCCCGCAATTGACCCGCTCTCAGATAAAATTAATGCGCTCACTAATTTACAACTCAAAGTTTCGGCTGACGTTTATGCAGATGCTGAATCTGATTATAAACTGCATAGCATAATTGGCATTGCATTTCTTGTCATTGGTTTGGCGCTAACAGCTTTGTTAGGATGGATGCTTTATCAAACCATTATGCCACGCATACATGATGCAGTGCGTTACCTGATATTAAGTGCGCAAGGGGTTGACCATGAATCCGTGCGCCGAACAGGCCACCGTGATGAATTAACTGATGTGATGGATGCTTATCGCGCGTTAAAGGCACGGTTAGATTTTGACCATACCGAAACATTGAATGGGGTTAACCGTATTAAAGCGGCATTAGAAAATGCCTCGATGGCGGTTACGGTTTCTAATGAACATAACCTGCTAATTTACATGAATAAAGCTGCTGTAACATTATTTGAAAATATGCGTAATGGCATTGCCACACGCCACCCAGGTTTTGCCGTTGAAAAAATGATGGGTACCAAAGTTGGGCAATATCTTGAAAATGATGCTGACCGTGCAAATTTTGCTTTGGAACTAAAAGGCCCTAAAAAAATAGACACCTTTAATGCTGGGCATCATTTAGAGTTGTTACTTAACCCAGTATATGACCAAGATGATGGTAAGTATTTAGGCCGCATGACGCAATGGGTTGACCGCACTGCAGAAGTGTTGGCTGAGCAAAAAGTGGCAGAGTTGATTGGCCAAACGGTTGCGGGTGATTTAACTAAACGCATTGATGCAACAACCTTACCTGAAGGCTTTATGCAGGATATTAGTAAGGGTATCAATCAACTGTTAGAAGCTGTCATTAATCCACTCAATATGGCGGCTGATTATGTTGATAACCTATCAAAAGGGGTCATTCCGGCTGAAATTAACGCTGAATATCATGGTGACTTTAACATTATTAAAAATAATTTAAATGCTTGTGGTCATGCTATTAAGGCTTTAGTGGCAGACGGAAATTTATTAGCTGAGGCGGCAGAGTCAGGAGTGCTTTCAACTCGCGCTGACGCAACACAACATTTAGGCGAATATCGCAAGGTGGTTGAAGGTTTAAATGCAACTTTAGATGCGATAGCAACCCCATTAAATATGGCGGCCGAAAACTTAGCAAGTATTGCACGTGGGGAGATTCCATCACAAATTTCTGCACGTTATCAAGGCGACTTTAACAATATTAAAGATAATTTAAACACCTGTATTGCCTCTATTAACGCCTTAGTTGGCGATGTGCAAATGTTAGCCAATGCTGCGCATGAAGGTCGCGTTTCAGTGCGCGCAGATGCAAGTGCCCATGAAGGGGATTTCCGCAAGATTGTAGAGGGCGTCAACGAGACTTTGGAAATGATTGTAGGGCCAATTGCTACGGTTAAAGTGGCAGTGGAAACGATTAACACAGCTACAAAAGAGATTGCGCAAGGTAATGCTGATTTAAGTCGCCGCACGGAAGAGCAAGCAGCTAACTTAGAAAAAACAGCGGCAAGTATGGAAGAGTTAGCCTCAACAGTAAAACAAAATGCGGATAATGCGAAGCAGGCTAATCAGCTCGCCTCAGCCGCATCTGGCGTGGCGATTAAAGGTGGCGAAGTCGTTTCAGAGGTTGTAAGTACTATGGCTGACATCAATCACAGTGCTAAGAAAATTGAGGATATTATCTCAGTGATTGACGGCATAGCCTTCCAAACTAATATCTTAGCCCTTAACGCAGCCGTTGAAGCGGCGCGTGCAGGTGAGCAAGGTCGAGGTTTTGCGGTGGTGGCGGGTGAAGTGCGCAACCTAGCACAGCGCTCAGCTACCGCAGCCAAAGAGATTAAAGAGTTAATTGCTGACTCAGTGAATAAAACGGCAGCAGGTACGCAACAAGTAGAAAACGCGGGTCAAACCATGCAAGAGATTGTTGTATCTGTCAAACGAGTGACTGACATCATTGGTGAAATTGCTGCTGCCTCAAGTGAGCAAAGTGCAGGTATTGAGCAAGTGAACGACGCCATTATGAAGATGGATGATGTGACACAGCAAAATACCGCGCTAGTTGAAGAAGCGGCAGCGGCGGCAGAATCCATGCTTGAGCAAGCCGATGAGCTGATGAATGCGGTCAGTGTGTTTCAATTAGAGGGCGAATCTGACAGAAAAGAACGCCGTGCCCCTAGCAGTGCTTTACGCGCTGGCAGCAAACCTTTAAAGCCAGCACCGATAAAAGCAGTGAAAGTAGCTACTGTAAAAAACGGTACAGATGATGGTGAGTGGGAAGAGTTTTAAGTATGAATTTAAAACCCAAATAATAAATGTTTATAAATAATAGAATCAGTTAGTTAATAGATTTATCTAATAAATCACTTAAATATAATGGTGTTGCTTTTTTAAATAAAGGCAACACCATTTTTTTTAATATTTGTTGCAAATTGTAACTAAAAAAGTTTAAGTTTTATATTTTTATGCCGTTGTAATTCATTAGAAGCTTTAAATTGGTTTAAAGCCATTGTCAATTATTGTCGAGATTACATCATGGATTATATTGTAAAAACACTTTATGCCATTTTAACCACATGCGCTATTTTTGCCGTTTTGGTCACCTGCGTAATGGTAAATCAATCGCCGCAATACAGTAAGCCACACACAACATGTAGTAAAAACTTTTGTGATGAAATCAGTCAGTATGCGCTTTTATGATTGTTAAAAGCGCTCTTTAAAGCGATGAATTGGTGCAATAAGCGCTTGTTTATTGACTAATTGAATATGTTACACATCGCTAAAATTACTAACACGACTGTAATTAAAAATACAGTTAGAAATGAAATGGATTAAAAATATGACAGTCGCTAAAAAAATGTTATTACTTACGCTTATTTCAGTCCTAGGTCTGACTGGAATAGCCTTTCTTGGGCAGTACCAGATGGGCAATGTTTTTAATGAAACCAATTATGCAAACACGAATATTGTGCCTAGCATGGTTGAACTGGATAAAATCCGTTACAAATTTAATACATTACGTATTCGTGTGGCTAACCATACACTGATTAAAGAGCCTGAAAGAATGGCTGAAGTGGAAGTGGCAATTCAAAACTTGCAATCAGAGTTGGCAGAGTTGTTTAAAGGCTATGAAGTTTACTTGGCGGATGAAAAAGAAAAACAATTATTACAAGCTGATAAAGCAGGGCTGCAGGAATACTACACACGTATGGAACCTATTTTAAATGCTTCACGCTTAAATAATAAAGCGCTTGCGCATGAGTTGTATATTGCAATTAGAATGCCTGCAGAAAAAGCAAATAACGAAATAGCAGCGCACATCGATTACAAGTTAAAGCTAGGACAATCTAGCGCGCAGGCCGCAGCATTAGTTAAAGATAAAGCTGAAAATTTTTCAATGATGCTCAGTGCGCTTATCTTGTTGGCGACAGCAGTGATTGGATATTTGATTACATGTAATTTACGTAAACAGCTGGGTGGCGAGCCGAATGATGTGGCTGAAATTGCTAACCGTATTGCTAATGGTGACTTAAATAGCCCAATTGAGCTGAAATCTGGTGATAGCAACAGCCTAATGGTGTCGATGCAAAAAATGCAACAGACGCTCAAAAGTATGATTGATGAGCAATCAATGGTGGCCGAAGAAAATAAAGCAGGCAATATCAATGCTGCGATTAATGTAGATAAATATCACGGTAGCTACAAAACCATGACAGCTAACGTTAACCTAATGGTGGCTAATCAGGCCGATGTGATGCGTAAAGTAACTGCTTGTATTGCAGAGTTTGCCAATGGTAATTTTAATGCCCCTTTAGAGCAGTTTCCTGGTCAACGCGCTTTTATCAATGAAGGTGTAGAGTTGCTAAGAAGCAATATTAAATCCTTTATTTCTGACATGGAAAACATGTCTAAAGAGCATGATGCGGGCGATGTGGATGTGTTGATTGATGCCGATAAATACAAAGGCGCATACACGCAAATGGCGCAGGGGGTGAACTTGATGGTAAGTGGCCATGTGCGCGAAAAGGGTGAAATGATTCAAGTCATGCGCTCACTTGGGGATGGCGATTTTGATGTGCAAATTCAGCAATATCCAGGTAAAAAGGCGGAAATTAATACTAATTTAGATCGCCTAAAAGGCAAATTAAAAGGTGTTTTAGATTCCGTGAAATGGGTCACAAACGAGCATATGCAAGGCAATATCGACATGAGTTTGCATGCGCATTTGTTTAAAGGTGGTTTTAGTGAAATAGTCTCGGCGATTAATGCCATCGTTGCGGGTCAGATTGAACTTACAGAAAAAGCGCTCACTTGTATTAAAGCCTTTGGTGAAGGCGATTTTGATGCGTCATTAGAAAAATTCCCAGGCAAAAAAGCATTTGTAAATGAAGCGATTGAGCAAGTTCGCGCCAACTTAAAAGCACTCAATGAGGATGCGCAAATGCTGGCATCCGCAGCGCGCCAAGGCAAAGTATATATGCGTGCAGACTCTTCTCGCCACCTTGGCGACTACCGCAAGATTGTTGATGGCATGAATGAAACACTGGGCATGATTGCAGCGCCTATCGTTACAGTCAAAAATGCCGTTGAAACCATCAACACGGCCTCAAAAGAGATTGCGCAAGGTAATGCTGATTTAAGTCGCCGCACAGAAGATCAAGCAGCCAACTTAGAAAAAACGGCTGCTAGCATGGAAGAGCTTTCTTCAACAGTGAAGCAAAATGCGGACAACGCTAAACAAGCCAATCAATTAGCCAATGCAGCTTCTAGTGTTGCAGTTAAGGGCGGTAATGTGGTTGCTGAGGTGGTTGGTACCATGAGCGCGATTAACGAAAGTGCCAAGAAAATTGAAGATATTATCTCTGTCATTGACGGTATAGCCTTCCAAACGAATATTTTAGCCCTAAACGCAGCCGTTGAAGCGGCGCGGGCAGGTGAACAAGGCCGAGGCTTTGCGGTGGTAGCAGGTGAAGTGCGTAATTTGGCACAGCGTTCAGCCAGTGCAGCAAAAGAGATTAAAGAGCTTATCACTGACTCAGTGAACAAAACAGCTGAAGGCACACAGCAAGTTGAAAATGCCGGCAGCACCATGCAAGAGATTGTGGTTTCTGTCAAACGTGTGACGGACATTATTGGTGAAATTGCGGCAGCTTCAAGCGAACAAAGCGCGGGTATTGAACAAGTGAACGATGCAATTATGCAAATGGACGACGTGACGCAACAAAATACCGCTTTAGTTGAAGAAGCGGCAGCGGCGGCAGAGTCTTTAATGGAACAAGCGGATGCGTTAATGAACGCCGTGAGTGTATTTAGTTTAGAAGAAAAAATGGGTGCAATGAATCATAAAAAGTTACGCGTGATTAACGGATAAAGCACTTATTTTGCAGTGTAGTAAGCGTGTGTAAAAGCACAAAAAATATGCCGTCTTCTTTTGCATAGGGCTGGAAGCCTTATAAATAGCGGCTTGCAGGGCAGTGAATTTCTCTCGGGCAATTAATTTGAGTTAAAACTGCTTAATTTTTAATATAAGGAGTATTGATATGGCTGTGATTGATCGTGTGTTAATTGGTGAAGCATTGGTGATTGAAAATCGCCCTGATGGCAATGGACTGGACTTAAAAAATGTAGCGCACATTGACCTCATTATGGGGCCACGTGGCAGTGCGGCTGAAGATGCATTTTGCCGAACATTGACCGACCAAAAAGAGGGTGTGAATGGTTTATTGGCGATTGTGGCACCTAATATGATGGTGAAACCAAATACGGTGATGTTTAATAAAGTTACGCTTAGAAACACTAAGCAGTCTGTGCAAATGTTTGGCCCAGCGCAGCGCGGTGTTTCGATGGCGGTGATGGATTGCGTCGCTGATGGCACCATTCCAGTTGAAGAGGCTGACGATGTGTTTATTTGTGTGGGTGTGTTTATTGACCAATCTGCGGATATAGACCAACGTATTCAAGAGTGGAATTACCAAGCCACTAAGCAAGCGATTAAAAATGCGATTGCGCGTGAACCTAAAGCGGCTGAATTGCTAAAAGTATATAAAGAGTCTGCACATCCATTTGCAGCAAACCCAGAAAAAAGACGCGCAACGGATAGATAAGCATCAATATTAGTCAACCTTTGAGCTAAAGCTTAAAGGGGTTTTGGCTTGAGTACACGTTATTTTGACGTGATGTATGAATAAAAAAGGGTGATGAGTAACATGGCAAAAGCAGCGCAACAAGAAAGCCGAGAATTTGATTTTACGGCACAAGATTTTGCCAGAGTGCGCAAACTGATTTATCAGCATGCGGGCATTTCACTTTCTGAAGCCAAAACCGATATGGTTTATAGCCGTGTGGGTCGTCGGCTTCGGGTGTTGGGCTTGGCGACTTTTAAAGAGTATTTAGACCATTTGGAAAATGAAGACAGTGCGGAAGAGTGGCAGGCATTTACCAATGCGTTGACCACAAATTTAACATCGTTTTTTCGTGAAGAACATCATTTTCCTATTTTGGCCGAGCATTTGCAGGCACTTAAAACGCCGATTCGAATTTGGTGCTCAGCCGCCTCAACGGGGGAAGAACCATACACTATTGCGATGACGGCGTGCGAAGCATTTGGCACCATGCGCCCCCCAGTAGAAATTATTGCCACGGATATTGATACTAACGTGTTAGCCACCGCAGCCCGTGGGGTTTATGCGGATGATCGGGTGAGCAAGTTATCTGAAGTGCGTTGCAAGAAATTTTTTCAACGCGGTACGGGTGCGAATGCAGGCTCAGTACGCGTGCGTAACGAATTAAAAAGCCTGATTACTTTCCACCAACTCAATTTATTAGATGATCAATGGCCTCTTAAAGAGCCATTTGATGTGATTTTTTGCCGAAATGTAATGATCTATTTTGATAAACCTACCCAATCAAAAATCATTAGCCGCTTTCTACCATTGATGAAGCCGCATGCCTTGCTATTTGCAGGGCACTCTGAAAACTTTTTATATATTTCAGATGCGTTACATTTAAGGGGAAAAACGGTCTATGACTTAAAAGCCAGTGCTGGTAAGTCAGCATTAGGCCGTCTAGCTGAGGTGGCATGATGAGTATGCTAGAAGAAGAAATCTCCACCACGTTATATTACGATCGCACGTTTGATTGCAATGCCGCCAAAATATCGCCAGGTGAGTATTATTTTACCGATAAAGATATGGTGATTGTCACGGTGTTGGGTTCATGCGTTTCTGCCTGCGTTAGAGATAGCGTTTCAGGTATTGGTGGCATGAATCATTTTATGTTGCCCGATAGTGCGGCAGCCGATAAAGATAGCCCGGTATCAGAATCTATGCGTTACGGCACTTATGCCATGGAAGTGTTAATTAACCAGTTATTGCGTAATGGTGCGCGCCGCGAGAACTTGGAAGCCAAAATATTTGGTGGCGGTAATGTGCTAAAAAGTTTTACCACCATGAATGTGGGTGACCGTAATGCGTTGTTTGTCAAAAAATTCTTAAAGGATGAGCGTATTCGAGTCACTGGCGAGGATTTATTAGATATTTATCCAAGAAAAGTCTATTACTTTCCTAAAACTGGCAAGGTGTTGGTTAAAAAATTGAAAAATATGCATAACGATACCATTTACAAACGTGAAGAAGCTTACGCTAGCAAGCTCAAAACAGCGGATGTGGGTGGCGAAATTGATTTGTTTTAACTTATTTGAAGCGTATTTAAGCGAATACTGCGTTGTCGGGGCTTGTCGTACACTTGTACTGCCTGCGCCCCTCCGCCTTGTCTTCGCTTAAATACGCTTCAAATTAACGAGATGGTGAAAAATGAAAATAAAAGTTCTGGTCATTGATGACTCCGCGCTTATTCGTAGTCTTTTAACAGAAATTATCAACAGCCAAAAAGACATGGAAGTTGTAGGCGCTGCGCCAGACCCATTGATTGCGCGCGATATGATTAAGCAATTAAATCCTGATGTACTTACGCTAGATGTAGAGATGCCTAAAATGGATGGCTTGGATTTTCTTGAGCGCTTAATGCGCTTGCGCCCAATGCCAGTGGTAATGGTTTCTACCCTGACTGAGCGGGGTTCGGAGATTACCATGCGTGCGTTAGAGTTGGGTGCAACAGATTTTGTCACCAAGCCGAAAATGTCGATTACTGAAGGTATGCGTGAATACACTGACGAAATTACCGATAAAATCCGAGCTGCCTCAAAGGCTAGAGTGCAAACATTATCGCGCCAACCTACCGCACAAAATAGCGCGCCAGCACTATTGCGTAACCCATTGATTAGTAGTGAAAAGCTGCTGATTATTGGCGCATCGACTGGAGGCACTGAAGCGATTAAAGCATTTTTGCTACAAATGCCATCAGATTGTCCTGGCATTGTGATTACTCAGCATATGCCAGCAGGCTTCACAAAATCATTTGCTAATAGGCTTGATTCGCTGTGCAAAATTTCAGTAAAAGAAGCGCAAGGTGGCGAGCGTATTTTGCCTGGCCATGCGTATATTGCGCCTGGCGACAAACATTTATTGCTTGCAAGAAGTGGTGCAAATTATGTGACCCAACTGAGTGATGCGCCGCCTGTGAATCGCCATAAACCTTCTGTCGATGTGCTGTTTGATTCCGCGGCGGCTTTGGCAGGTAAAAACGCAATAGGGGTAATATTAACTGGCATGGGTAAAGATGGCGCAGTAGGCATGGCAAATATGAAACAAGCGGGCGCTTATAACTTTGCACAAAATGAAGAAAGCTGTGTGGTGTATGGTATGCCGCGAGAAGCCGTTGCACACGGTGGGGTGGACGAAGTGGCACATTTGCAAGAGTTACCCAAATTGGTGCTGAATTATTTAACGGCCAATAGCGCTCGTGCTTTGCGTGTTTAGCGAGAAAAGACAGCTTTTTGCCTTTCTTTTTCTGGCTAAAGTTTTTATCAATTTAACCGATAATGAATTAACTAAATCGAAATAGTTATTCATAAACATTGATTACAAAAATAACGGAGTAATGCATGGCCAACCCAAATACTAAATTTCTTGTTGTAGATGACTTTTCTACTATGCGCAGAATAGTGCGAAATCTACTAAAAGAACTTGGGTATAACAATGTAGATGAAGCTGAAGACGGCGTTGTTGCATTAAGTAAGCTCAAAGGTGGGGATTTTGACTTTGTGGTTTCAGACTGGAATATGCCTAATATGGATGGTTTAACCATGCTACAGCAAATGCGAGCGGATCCAGAACTTAAGCATTTGCCCGTATTGATGGTGACGGCAGAGGCTAAAAAGGAAAATATTATCGCAGCTGCGCAAGCAGGGGCAAATGGTTACGTGGTGAAGCCTTTCACTGCGGCTACGTTAGATGAAAAGCTAGCTAAAATATTTGAGAAGCTAGAGAAAGCAGCTGCTTAATGATTAACAGCGAAGCGTTAAAATCGCAACCCACGCTTGCACACCAATTGCAAGCAGTGACCCCGCAGGATGAAATGCTCAATCGCATTGGGCATGTCACGAGGGCGCTACATGACAGCCTAAGAGGTTTAGGGCTAGATAAAATTATGGAGCAGGTCGCCAATGAGATTCCTGATGCGCGCGACCGCCTGAAATATGTGGCCAAAATGACCGAGCAAGCTGCCGAGCGTGTTTTGAACGCGACAGATGCAGCCATTCCGCTTCAAGAAAATATTAGCTCCCAAGCGGGGGACTTGCAAAATAGATGGAAAACTATTTTAGAAAACGCTTCACTCAAAAGTGAATATAACGAAATTGCGACTGAGACATTGGCCTTTTTAGATAGTAGCACCCAAAACGCCACCGAAACCAAAGCCTTGCTGATGGATATTATGATGGCGCAAGACTTTCAAGATTTAACGGGGCAAGTTATCAAAAAAATCACCACATTAGCGCAAGAACTTGAGCAGCAATTAGTGCAAGTTTTGGTGGATTTTTCACCCAATGCAATCAAAAAAGAAACGGATAATCAGTTGCTCAATGGGCCGCAAATTGACCCTGAAAATACTGCCGATGTAGTTGCAAGCCAAGAACAAGTGGATGACTTGCTCGATAGTTTGGGCTTTTAAAAATAAAGCAAATTTTAGACGAATTTTTTACACTAATCCTCCCCTCTGCCCTGTAAGCCGCATGGATATTGGCTCTCAGGGCATCTTTTTTTGCTGGGCAAAAATAGCAGGGCTGTTTCGAGTTAAAAAAGATTGAACTAAGAAGAGTTGGCTTGATTTTTCCACGTTAGATAAACGCGGCAATCAAACTCAAATTGATGATAATCAGGCTCCATAAATTGGCAAAGTTGATAAAAGGCTTTGTCGTGATTACGCTCTTTTAAATGCGCCAATTCATGCACCACAATCATGCGCAAAAATTCGGCAGGGGCTTCTTTAAAAAACGCCGAAATCTTGATTTCTTTTTTAGCTTTTAACTTGCCACCTTGCACGCGCGAAATGGCAGTATTTAGCCCCAACGCGTGATGCTCTATCCCTAAATGGCTGTCATAATGCACTTTATCTAGCTGCGGCGAGTTGCGCATATAAGTCTGCCTAATGTCATTACAATAGGTATATAAAGCCTTGTCGGTTTGTATGGTATGCGAGTTTGGGTAGCGCACAGCAATATAATCACCCAACTTGTTTTGCGCTTGTAATTGCAAAATTTGGTTTTGCAGATGAAGCGGGTAGTGCTGGAGGTATTTAAGAGGAGTCATTTTTATGACGAAGCATTTTTTTACTAAAACTATTCAGTACCATCCTAACCCCGCGCCAGACTTTTGGTAGTAACCAAAACATCAGCACGATGAATCCGCAAAGAATGCCAATAAACACCGCTGGGTGCGCGAATGCCAGCCAGCCACCCATAATAAGTGCGCTTTCTTCACCAAATGATGCCGCGATATTGGTAACAGGTTCTGGTGAGGTGTTAATCAATGCGCGGCTTCCCGCTTTGGTGGCATGCGTTGCACCTGCAAGCGTTCCACCTAGAAGGGCTGCAATGGTGGCAATCGCTGGGTCGCTGGTATTAATGGCACCCATAGCTAGCAAAGCACCTGCGGGAATACGGATAAACGTATGAATACTGTCCCACACGGTATCAATATATGGGATTTTATCGGCTAAAAACTCTATGACAGATAACAAGCCAGCTACGGCAATGACAATCGGATTGCTGAGTACATCTAAAGTGGCGGGTAAGTGAATATAGTCAAACTTATTTAACATGCCCACCGCAAACACCGTGATGTAAAGCCGTAATCCGCTTGCCCAGCTAAGGCCGCCAGCAAGCGCTAGATTAGTTATGAGGTCGGTCATGTGGAGAGTTTTACTTTCTTACTAGTTAATTTAGCATCAAATTTTTCTCGGTTGATAATAAATCGTTCGTGTGTACCTATTGAAATCATTTCGATGCCATCGTTTGCTTCAACCTTAAACACAAGCTTTCTGCCTTCAACAGCTACCAACTCGACATTAGCAGTCACTTCAAGCCCAATAGGTGTCGCGGCTTGGTGGCTAACATTGATATGGGTGCCAACGGTTTGCTCTTGCGGCCAATCAAGGTGTGGATTAATTGCTTTAATACAAGCCCACTCTAAAAAACCGACCAAAAAACCTGTGGCAAACACATCGGGCATGGCTACAAACTCTTGCGCTTCAGGGTAAAGCGCAGGCACAGTTTTTGACTGTGGTACTTTAAACACATGGGTATATCGAATACCTACTTTTAAGCTTGGTTTCATGATGTTATTTTATGGTGAGAAACCTTAAAATGACAAATTATTTAATACAAAATAAAAAAGGAGGCAAAGCGTCTCGTCACTTATTTCTAGGGGAGAGGTTCCTAATCTAATCAAGCCAGAGTACGAGCCTTGATAGGAGCCCTCCCATCCTCCATGTTCAGTTCTTCTTAAGGAAACCTTACCTCCAAGAAGTTTGCTTAGTTTTTCACGAACGGGTGCAGCATGTTCCTTACAAGCTTCTGGAAGGTTTTGTACCATATTTTTGTAGGTATCTAATGCTCTAGGTAGAAACGGTTCAACATCTTGTATGTAACTTGTTTGTGCCGCAAGTTGCTTTTCAAATTGATTTTTTTTGACATCTAATTCTGTTAGCCGTCTAGTCAATAAAACCGTTTCAGACGCTCCCGTTTCTATAGCTGTTAAATTGCATCTAAATCTGACCCACTAAATGCATCGAATATTGACCCACCCTTAAGTTAATTATTCTATCTCTAAAGTTAATTTTACGTCACTTGTTTTCACCTCCTTTTTTGGTTTAGTTGCA
>Ga0209097_10000041_pt1 | contig 152117 bp, 111 predicted proteins | sample AD_UKC052_MetaG_FD_184419 | JGI IMG/M metagenome (GOLD analysis project Ga0209097, IMG submission 184419) | Active sludge microbial communities of municipal wastewater-treating anaerobic digesters from USA - AD_UKC052_MetaG (SPAdes) (version 2) | ecosystem: Engineered > Bioreactor > Anaerobic...
CCTCCCCAGCCCCGGACCTCGCCAAATTCATCCAAGAACGACTCGATCTATCCAAAACCCAAGCCCAGAGGCTCGCCGCATGAACCCCTCAACATGATATACTGCCCCCGAACACGGTACTCACGAGAACGAAGTACGGTTCAAGCTTAAGCCGCACGCACACGCCTTGGGCCTGACGGTGAGCGATCTCGCGCACCAGGTCTTCGCCGGTTACTTCGGCGAAGAAGCACTCCGTCTTCAGCGGGGCCGGGACGATATCCGTGTCCGCGTACGGTATCCCATCGAGGAGCGCAGCCGCTTGTCGGAGTTGAACGCCGTTCGGATTCGGACGCCGCGGGGATTCGAGGTGCCGCTCCGTTCCGTCGCAGACGTATCGTATGGCCCCGGATACGCCGGTATCACTCGAACGAACGGCCTTCGGCGAATCCAAGTGGACGCCGAGGTGGACTACGCCCGCGCGAATCCCACGGAAATTACGAACGACCTGCAGACCAACTGCTTTCCGGGTCTCAGGGCGAAGCACCCAGGTGTCATGATGTCGCTCCAGGGCGCCAAGCGCGACACGGCGGAGTCAATGAACAGCCTCTTCATCGGGTTCCCCCTAGCCCTGATCGGCATCTTCGTGATCATCGCGACGACTTTCCGATCCTATGCTCAGCCGGTGATCATCATGTTCACGATTCCCTTCGGCATTATCGGTGCACTGATTGGTCACCTCGTCATGGGACTCGACGTGACCTTGATCAGCTTGTTCGGCATCGTCGCCTTATCCGGCGTGGTCGTCAACGACGCGATTGTCTTGATCGAGTGCATCAACAGCCTTATCGCAAACGGAATGCCGGTGTTCGATGCACTGAAACGCGGCGGCGCGCGGCGATTCCGGGCGATCTTCCTAACGACCATCACGACCATCGGCGGATTGTATCCGATGATTGCGGAGAAGGATTTCCAGGCGCAGTTCTTGATTCCCATGGCGCTATCCTTGGCCTACGGCGTGGGACTCGCCACGCTGTTGACGCTCTTCCTCGAGCCCTGTTTCCTCGGGATCCTGAACGATATTCGGCGCCTGCTGTTCGCCGTGCGCCGCGGTCGGTGGCCGACGCCTGAGGAGGTGGAGCCTGCCGCGAAACGCGACGAGGATCTCGAGCAACTGCAAGACGAAGCCCCGGCACCCCCAAAGGCGTTCGAGCCGGCAGGAGACTGATGCTATGGCATTACGTGTGCTGTTCAACCTTCTGATGGTCGCTGTCGGACCCATCGCGCTCGCCGAGGTGTCGGCCGAGGCGGAGGGCTTGCCTCACCTCCTGAATCTCGCGGCCGCACAGCGCATCGCCCTGCGCGACAATCCTTCGCTCAAGGCGGCGGCCGCGCGCGTCGAGCAAGCCAAACGGCGTGTCGAACAGGCGCGGTCTGCGTTCTTCCCAAACGTCGGTGCGGGCTGGTCGGTGGCGGAAACACACCTCGATGAAAACTCGTACGGGGCGGCGCGACGCCAGGCCACGGCCGGGCCGTTGAACGCGGCGGCCTCGGCGGCGACCTTTCCTCGGTCGGCCAGTCCCTATCCGCTGCTGGCGGCGATTGACAGCTCGGTGTATCCGGCGGTCAAGGCCGCGCGCGCGCGCAACGCGGTTGACGACGACATCACGACCTATGGTGCTTCGCTCAGCGCGCATTGGCTGCTGTTCGACGGTCTCGCGCGCGAGTTCACGTATGCGGCGGCCCGGTTCGGTGCCCAGGAATCGGAGGCGGCCCATCTCGAGGCGAAACGCCTGCTGCTCTCGGCCGTGGCCTCCACGTACTACGGCGTCGCCCTCGCGCGCGAGGAAATGCATGTCGCCGAGGCTGATGAAGCCTTCAATGAACGACTCGTCACGGAGGCGAAAGCGCGCCGGGAAGCCGGCGCAGGTTCACTCAGCGATGCGTTGAACTTTGAGGTGCGCATGAACGGCGCCCGAGCCGCGCGCATCCGTGCCGAGCAAGCCTATGCCATGGCCATGGTGGGCCTGGCGGAATTGCTTGCCCTTCCGGAAAGCGCTTTTCCCCAGGGAACGGAACTCGCGCCCCTCGAGGAAGAGACGAGCGCAGACCTAGCCGTGCCCGATGTGGAAACGCTGGTCGAAAGGGCCTTGACCCAACGGCCCGATCTACGGCTGAGCGAACATGCCCTCGCGCGTAACGACCGGATCGCCAGGGCGCGGCGCGGCGCCCTGTTTCCCGAAGTCAGTGCCACGGCCGCCAAGACCGCCCAATCAGTCGAAGATTCGCACATCAACGAAGATGACTTCTCGACCGTGGTTGGTCTGAACGTGTCGTACACGCTGTTCGCCGGAGGCCGTAACCGCGCCCAGTGGGCCGAAGCGCAGGCCGCGCGTGAAGAGGCCCGGCACAACCTGCACCAAGCGGAGTTGACGGTGGTCGCGGACGTGCGAGGCGCCGCCGAACGACTGACATCGGCCCAGAAACAGCTGGTGCTCCAACGCGCCAACGCCGACCTCGTGCAGCGGAATCGCGATCTCGTGGAGAAGGAGTACAGAGCCGGCCAGGCATCGCTTGTACGCCTCAACGAGGCGCAGAAAGACCTCACAACGGCGCAAGGTCAACTGGCCTTGGCACGCGTTACTGTGCAGCAGGCATGGCACGACCTCCGCACCGCCACGGCCGAGATTCTGGAACCGATCTCCCGGGCCGAGTAGGGTGCCCCTTCGGCCATTGAGCGTGGCGGGCGTTGCCAGCCCGGGCACGCCGTGCGCAGGGTTTCTCGCTCGCCATCGCATGGTATACTCGCCCCAGATGCTTCGAGGAGTCGGTCATGCCACGAATCCGTTGGGGAATACTGGGGACGGCCTCGATTGCGCCGTCTCTGTTCGAGGGCATCCGCCTGAGCGCCAACAGCGAGGCCACGGCCGTCGCCAGCCGCGACAGGGCCCGCGCACGGGCCTGGGCCGAACAGCACGGCGTACGGCATGCCTTCGGTTCCTACGATGACCTGATCGACGCCAAGGTGGTCGACGCCATCTACATTCCGCTGCCCAACAGCCTGCACGCGGAATGGACGATCCGCGCGCTCGAAGCCGGACTGCCCGTGCTGTGTGAGAAGCCGCTCACGGCAAACGCGGCCGAGGCCCGTCGGGTGCTCGAGGCGCGGAACAGGACAGGGATGCCGGTGGCCGAGGCGTTCATGTATCGCTTTCATCCCATGTATGACCGTCTCTTTGAAGCGTTGCGGGCCGGCATCATCGGCGATGTCGTTTCCGTGCAGAGTACGTTCACGTTTCTGTTGGATGAGCCGGATCACGTCGCCGCGTCTGCAGCGCTCGCCGGAGGCGCACTGCTGGACGTCGGCTGCTACTGCGTCAACCTCGCGCGCCGCGTCGCCGCGTGCGAGCCGACAACGGCCGCAGCCTTCAAGCGAGGTACATCCGTCGACGACACGCTCATCGGCATGCTCGAGTTTCCGAACGGTATGTTCGCGCAGATCGAATGTAGTATCGAGTGTTTCGAGCGAGTCCGCGCCGAGATCGTCGGCACTCAAGGCAGCATTCTGATCGAGTCGCCGTGGAATCCCGGCGACGAACGCGCTCGTTTTATCGTGCAGCGCGAGAATTCAACCGAACGCGTCGAAACGCCCGGCGCGAACCGATTCCAACTCGAGGTCGAAGATCTCGCGGCCGCCATTCTCGAGGGGGGGCAGCCTCGCTGGCCCCTCGAAGACGCCGTCGCGAACATGGCGGCCCTGGACGCCCTCATCGCGTCCGCCCGAACGGGCGCAGCTGTTCCGGTGGAGCCGGTGAACGCGTAGCGAAGGGCCCGGCTACAGCGCATGCGGTGCGCTCGGCTCATTCCGCAAAGACGGGACTGCGGCGAATCGACCTGCCGGATCCGCCGCAGTCGGTATCTCATCCGCTATGCTATCGAGAGACTCTCCTAAAGCCCGCAAGAGCCTCTGCCCCGCCCTGTGAGGCTATGGAAACGCAGGCCTAATTGGTCGCCTTCGCACATGGGGCCGCGCCGCAACAGGGAACCGCGTTCGCACACGCAGTCACGCAACAGGTAGCACCGTCGACTTTGGCCGATCCGGCAGTGCCGCCGCAGGGTTTGTCACCAGTCTTCGGGCACGCGGCGGTGCCGCAACAGGGCTTATCGCCAGTCTTCGGGCACGCGGCGGTGCCGCAGCAGGGCTTATCGCCGGCCTTCGGGCATGCGGCGGTGCCGCAGCAGGGCTTATCGCCGGTCTTCGGGCACGCGGCGGTGCCGCAACAGGGCTTATCGCCGGCCTTCGGGCACGCCGCCGTGCCACAGCAGGGCTTGTCACCAGTCTTCGGGCATGCGGCGGTGCCGCATGTGTGGACATCCGCTTTCGAGCATGCCTCGTTCGAGCGTTCCTCTGATTCACTCTGACACGTGGACTTCTCCGCTGTGGCGGCGGGATCCGCGCCGCAGGGCCGCGGTTCATCGACCGCGAAAGATGTCACGCCAAGCGCCAACAGGCCCGTGAGTAACAGGCTTGCCAGAATCCGTGTTCTCTTCTTCATCGTGCTACTCCTCCATCCGTTGACCGCTTCCTTGGGCGACCTCGCCGTCACCCATAGGGCGGGCTATTTCCTCTGTTCTCATCGCTGTAGGAGAAAACGCCGCTCGACCTCCGAGTATTCCGTGCGTTTCTGCATTCCCACGGGGGACCGTGGGAACGAGGGCGCAACGAGGGACGAGACCGAGAAGCTGGAAGCCTCTTCTACGTTCGACGCGAAACGTGGACGCGGCATCCTTGCCGCGTTCTTCGCCTCCGCGCGTGGTCAGCGCCGTCGCGCAGCCGATCCGCATCAGTACGGATTGGATGGCATCATGTCCCAGGCTTTCACGCTGGTGAACGCGGCTTCGCCGCCGTTGGCGAACAGCGCGATGCCGAGGCTGTCGTCGCGGCCGGGATAGACGCGGCGGCCGATGGCCTGGCGGTCGTTGGCATAGATCTCGACGACGGATTTGTCGACGAATACGCGCAGGCGCAGGACATCGTCGCCTCCCAACTCGAAAGGCGCACGCTCGACGACACGCTGCCCGGTAACGCCGCTGTGCGTGGCATCGAACACAAGCTCGTGGCTGTCGGCGTCGTAATAGAGCACTGTCTCTTCTTCGCCGCCGGGCGAGGTCCGCACTTTCACGCCGCACTGTTTGGCTGCGCCGGGCCGGATGGCCAGCTCGAGTTCGCACGATTCGCCGTCGATATCCGCCAGCGGTTTCATCTCGCCGTCGGCGAGCGTGATATCGTTCCACACGCGCTCGGACTGCCGCAGCATGGCGAGTTCAGGCACCGGGGCCATCCGCAGCGTGCCGTCCTCGCCGAGCCAGAGCGTGCGCGGCAATCCGTACACGCCCGACCAGCCCTTAGCCTCTTCGCCCTCCGGATTATCCAGGAGCCAGGCCCACATGATCTGGCGGCCTTGGGCGTCGATCAAGGCCTCCGGCGCGAAATACGTGTTGTCCACCCACGACATCCGCCCGTGATTGTTCGGAACGAACGTGTCGTTCGCCGTGTCGTAATCGCCGACATAGAACTGCGTGCCTCGGTTGTGCGCGATGAAGAGCAGCAGATACTTGCCGCTCGGCGCTCCGCCCTCGGCGCTCGCAGGCAGCGGAAGGAAACTCGGACACATGTTGTCTTCGCCGGCATCCGTCCACTCCGGATTGCGCTCATAGAACCGGTGGACGTATTGCCAGTCCTTGAGATCCGTCGATTTGAACAGGTCGAGCCAGTCACCCTGCATGTTCGGCGGCGAATTCTTGTCGCGGCCATACTTATTCAGGACGAGCAGGTTGCCGGCGGCGATGTAGTACACGCCGTCCTTCTTCCAGATGTTGGTCGGGTCGGCGGATCCGTAAATCACCGGATTGCCATTCTCGTCTTTCACCTCGGTAATGCCCCATTCCGTCGAGGCAATCACCGGATTCTCGGCACATTTCTCGAAATGGTCGTAGTGCGGATCGCGACTCTTCGCCAGGCCAAGTCCGCGCGCGCCCCATAGCATCCAGTACGACAGGTAGGCCGTACCGTCATCGTCAACAAACGCGCCACCGCTGAAACAGCCCTCATCACCGTCGCCTGGCCCGATCGAGTCGGGATGATGCCGCCAATGGATGAGGTCCTTGCTCGATATGTGGCCCCAACAGAACCCGGACTGTTTACGTTCGTAGAGGTACATTAGGTGATAGCGCCCGTTCGCGTAGAACGCGCCGTTGGCGTCACCCGGCCGGCCCCAGTCTTCGGGCATCGCGAAGTGGTATCCGGGTCGGTACGGATCCGCCAACAGGCGCTCGCGGAACAGGCGAGTCGAGAGCACGACGCTATCCGGCACGGCGCTGCTGTGGCGCCAGTCGAGGGGCGGCGTCGCGGCGCCCTCGGCACCCGGCTGCGCGAGAAACAGGCTGTGGGCACCCTTCACTTCGAGGCCTCGCGCGACCAAGCGGATATCGCCGACCAGCTTGACGTTGCCGAAGCGCCCGGTGCGATCGGGAATGAGGTCGCCTTGGCAGAAAGCCCACCAGGCCCACGGCTCAGGCCCTCCGGCCTCGCCGGGCTTCAGTTGCGCAAGCGTTCCCGCGTCCAACGCGGTGTCATAGACGCGCGCATCCTGGATGATACCGTTGAAGCTGTCGCCGGTCGGTTTCCCATCCAGCAGATGCCGATTGCCGATGAGGATGCCGGAGCCCAGCGGGAATGCGTGCGGCTGGTTGTGCTCGTAGTCGGCAAAGGGTTTGCCGTTGCGGTAGGCCGTAACGTGATTGCCGCTGTAGACGATGGCGATCTGGACGAATTCGGCTGGCCCGGCCGTCTCTTCCGGCCAATCGCCTTGCTCCTTCTCGGTTCGACAGAATCCGTTGCTGCCCGGCATCCACTTCTTGGGTGTTAGCTCGCCGAAGACGATGGCGTCGAAGTTGTTGTGCAGGTCGTCGATGGTCAGCGCACTGCCGCCGCTCTGATCCAGCGTCGACGGCGCGGCCCATACTACGAGCGTCTTGTCGTTCAACAAGGCGTCGTCCGCCCAGGCGCTAACGGACAACATGGCGAACATAAGCAACAACGAGATCAGAGCAATCGCAGCACCGTCCATGACTTCCTCCTCGCCGGACTTCTGGACCAATTCACGCCCTCCGCAGACCCATTGATGTCCATTGTAGTCGGCTCCGCATAGCGGCACAAGCGAGCGAGGCGGAGGGGATGCCTGAGCGCCTAAGGAATGCCGGCCGCTACGAGAAGAGACCGGAGAACCCGACGATCAGCGCGACCAGAAGAACGGCGAATCCGCCCCACCACAAAACGACGCTGGTGTACCACCGATCGCCGAGGCCCTGGAAGATGTTCAATCGACGCCAGTTGATCGTCACCGTATCGTCGACCTGGTCGGGCCGTGGCCGAGGCGTTAGGAGACTGACGGTGATGCACGTAATGACGCAGAAGATCCAGTTGAACAGGGCCTGGTTGCCGAAGGGTTCGACGATGGCGAGGTGACTCGGCACAAACTGCACGTAGACCTTCATGAGGATACCGAAGGCAAATCCAGCGACGACGGTAACGTTGGCGCCCCACGCATTGATTCGGCGCAACAGGATGCCAAGGAGAAAGACCGCGGCGAAGGGCGGCGCGAAGAAGGCGTACAGCGACTGGATGTAGACGAACAGGCTTCCGCCGAGTTTCTCGATATAGCCGGCCAAGACAATCGACAGGACGAGGAAGAACCCCGTGGTCCACATGCCAACGACGACGTAGTGCTTGTCGGAGGCGTTCTTGTTGAACAGGCGTTTGTAGATGTCGAGGGTGAAAATGGTTGAGGTCGAGTTGAGGACCGAGTTGACGGTGGACTGAATCGAGCCAAAGAGCGCCGCGAGGAACACGCCGCGAAGGCCCGCCGGAATCAGCGCCTGCAAGAGATGCACATAGCCCTTGTCGGCCTCGGGTCGAATCTCGTCCCACGGAAGGCTCATGACCTCGGGCCGCGTGGCGAACAGGATGAGGCCCGGCACGACGACGATGAACGGCATGAGAACCTTGAGGTATCCGGCCAGGACGATGCCCATCCGCGCGTGGTACTGGTTTTTCGCGGCCAGAACGCGCTGGATCATGAACTGGTTGATCACGTTGTACCAGATGCTGATCGTCAGGAAGCTGAACACAATGCTCGGCCACGGCGCGACTTGGTGGCTCGCCGGTTGGAACACGGCCATGCGATCGTAGGTGTCGCGTTGGACAATATGCTGCGCGGTCTTCGCTACGGCCTCGGCCCAGACGCCGTCGCGCGCGTAGTTCGCGTCGAGCGTGGCGCGGAGGCCGTCGATGAGCGAATGCGCGTCGCCGGAGACCATGTACAGGCCGAGCACGGTGACCATGATGCCGCCGGCGAGCATAACGATCATCGTGAAGAAGTCCGTCCAGGCCACCGAGGCCAGGCCACCGTAGATGGCCCACGAACCAGCGACGACGGCCAACGCGATAATCGAGAACCACAGGCTCCAGCCGAACAACGCGTGAAGCGCGAGGCCGCCGCCGTACAGCACCGCGGCCAGGAAGGCCACGACATTGCTGATCACGGTGACCACAGCGAAAAAGACGCGAAGGAAAGCGCTGTAGCGCTTCTCCATGAACTCCGGCGCCGTGAACACGCGCGTCGCCAACAAAAATGGGATGAAGAACCAGATCAGGATGGTGAACGAGGTGATATTCCCCCACTCCCATTGCGCGATGCAGATGCCGTAAACATAGGCCGCGCCCACCATGCCAATGAAATGCTCGGTGCTGATGTTCGACGCGACGAAGGAGGTACCGACCACATACCACGGCAAACGCCGGCCTGCCAGAAAGTAGTCTTCGGAGGCCGCCTTCTCCTTTCGGCCGACCCAGAAGCCGATGGCGCATAGGACGACGAAATACAAACCGAAAGCGAAGTAGTCCCAGAACTCGAGCGAGAAGGTGGTCAGATCGTTCACGGCCCCTCCAATGTCGGCCCAGCTTGCCGAGGCTGAGGCTAGCACGACGCGGCGTGGCCATGTCAACCAGCGTGATGACGGCGTCCACGCATCCCGTCAATAGAGTCAACGGGGTCAATAGGGTCCATGGCTCGCTCAAAGCGAAACGCCCCGCCGGCAGGACCAAACCGCGGCCGACGGGGCGTCAGACTGTGCTTTCACAAAGCGCGCGTCGCACTAGGCGAGATCGCGCCACTCTTTGCGATAGGTACGCTTGAGCCACCGGTTGGCCTTGGCGTTGTTCGTGATCTTCATCTTCTCGGCGTCGTATTCGATGGGCTCGCCCGCCTTGACGGCGAGATTACCCAACAGCACCATCTCGGTAAACGGCCCGGCATAGCCGAAACCCTTCGCCAAGGCGCCGGCCGGCGGCTCGGTGCCCTTGATCGAATCGATCCATTCCTGATAGTGGCCCGTCGAGTCCGGAATGGTCTTCTCGGGGCGTTTGAACTCTTCCATGCGCGACCGGGGGATCAGCGTAGGCCCGCCGCCATAGCAGCCACAGGCGAGCTTGCCCTTGTCACCGATGAAGAGCGTTCCGTTGTCGCCATCGCCGAGCGTCTCATCCGCGGCGACTTCTTCAGGCCGCGGCGGTTGCTTTCCGCCGTCATACCAGACGATCTTGCAGGGCGGCATGTCGCCGCGCGCGGCAAACTCGTAGGTGATAATGGACCACTTCGGGAAGGTCTCTTCGTTATTTCCTTCCTGGACGGCCTCGATCTTGGTCGGATACGTCAGTTTGAGGGCTGTGTAGGCGGGATCCATGATGTGGCAGGCCATATCGCCGAGCGCACCGCAGCCGAAATCCCACCAGCCGCGCCAGGCGAAGGGTGCGTAGCAGTGGTTGTACGGCCGCTCAGGCGCCGTGCCGAGCCAGAGATCCCAATCGAGCGTTTCAGGGATCTTGTCGACGACTTTGGGCCGGCGAATGGCCTGCGGCCAGATGGGCCGGTTCGTCCAGATGTGCGCTTCGGTGATATTGCCGATGGCGCCGGCCCAAATCCATTCGCACAACCGGCGGACGCCCTCCGCCGAGTGGCCTTGGTTGCCCATCTGCGTCGCCACGCCATACTGCTCCGCAACTTCTTTGAGTCGACGGGCCTCGAACACGTCATGGGTCAGCGGCTTCTGCACATACACGTGTTTGCCCAACTGCATCGCCGCAATCGCCGCCGGCGCGTGCATATGGTCCGACGTCGAAATCGTCACCGCATCGATGTTCGCATACTCTTTTTCGAGCATGACGCGGAAATCCTTGTAGCGCGTCGCATCCGGATAGCGATTGAACGTGTCCGCCGCGCGCTCCCAGTCCACGTCGCACAGCGCCACGATGGGATTCTCGCCGGCGGCCGCCGCACCGTCCACATCGCTCGAGCCTTTGCCACCCACGCCGATACCGGCGATGTGCACTCTCTCATTCGCCGCGATCCGGCGCTTGCTGAATGGAAACGTCGCTTTGCTAGCCATCGCGGCCGTTGCGGCCGTGAGGGCCGTGCCGAACACAAAGGTCCGGCGTGTCATCTTGCTGTCGCTCATCGTACGATCCTTCCTAGTGGATGCTATTCCGTTGTCAACCGGCACGTCCCATGCAGACATCCCGGATTTCCTTCCGCCACCGTGCGAAACGCCAGTGATTATAGGCCAAGGAAAACCAAAATACCAGAGATTCCCCGTAATCCCCTACCGCTACGGCCTGCAGCCTATCCTGCTTTGATCAGCGCCACGCCTTGGGCCAGCTCCGGCGTAACCGGCGCCTTGCCGGGGTATTTCACGAACTCGACGTGACCGTCCATGTACAGCACGTTACAGCCGCCCGGCAGGTGATTGAACCGATCGGTCTGCGTCGACAAAGCGTCGAGCATAACGAAGATCTCGCTCTGGGCCAGGGCGGTCTCGCCGGCGTTGGCGACGTCGTGGGTGGCGAACCGCTCGACGCCTTCACGAAGGCGATAGATGACTTGGCCGCCTCCGTTGCCGAGGCCGTAGTCGTCCGGATACAGCGTGGTGTCCTGATCGAACGGCCCGACGGTGTATCCGGAACTCACAACGTCGTTGAAGAGTTTCTGCCAATGCCGCATGAACTGGAGGGGTGCCTCGGCATCCGTATCGGTGTCGAGGCCGAACAGTACCAGCAATTCGCTGTAGTGGCCGATGACATCCTTCTCATCCGTGGACTCGATTTGATCGTAGACCCACGCGGTGTAGATGTAGCTCTTGTCAGCGGTTTCGAGGCATTCGCGGTAGTTATACTCGTCGTGCGTGATCCAGAGGATCTCCGGATTCTCCGGATCGAAGAGTCGAGGCGGTGTCGGATCCGACGGGCAATCGAAGATGTGCAAGTCGGTGACGTACTCCGGAAACACATCGTCGAGGTGTGGCGCCAGGGCCATGGCGGCCTTGTCCTGATACTGGCTGGGGCCGGCCGTGAAGGCCAGCAGGCTCAGATCGGGCCGGATCTGCATGCGAGGGAAGTAGCCGCCGTCCGACTCGCCCGAGTACATCTTGAACACGACGCCGAACTGCTTGAGGTTGTTCGCGCAAGCGGCCCGCCTCGACGCCTCCCGCGCCCGCGCCAACGCCGGCAACAACACCGCGGCCAGGATTCCAATGATGGCGATCACCACTAAGAGCTCGATGAGCGTGAAGCCTTGTCGCACCTTCATGATAAATCCTCCCGCTCTGACCAACATGCGTGAGTGTCTTCTGGCATTCTAAAACGATGGCCGCCGGGACACAACCCCTTTGTGCCGAGGGCGAATGGGCTCCCGAGAATAGAGTATAGTGGCCGAACCGGGACACGCCGGCGGATCTCAGGAAGGCAGCGATGGGAGGAATGGCGAGATGCGAAGGGCGGCTTTGGCAATCGCGTGGATCGTAGGCGTCGCCGCTGGCGGCTGGGCAGATGTGTGGCACGAGGAGCTAAGTTACAGCGGCGGCGGGACGTGGAACGTGCGCGTGCCCGTCGAGGTAACCAATCCCTCGGAGCAGGCGCTCGAGGCCGTTCCGGTAGCCATCACGCTCGACGCCGACACGCCGGCCACCGCCTTGATCGGCACGCCGACGGCATCGCTCCGCGCTGTGATCGAAGATGGCGCGGAACTCGTGTTCGCCTTGCACGACGCCCAAGGCACGCCACGACGCGACGGCGCGCTGGCCGAGGGAGACACGATCGTCCTGCCGGCCGACGTGGCGCCGAACGCCACCGCGAAGATCTACCTCTACGCCGGAAATGCCTCGGCCTGGCTTCCGCCCGAGTGGCTCAAGGGCGATCTCGCCAACACCGGTTTCGAAGAGGGCCTCGACGCGCCGACGCAATGGCTCACGGCCGACACGGACGCTAGCCACCGCATGAGCCTCGAGCGTGGCCACGCGCACGGCGGCGAGGTGTGCGCCCGGTGCGACGTCGACGCCGGCGCCGAGCCATCCTGGGTAAAGTACTACCAGAACCGCATTCCGGTGCGCGTTGGCGAGCGCTACCGGTTCACCGCTTGGGTAAAGGGCGAAGGCGTCGAGGACAAGGCCGGCTGGTTCGTCCACGTCGATGGCGCTGAACCGCAGTTGGTGAATCGCGTGGAAGGGCTCAACGGAGACTTCGATTGGCACGAGGTGGCTATCGAGTTCGACGTGCCCGAGGGCGGCCAGTTCTTCACGTGCGGCACGGTGCTCCGCGGCTCCGGCAGGGCCTGGTACGACGACGCCGGCCTCGAGCGCATGACCGAGGATTCGGATCCGGCGGTGCGTGTCCTCGACGCCGAGCAACGCGACTTGGCCCAACTCGGCAGCGCGTGCGAGTGGCCTGTTGCGCAGGTATGGGGCTGGCGGGTGCCACTCATCGTGCGCAACTTCTCCGACACGGCGAAGAACGGATGTCTGGTCACGTGCGACACCCGACGGATCTACAACCGTATCGAGAAGCTGGTCGGCTTCAACCGAGATGTGGCCCTGAGGCTCGTCGATCCGGATTCGCCCGACACCGCGATCGCCGTCATCGGCGCACTGGCCGATACCGTCCAGTTCCTCGGTTACGTGCCGGAGCGGAGCGAAAAGACGTTCTGGCTCAGTCTGGGCCTCGAGATCAATCACCCCGATCACAGCGAGCCACAGGAAATGGCCGCGCTGAGTGCATCGCCCTTGAATCTACTCATCAACGGAACGATGGAGGAGGTTTTGGAATCCGGCGGTCCTGCGGGTTGGGTATGCGATGAAGAAGGGACCCAGGATGGCGCGCGTTTCCTGGCCGCACGAACGAGCGACGGCATTGAGGGCGAGGCATGCCTGAAACTGACGGTTCCGGAGACGGTCGATCAGCCGCGCTGGGTTGGCTGGCGTCAACGCGTCAACGTCAAGCCGCAAACTCGGTACGTGCTGGCGGGCTATCTGAAGACGCGAGGCGTAGACAAGAACGTAGCCCTCCACGGCCATTTCCGCCGCGCGGACGGCACCCACACGGAGAATCCATTCTGGGGAACGCAGTGCAGTCTCCGCGACGACACCGATTGGACATTCACCTCGACCACGGTGACGACGCCAGCCGATTGCGCCACGATTGAGGTGCACCTGACCATGGACGGCCATGGCACCGTCTGGCACGACGCTGTCCTGCTCACCGAAGTGTGCACCGGGAGCGCCGGGAACCTCGAGTTCCGTGACCGCATCGAGGAGCCGCTGGCCGCCTGGATCGTCAATCCGCTGGTCAAGGTGTTCCGTGATGATCGCAAACCAGTCAACGCCCCGGGCGAGGCCGATATCGCCGCCGCGCGCGGTACCTTCGAGGCATTCCAGCTCTGCCTGCGCGCCGCACAGGATGCCGAAGCGCGGATCGCCGCTTCGCCCCTAGTGGGGCCGGGGCTCGCCGAGATCGCGCCGCCCGACGTGTCGCTGGTGGGCTATGTGCCCATTGACTTCCCGGTCGGTTATGACCACAAGCCGGCCCCGGCACATCACCGGCTCGCGCCGCGTTGGCGAGGCAACGATGGCTGGCGCGACCTCTGGCCGGATCCTCTGTTGCCTGCAGCGGACGGGGCGGTCAAGCTGGCGGCCGATCAGACGCAGCCGATCTTCGTCGATGTCCACGTTCCGGAGGACGCCGCGCCCGGGGTGTACAAGGGCCATGTCACCATCCAGGCCCGAGATCAATCCGTCGATGTTCCGGTATCGCTGACCGTGTGGGGCTTCATCGCGCCCGCAAAGAAGCATATCACCGCGATCTACGATCTTCGCAGCGGCCCCGGCTGGAACATCTTCAACGGCCCAGACGAGAACGAAATGATGAAGACGTGGTATCGCTTCCTCGCGCGCTACAACGTGTCGCCGGGCCTCCTGTATCCGGATGCAACCTTCGCCTACAAGGACGGCCAGATCTCCATGGATACGGCCGCGTTCGATGCCATGGCCGAGTTCCTCTTCGATGAGCTTCACGTGCCCAAGGTGTACACGCCGTGGTTCTTCTACGCCTGCGGCTGGGCCTACATGCCCAAGGCCATCTTCGGTTTCGAGTTTGGCACGCCGGAATACACCGCCGCGTGGCGCGAAGCCTATCGCCAGTTCATCGCCCATATCACCGCGAGGGGCTGGCGCGACCGATTCTGCTACTACCTCTCCGACGAGCCGCACGACTCGAGTCCCGAGACCATCGACGCCCTCGCCCGCGTCGCCGACATGGCCCGCGAGATCGCGCCGGATGTGCCGATCTACTCAAGCACGTGGCATTACATCGAGGGCCTGGCCAACCACCTGACGCTCTGGGGCATGGGCCCTCAGGGCTCCTTCGACGCCGAACGGCACGCCGAACGCCAAGCGGCCGGCGACCGCTTCTGGTTCACCACCGACGGCCAGATGTGCACCGACACGCCCCTCCTCGCCATCGAGCGATTGCTGCCGTGGTTCTGCCTGCGCTACGGCGTCGAGGCCTACGAGTTCTGGGGCGTCTCGTGGTGGACGTACGATCCCTGGGAATTCGGCTGGCACACCTACATCGACCAGAGCAACGAGGGTGAAGACTGGTACCGGGTCCGGTATCCCAATGGCGACGGATTCCTCGCCTATCCTTCGCCGGAGGGCCCCGGCCACGAGCCGCGGCCGAGCATCCGCCTCGTCGCCGCCCGCGACGGCGTAGACGACTACGAGCTGTTCTATGCCCTCGGCGAAGTAGCCAAAGGCGGCAATCCCCTCGCTCGGGCTATGCTGGACCGTGCCGCCGGCCTCGTCGTTATGCCGAACAAGGGAGGCCGGTTCTCGACGGATATCATGCCCGATCCGGACATCGTCCAGGAGACGCGCCGCGCCGTCGGGAACCTGCTATCGCAGTTGGCGGGCAACGCGAAGCCGTGAGCCGAGCGCCATGCCGCGCTGCCTTTTGTGTCCAGTTCGTGGACGTTGTGGACACATATCCACCTTTGCCGCCTGGTCCACACGGTCCACTTCGTCCACAGCGCCGTGGGCGAACGCCTTCGGCGGCGCGCCACGCTAGAGTCGCTCACGCAACAGCTTGGCCAATCCCAACACATGTGGCGCCATACGCGCCAGCGAGGGCCGCTTGCCTCGAAACAGCGCCTCGATCATCTTGGAGAACAAGGCGTACTTCCGGCGCGAGTACGGATACCAATGGGGATCGGAAGGCATCGCGCCCTTGTCGATCAGAACGGACTTGACATTGCTGAACGAATAGAGGCCGAAATCGGCTTTGTAGCGCCCGAAGCCACTGTGCTTCACACCGCCGAAGGGAAGTGCCGAATTCGCCTGCGTGGCCAAGGCGTTGTTGATCGAGACATTGCCGGTATCGAGGGCATGCGCTACTCGCTGTGCCCGGTCAAGATCGCGCGACCACACGCTCGCGCTCAGCCCGAAGTCCGATGCGTTGGCCAGCACAATGGCCTCCGCCTCGGTTCGGAACATGGCCACAGCCACCACCGGACCAAAGGACTCTTCGTTCACGATGCGCATGGCCGGCGTCACGTCAGCCACCACGGTTGGGGCGAACTTCCGCGTGCCGGCCGCGCAATGGCCGCCGGTGATAATCCGCGCCCCAGCCGCCACCGCCTCGTCCACGTGCTCGCGGACCGTCCGGACCTGGAAGTCGGTGGTCATGCAGCCCATGTCCAGTTCGGTCTCGTCCTCGACCTTGTTGGTGTTCTCCAGGGTACGGAGCTTCTCGGCCGCGGCTTTCATCTTGGCCAGGAACGCTTCATAGGCCCCCTCCTGCACGTAAATGCGCTCGACGGACGTGCACGTTTGGCCGCTGTTCACCATGGCGCCCCATAGCGCGCCACGCGCGGCGCGATCGAGATCCGCATCCTCGAAGACGAGCATTGGATCCTTGCCGCCGAGCTCAAGCTCGACCGGAATCAGGTATTGCGCCGCCTGCGCCATGATCTGCCGGCCGGCGCCGACGCTGCCGGTGAAGAACACCTTGCGCGGCTTCCGGCCGATCAGCTTGTTGCCGGTGTGCCGTGTGCCATACACGACCTGGATCGCGTCCTTGATGAAACCGGACTCCGCGATCATCTCTTCGTAGAGCCCCTTGAGCGGCGTGTTGCTCGAGGGCTTCAGCATCACCGAGTTACCGGCCAGAAAGGCGGAGATCACGGGCTGGAAACTCAGAACAAACGGGTAGTTCCAGGGGGAAATCACCAGGACGGGCCCAATCGGTTCAAACCATACGCGCGAGCGCCTGGGCCACAAAGGGAGGGGCGTAGGTGCCTTCTGCGGGCGAAGAATGCGCTCGGCGTTCCGCTCGTAATACTGGATCATGTCCAGCACGGAGTAGATCTCGGCCAATAGCGCGTCGGTGCAGCACTTGCCGCATTCCTGAACCAGCTGCGCGACAATTCGCTCGCGGCGGTCCAGGATGTACCGTTTCAGTTTGACTGCCTCCGCGACACGCTGGCCTACGCTGAGTGCGCTCACCACCTTGTGGGCCGCCGTTGCTCGATCGAAGATCTCGTCCAGATCGTGGTCCGAGCACTCGGCAATCGTGTAGAGCACTTCGCCAGTTCGGGGATTCCGGACTTCTATACCGCTCACGGCGCTTCTCCTTGTGCTGGCAGGGTCTTCACTCGACCACCGTTATGTACACCCAAACATATCGATCGCTCTACACAAGTAACATGAGATGTTCTCAAGTGAATTCCACACGGTTCCCGGTGCAGAGGGGTTTTTAGTATGACCGCGAACATCGGCCAAGGTCAAGCGTTTTCGGTGCCGCCTTCGCCCAAAGACGCTTGGGACACCATGAGCCATCCGGAGACTGCGCAGACGGCTAGGAAGACCAGTCCCAGCGCGATTCTGGCAAGACACAGGTAGCCGACGCCGAACAGGCCGGCGTAGATGCACACCGTTCCGGCCACACAGCCTACCCAACCGCGCGCGGCCGGCGTACCGGCTACGTCGGGACACCGCACGGCCATCGGACCCCACCAGCCACCGGGTCGGACGCGTCGGTAGAACCGATCGAGGTGCTCGCGCTGTACGGGTTCGGTGATGAAGGTAACCACGAGCCAGATGGCGGTGCAGGCCACGACGATGATCGCAAAGAGGAGGGCATAGGCCTCCTTCGAGTAGAGCCAGGTGATGCGTTCCATCCATACCTCGGGCATCAGCCCGGCCTTGTCGAGCAGCTTGGCGACGAGGTCGGCATTGGCGATGACCAGCGAGCCGAGCAAGGCGCTGATCTCGGACCACGCATTGACGCGCCACCAATACCACCGGAGCAAGCCCACAAAACCCGCCCCGGCGGTGAGTTTCGCCAGATAGATCCACGCGCCACCGATCGTCTTGGATTGCCAGGCCGTCAGTGCGCCCAGCCCCATCAACACGAGCATGGCCACGCGCGAGACGTTGACATAGTGTCTCTCGTTGGCGTCACGCCGGATGAAACGCCGGTAGAGGTCATTCACGAGATAGGAGGCCCCCCAGTTGAGCTGGGTGTCCATGGTGCTCATGAAGGCGGCCAAGAGCGATGCCACCATGAGTCCGCGCAACCCGACCGGTAGGAACCGGGCAATCATCAAGGGGTAGGCCTTCTCGAAATCGGGCTCGGCCAGGGCGGGGTCGAACAGGTCGGCATTCGAGAAGTAGACCACCGAGCCGAGTCCGACGATGAGCCACGGCCACGGCCGCAGAACATAATGGGCGAAGTTGAACCACAGGGCAGCCAAGGCGGAGTGGGTTTCGTTCTTGGTGGCGAAAAGTCGCTGGGCCAGGTAGCCACCGCCTTGACCACCGCCCCACCACTGGAGCGCCATCTGGACGATGAACGTGATGAGGGCAAGTTTGCCGGCCGTGGCCAAATCCGGCGTCATGTGGAACAGCTCGGGCTTGAAGTCGGGCGAAGCTTGAATCCGCTCGACCATGCCCGCTGGCCCGCCGAGATTGTACAGGACGATGCCCGCTAGGGCGATCGAGCCGGTCATCGCCATGATGAACTGGACCAAGTCCGTCATCACAACGCCCCAGAAACCGGACATGACGGTGTAGGCCAGGGTGATCACCATCAGGACGATGATGGTCGTGACTTTGGGCCAACCCAGCAGGACGTCGCAGATCTTGGTCATGGCCAGCATAACCCAGCCCATGACAATGCAGTTCTGCAGCACGCCGCCATAGACAGCCATGAATCCGCGCAATACCGACGCTTGACGCCCGCTGTAGCGTAGCTCGATGAACTCGACGTCGGTGATGACGCCCGCCCGACGCCATAGGCGCGCGTAGAAGAACACACACAGCATGCCGCCCATAACGCCGTTCCACCAGAACCAGTTCGAGTAGATGCCGCCGCCGCGCGCCAGGCCCGAGACGGCCAGCGGGGTATCGGCGGCGAAAGTGGTGGCCACAATGGATGTTCCGGCCAGCCACCATGGCAGGTTGCGGCCTGCCACGAAGAACTCCGACATGTCCCGACTGGCGCGTTTCGAGAAGTACACGCCTACGCCGAAGGCCACCACACAGTAGCCGACGATGAAGACCCAGTCGATCCAGTTCAACTGCATGCAGACTCCCCTCCGTATCCCGGACCGGCGAAACCGGGCATCGCCAAGCCCAATCAGTAAGAGAAGTATAGCGGAACGAGGATCGAGAGAAACAGCCCCTGTCGCTGGGGAACGACAGGGGCTTGGTCCGCCGTCTACCGGAGGAAGGTTCCTCTGGTTCAGGCCGTTGCGCCGCGGACGCTCAGTCTCCTGCGGCCCTAGAGCTGAAGGATCGGAGCGAACCGCCCGCGCTCTTGGTCTCGAGGCCGGCGGCCACACGATACGCCTCGATCCGCTCAATCCAGGTCGTCGTCAATTGCAGGGGGCGCGCGCCGCGCGTGCTCACGGTCGGCGCCGCATTGAATGCCTCAGGCGGTTCGGTGAAAGGTCGATAGGACAACTCGGGCGGCTCGAAATCGTCTTGCGAGGCCTTGGTCACACGGGTCGTGCGGACCGCGCGGGAAGGCCCAGAGACGCCGTCGCGCTTGGGGGCATCGCTCTTGAGCAAGGCCGGATCCGTTCCATATTCATAGAGGGCGACCGGGCCGTAAGAGCCCGTTCCAACCCCCACTTCGGCGAAGTAGAGGTCGAGGCCGCCGCGGTAATCCGTAAGGGCGCCGAGCCAGTCGAAGGGCAGGCCCATCTCGAAATCGTTCGCGCCAAACACGCGGCCCTCCGAGAAGCCGTCGTTGTAGCCGTCCGTCCAGCCGCCATCGAGGTATTCGAGGTGCGTGTCCGCTCCGAGAAAGGCGAGGTAATCCGCCGCGTAGGCCGCGTCGTATCCCTCGCTGAAGCCGATCGTGAAGGCGTAGTCGTACTCGACGAAGTATCCGTCGTTGTAGGCATACCAGACGCCGTCCCAGTATCCCGCGTCGTATGGCGGAGACTCGTACACGGGAATGGTGCTGCCCTGATAGTAGATTGGGCCGCCATCCACGGTAGCGTAGCCATCGTCGAACCCGGACCAGTACCAATCATCCCGCAGGAATCCCTCGGCGAATCCCTCGGCATAGTCCGGATCGGTGAGCCCCTGAATGAGCTCCGGGCACCCGGTCAGCAGACCAGCGAGGACCGCCATGGCAACCGCGCATCCAATCCATTGAAGCGTTTTCATCATCCATTCCTCCTAAGGTCTACCGACGCCCGCGGATGGACACCGAACGGCTGCCCGACGGTGCCGACCGTACCGGCGCAGGTTGCACGCGTTTGGGCACGGACGGCGCCTCGACGCTCCGTGTCGAGAGACCGCGCTGGCTCGATGGCGTCGGCGCGAGCCGCTTCGGGGCCATCTCCGTGCTCGGGCTTGGCGACGGCATGGTCCGCAAGCTACGACTCGGCATCGACAGCGGCGACTCGAACGTGCGCGTTGACGGAGGGGCGGTGACCGGGGTGCGCGTCGGCGCCGGCATCGTCCGCGTCGAACGCGTGCTCTCGGTCGAGATACGACTCTCCGAACGCGTCGATGGCGTAATCACCCGTGTCGACGGCGTCGAGATGGACGGCGCGGGCGACGGGGTGCGAACCGTAGATGGGGATGCCGTACGCGGCGTCACCACCGTTCGCGACGTCGCTGTCGTCTTCGGTGGGCCGGACATGTTGTAGGGAGCGCGCGTAGGGGTCGAGTTCCTCACATTCGAGTAGCGCGGCGAGAAGTCCGTGGGCGGCGATTGCGTGATGTCGGTGGTCCGTCGCGACGACGGCACGGACGTCACGCGCGTCGTGCGTGACACATCCCTCGAAACGGTCTTGCCGTCCGTCGGCTGGGCCGCCGTGCGAATACCGGCCGCGCGCGCTGAGGGCACGCCGGGAACCGCACGCGTTGCCGACGTGGCCTCCGGCGATAACTGGACGCTGCGCACCTGGGCCGCGCGACCCGAGGTGACGACCGGCGTCGCACCGCCGCGGGGAGTCGCGGCCGTCCGCGCGCCGAACTCCTTGCGTCCGACCGCGCTTTCGAGGGACGCCACCCGCATGGACGCGGCGCGCGGCGAGTCCGTGTACGTGACGGGGCCGCGAATGGAACGCTGCGGGAAGTAGTTGCGCACCTCGAGCGGCGATCCCGTCGACGGCGTCACGGCTGGCCCGGTAGCCACCACGCGATGCGTTGACGGCGCATACCAGGCCGTCGGCCGCGAGGGCGCCGAGTTCGTGTAGATGTTCCAGATGTTGACCTGAGACGGCGGCAAGGGAGCGACGATGGCCGATGTGCACGGATAGATCACGCCCGGGCCTACCAGGACGTCCGTGGCCCCGCAGTAGCTGCTGCCGAAAACGCCAAGCCGGACGTCGCCGACGGTGTAATAGGCCGAGCCGTACATGACGGGCCTATCCCACGGATCCAAGGGACACCAAACGAAGTTCGGGCCGTAGCGCACCGTAGCCACAGCCGCCGGGCACCAGACATCGCGGTAGGTCCACATCCAGCCGTAGCCCGAGTGGTACGTCCAGCGGCCGTAATGGGTGGTCACGTAGGAGAACGGATAGTTGCCCACCCACACATAGCCGCAGGCCGGAACGTAGCTCCAATGACCGTACCGGTACGGCACGTAGTCGACCACAACCGTCGGCCGCCAGTAATAAGAACTATCGACATACACCCATTCACCGTAAGGATCGAGATCGGTAACTCCGATTACGCGCGTCGTCTCGATCTTCGTTGCCACCGGCTCGGGCAGCGACACCGGCCCTACCGCCAACACGCGCCCGCGCTCCCGGTTCCACGCGTCGAAGCTATCCTCGTAGCTACGGTCGAAGATCACCGGCGTGCTTGGCAGACAACCCGGATCGATGTAAGCCCGTTCTCCTTCCGAGACCATGACCGAAGGGCCCGTCAGCGTCCGCACCGTGACGCGGCCCCAACGGACGCTCACCGTGGTTGCGCCCTCGCCGACCACGTCGAAACGGGCCGAACTGTCCTGATCGACCTCGACCTTGCAGGCCGGCGTCTCAAACACGAAATCGCCCGAGCTCCGCCGAATCCGGTGGACGTAGAGCGAACCGGTCCAGCCACGGATATGCGACGAGGGGGCCAAGGAAACCACCTCAACCTTGCTGCCGTCCGCCATGCGCAGGAACGACCCACCGGCCATCTCGAGTTCGAGACTCCCGCCGTTGTCAATCCAAAGGCTGTCGCCCGGCAACACGATGGTGTTAATAGTCGCGTAACTCCAGTCGGCATCTTGACTTCCCTTGATCATCGCCCCGCCCGCATCAAAGCTCACGCGCGCGTGCAACAGGTCTTCAGCGCCAGCACCAAGCACGATCAGGCCCAGCGCCGCGACGAAGAGCCATGTCACGGAGGAGAAGTTCATTCTACTCATTTCCCGATCCTCCAGGTTGAATCTCATTCATTCTACCAGTATTGACGCACGAACGTTCCCGGAATTCATTCTGGGGTAGGCTGGAGACGGTAGGCGGTGGGCTGGAGGTTTGCCTTGGCGGTAATTTTCACGATAGAATCCAGGGAAACGAGGGAAGGATTCGTGCTCATCTTCTTGGTCAGGCACGGGCAATCGGAGGGCAACGTCGACGGGCCACTCATGGGCTCGACGGATCCGCCGTTGACGCCGCAAGGGCTCTGGCAGGCTGAGCTGGCCGGACGGCGGCTCAAGGAGTTGGGAGTCCGCGCCCTGTTCTGCGGCCCCCTCCGGCGGAACATCGAAACGGCCGTCCGCATCGGCAAGGTCTCCGGTCTCAAGCCGGTCCTGCTGCCGCTCTTGTTCGAGGTGAGCTGCAATCAGGACGTTTACGAGCGCAGTGAGGTGGCCTCCTACTTCCCCGATGTCGACCTCAGCGTGCAGATGCCGGCCGTCAAGCGCGATGCCCCCGAGACCTGGGACATGGGCCGGCAGCGCGCCCGGTACATCGTTCAGTGCCTGCGGACGCAATACGAGGCCACTGACACCAACGTCGCCCTGATCACGCACGGCAACATCAGCCAGCTCCTCATCGAGGCCATCCTCGGCATTCCGCCCATCCGCGCGGCGTGGCTGTGTTCCGGCAACTGTTCGTTTCACCTCCTCTACGCCGCACCCGATCAGGCCCTGGTATGCCGCCTGAACGACGAATCGCACATCCCCGAGCAGGACCGGTCGTAGGCGAAGGCGGTGGGCGGTAGGCTGGGGGCTGGAGGGGATATTTGACAAATCCATAGCAGTAGCTTACCCTCTTGGCGTGGTATCCACCTGAGGGGAAACGGATGGAAGAGGGATTAGCTATGTGGAAAGCGTGCTTCCTGCTCGGGATTATCATCGCGGCGGTATCGACTTGCGCAACGGCGATCACCGTCGTCGAGATCGACTCGATCGAGGAGCTTCAACTAATCGGAAATGATCCGGCCTATCCTTTCGATGCCGACTATGTTCTCACTCAAGATATCGACGCGTCGGCCACTGTCCACTGGAACGACGGCGCCGGATTCGAGCCCATTGCCTTTTATTGGGAGCAGTTCGGAGGGCAATTTGACGGACAGGGACACACGATCAGCGGTCTCTGGATCAACCGTCCCGACACGCAATACTGTGTAGGCCTGATTGCCGGCCTGGGCCCGACCGGTTTCGTGGCCAACGTCCACCTCGAAGGAGGCTCGATCACAGGCCATGCCTGCGTCGGCGCTCTCGTGGGCTTCAACAGCTACGGACCCATCAGCTCGTGTTCCTCGACGGCCACCGTGACGGGCGATGAAAACGTAGGCGGCCTGGTGGGCCAGAATTACCACGGCATGATTACGTCCTGCTACGCGACGGGTAACGTCACCGGCTCGGGCAACTGGTTCATCGGCGGCCTAGTCGGCTGGAATAGCGGCTCGTTGACAGAATGCTACGCGACGGGCAACGTCACGGCCTACGCGAGCGCCAGTGAAGGCGAGGGCGAAGGGGAGGCCGAGCGCACGCGCGCCGTCACGCTCTACAGCGACTACGTCGGCGGCCTCGTAGGCGACAACCGCGAATACGGAACCGCGACGTCGTGCTATGCGAAGGGAATCGTACGCGGCAACCAATACGTCGGGGGCCTCATGGGCCGCAACTATCGAGGCACGCTCACGTCCTGCTACGCGTCAGGCAGCGTTGTGGGCGGCGTGAACGTCGGCGGTCTTGCAGGCCAGAACTTCTTCGTCGGCATCGTGACGCAGTGTTTCGCCAGAGGCGCCGTGACGGGCACGGAGAAGGTCGGCGGTCTCGTGGGCCACAACTATTCGGAAAGCGGCATCTCCAAGAGCTATTCGACGGGCGCGGTAGCGGGCAGTACGAACGTCGGGGGCCTGGTGGGCTACAACGAAGGAAGCACAGTGACCTCGAGCTTCTGGAACACAGAAACAAGCGGCCAGGCGACATCGGACGGCGGTATGGTATCGACAACAGCGCTCATGATGCAGCAGAGCACATTCACCGACTGGGATTTCGTCAGTACCTGGGGCATCGCCGAAGGCGTTTCGTACCCGTACCTACTCTCAATCGACAGCGGCCTCGTGCTGCTTGCGCCCAACGGCGGCGAGGTATGGGGCATCGGTGCCCTCCGGAACGTGACGTGGCTGAGCTATGGCGATCCGGGCGCCGACGTGCGCATCGGACTGCTCAAGGGCGGCGTATTCCAGGACTGGATGAAGCGCCGAACCGAGAACGACGGTTCCTGGACGTGGCTCGTGCCAGCCGATCTCGATCCGGACACTGACTACCGGATCCGCGTGCAGTCCTACTCGCGCAGCGGCCTCCGCGATGACAGCGACGCGTGCTTCACCGTGGGCGACCTCACCGTGATCAGTCCGAACGGCCTCGAGGAATGGGAAATGGGCAGCATCCACGAGATCCGGTGGGCCGGTAGCGGCACCGTCGTTGGCCCAGATGCCCGCATCGGATTGCACGACGGCGTAACGTTCCTCGACTGGATCGTCCGTCGCACGGCCAACGACGGTCGGTATCTCTGGAGCATTCCCACAGGCCTGACGCCGGGCGCCGCCTACCGCGTGCGCGTCCAGTCATACGCCGACGCCAACATCCGTGACTACAGCGACCTGCCCTTCACGCTCACCGAAGCGCCACTCGTCATCACAGCGCCCACACTGAATGAGGAGTGGTCTCTGGGCGGTACGTACACGGTGACATGGGACTGCAACGACATGGGCGCCGTAAGCCCAAACGTGCGCATTGGCTTGCACAGGGGCGGCGCGTTCGTCGACTGGCTCGCCCGGCGCACCGAGAACGATGGATCCTGGGACTGGGCCGTGCCCATGGGCCTGACGCCGGCATCCAGCTACCGCTTGCGTCTACAATCCTACACGGACAGCCAGATCCGCACCATCAGCCCGCCGTTTACCATCGCCACGCCCTAGCCGCTGCCAACCGTCCGCCGGCTACCGCCGGCCGCATTCGGCATTGCCTTCCGCCGTCAACTGTGATACCGTATCCCATCACACCGGTAGTACGTGGCCGTGATGGGGCGAGCCGCAGGATGGGAATGGTGGGAGGAATGGGAAGTATCGGTCGCATGGGTCGCATACGACCTATAGGTCCTATTCTTCCCGCGGTGACGACGCACCGGCCACTGCGCCCGGCAGTGGATAGATAGGGGAAGAGCATATGTCTGTGGAGAACGTAGCCGAAGCGGCGTCAAGAGGCGCTGGTGGGTTCCACACCGACAAGCAGATGCTCAGGACGGTAGAGTGCATGGGCCTGTCTCTCTGCTGGCCGCTCTTCGTGCCGAGGATCGACCTCTTCCTCTTCCTGTTCACAGGCCGAACCGAGTGGACGTCCTTCTGGCAAGCGCACCCGACTTTCATGGGAGCGTTTAGCGGTGCGGGATTTCTTCCAGCGATGGGCCTGTTCTGGATCTTGTCGACAACCCGCCTTGCTCACGACTGTGTCGCGGTAGAACTAACGGCGCAAGGCATCATCCGGTACACGTTACCGTTCAGGTACGTGCTCAACTGGGAACGGATCCGCCGGCTGGAGGTAACGCGGTACCGGGATGGTCCCGTGGCACACATCGACGTCCGGGTAGGCGCCTGGAGGCGCCACAGGCTATGGGCATTCGAGCGAATGGATGCCCTTCTCGACGAGATACGGACACATCTGCCCGCCGACACGATAGTCACGGAGAAGCGAGGGATTCTCCGGAGTCGCGGACAGTGGACACGCGGAAGCCGGTGGTTCCTCTTCTCCGTAGCGCTGTGGCTAATGCTGTGTATGGCTGCATGATGCCGCAGCCGACGCGGCAGGCATTGCGCCGCGTGCTCGGGCCCATCCGTCTCATCGGTCTCATCGGTCTCATCCGCCCCATAACTCCCATCTTGCGCGTTCTGTCTCTCATGGCTGGTGGAGTGGTTTCGGCCGGCACGCGGCGGTTGCGTCGTGAGGGGTTTTGCGGGTAGGATTGTGCCGTCGGAAGAGGAAGCAGTATGCACCTGATATTCATTCGGCACGGACAGTCGGAAGGAAATGTGCCTGGGCCAAAGGCCGGCCGCCTGAACCCGGGCCTGACGCCGCTGGGCATTCGACAGGCCAACCATGCCGGTGAGCGCATCGCCAAGCAGCAGGTCAACGCGTTGTATTGCGGGCCGTTGCGTCGCGGTTTGCACACCGCTGCCGAGATTTTCAACGCGAGTGGCGTGCATCCGGTCCTCCTCCCTCCCCTTTTCGAGATTGGCGGCAACAAGAAGGCCTGGGAGAAGAGCAAGGTCGAGAAGTGGTTTCCCATGGTCCGCACCAAGCTGCAACTCCCGGCGGGGCAACAGGATGAACTCGAGACGTGGGCGGCGGCCATCGAGCGCGCCCGCCGCGTGGTGGCCTGGATCTGCGGCCAGTATGTCGAGCGCGAGGACGCCTGGGTCTATGTGGTCGGCCATGGCCGGTTCAACCAGGTGATGACCGAGATCTGCCTGGGCATGACCCCGCGACGCGACGCGTGGCTGACGTGCGGCAACTGTGCCTTCCATTGGCTCGAGTTGCGGCCGGGCTACGTTCGCGCCCATAAGCTGAACGATGAATCACACATCCCGACAGATGAACGGAGCGGTTCGGTGTGACCTCCACGCGCACCGACACGGGAAAACCCATGCCTAACGATACCCCGATCCAGGAGAACGTCATGGCCGACATTGACGGGGCCAGTCCCGGCCCCATCATCGACGCGGCCACGGACGAAATGCTTCGGCTACACCTCGATATGTTCGAGGGCCCCTTCGAGGTACTGCTCTACCTCATCAAGTCGCAGGAAATCGACATTTTCGACATCCCCATCGTGAAGGTTACCGAGCAATACCTGCGCTTTCTCGAGATGATGCGGGAGGAGAATCTCGAGGTGGCCGGCGACTTCCTCGTCATGGCGGCCACCTTGATCCAGATCAAGTCGAGAATGATCTTGCCCGACGATGTCGAGGACGAAGACGAGGAGGGCATCGAAGAGGAAGACCCGCGTCTCGAACTGGTCGAGAAACTCCTCGAATACCGCAAGTACCGCGACATCACGCGCAAGCTCGAGCAGCTCGAGGAGATGCGCCAAAACTGGTTCGCACGGAACGTCAGGCCCAAGATCGAGAAGAGCGAAGAAGAAGATGAGTACATCGAGGTGAGCCTGTACGACTTGACGCAGGCGTTGAAGGGCGTCATGCGCTACTTGCGCGAAGGCGTACCGCACACCGTCCAAGGCGAGAAGCATTCCGTTGACAGCAAGATCAACCGCATCGAGAACTTGCTCGAGGAGCGCGAGAGCGTGAGCTGGATGGACTTGCTCAAGGAGTGCACGAGCCGCGTCGAGTTGGTGTGCTGTCTGCTGGCCATCCTCGAGCTATGCCGTATGGGACGCGTCAGCGCCCATCAACACAAGGTGTTCGGCGATATTCGCCTGTTCGCCCGCGAGGCCGCGCCCGTCGCCGAATAGGCCGTTCCCACGGAGGGGGAAGCGATGCTCTTCCGCCGCAGGCCCCGAGACCTCTGGCACCGAGGCGAAGACGCCGTCGCCCGCTATCTTCGCGCGCGCGGCTACCGCATTCTCGGGCGAAACGTCAAGCTCAGTCGCTACGAGGTCGATATCATCGCGCGCAAACGTGACATAACCGCCTTCGTCGAGGTCAAGACCCGCCGCGAGAATCCCTTAGCGCCGCCCGAAGAGAACGTGACCACCACCAAGCAGAACCACCTGCGACGGGCCGCCCACGTGTACATCCAGCGGGAAGACAATCCGACGATGTACTACCGCTTTGACGTGGCCGCCGTCACCGTCCCCGAGCACGGCAAACCGGACATCACCTACTTCGAGAACGCCTTCCCGGACCAGTGAATCGCCGCCGGACGCGCCGCCGGACTACGCGCTACGGCGCCAGCAGCCCGACGCCAAGCCCAGCGTCGACCACGTCCGGAATCTGCGGCGTCAGCGTGGACGCGACCACCATGAACCACTTCGTCCCGGTAGCGTTCATGACCTTGATTTCATGTCCGCCGCCGCCTTCCGACCAGTCCATCCAAAGGCTGGCGATGCGTCCATCCGGCAATACCGCAGGACTACCGTCATTGCCGAAGGCGGCGCCGATGAGTTCCGGCGTGTTCGAGCCAACGCGCCGCCAGACCTGCTCGCTTCCGTTCCATTCGGACTCGAATACCAGGCTGCCATCCGGCGCGTAACTTCCCGAATGGCAGGCGTAGTACGATATGGAGCCACTGGGTCCGTCAGCGGGAACGACGAGCGTCTTGAACCCGCTACCGTCGAGTTGTACCTCATAGATGCCGGTGCCTTCGACCGCATATGGCAAGGGGCCCGCATCGAAACAGATCCGGGTTTCATCGGCGGAAAGACTGGGCACTGCGTTGATGTTCTGCGTCGAGTCGCCTGTCAGGAGAATCGGATCGGACCAATTCGTGACCTGCCATTCCGTCATCCAAATATCTCTGTCGTGGGGCCCGCCGCCATCGACGAAGATGACGCGATTCCCGTCCGAAGTCACAATGGGTTCCTCGCCGTGCAACAGACCGCTGCTCGTCCGTACGGAACGATGCGACAGAAAATGATGGGCAACGACGACCAAGCCGGGCCAGCCGGCGGCATCCGCGTCGAATCGCTCGCTGGCAAACACGTACCACTCGCCGTTGCGCGAGACCTTGATCGGCCCTTCGTCTTCGCCCGAGAACGGAGTAATGGGGTCAAGGAGCGCGGAGACGTTCTCCGGAGTTGCGCCTTTCCTGGCCTCGATACGCCAAAGGATGTCGCCCGATGCGCCCTCTTGAGTGAACGTTACCTGCATGGATTCGCCTTCGCCTTCGCCCTCACCTTCGCCTTCGCCCTCACCTTCGCCTTCACCTTCACCTTCACCTTCACCTTCACCTTCACCTTCACCCTCGCCCTCACCTTCGCCTTCGCCTTCGCCTTCGCCTTCGCCTTCGCCCTCGCCTTCGCCCTCGCCTTCGCCTTCGCCTTCGCCCTCGCCTTCACCCTCGCCTTCACCGCCCACGAAATTCAGCACGCGGATGCCATTGCCGAAGCTGGCCACCCATACCTCCTGCGGGCGATAGGGATTGAAAAACACGCGCTCAGGCTGGAGGAAGGGATAGCTGTCCACGCGCGAGAAGGCCGGTGAGGCCACGTTGGCATTGGCCGTGTGCCAAAGGCCCTCCGCCTCGGTCGTGACGTACATCTCATTTGGGCTGGTTGGACTGACGGCGCACGAGGATACCCGGTAGCCATCGAAGATCCGGGTCCAAGTGACGCCGCGATCCGTTGTCCGGTACAGGCCGCCCGCCTCGTCATTGGTGGCCGTCGGGCCTCCCCAACCGCTCCACACGCAGGCATACCACGTGTTCTGATTCGCATCCGCCGGCGAAATCACGAGATCCTTCACGTAGTAGTGCATATTCGCGTGGCTCCGGTCCTGCCAAGTCGAGCCACCGTCGGTACTGACGAATACGCCGGAGCTGTCCGTGAAACCGCTGGATGTGCGTCGGCCGGAGTAGGTCGCTACGAGCGTACCGTCCGTAAGTACGTGGATGTTGAAGGGATGGCCTTGCGTACGCGGCGGAGCCGTGAGTCGCGTCCACGTCGAGGCGCCTCGTTGGTCGATGTTATGGCTGACGAAGACGCCGCCCGACACACTGTGCACGACGCTGGCGTAGAGCGTATTGGCATGGTTGGGATCCCGAGCAATGGAGACGACGGGATGGGAGAAGTCGTGGAGCGTGTGCCAATGAGAAAGGCCCCCTGTGGCATAGAGCACACGGCCATCGCCTCCATCCAGCCGTGCATCCGAGAGGTAGGGGGTCTTGTAGATATCGTGGACGCTCGACGTGGCCAGATAGGCCGTGTTGCTGGCCGGATCGTATTCGCAATCGTAGGACGAATTGAGGTCGTGACCTGTGTATCCGAACGACCACGAGCGGCCCCCGTCGCCGCTTCGGATTCCGCGGATATCGGTGAAGCAGGCCCAGATACGGCCTTGCGAGAGCCATGTGATGTCCCAGCAACTCGTGTCCTCAAGTCCGACGCCGTGGTAGGACCGGCCCGTCGGCGTGGTGGCGCCGGGCGGATTGAGATCGGTGGGCACGACATACGCTGCGCGCCACGTGGTACCGCCGTTCGTCGTCAGGTGAACAAAACCGTAGTCGCTCCACGCCACGCGATTCGAGTCATAGGGCGCCACCGCAAATCCCGTCGCGCCGGCGCCGTAGCTCCATTGGCGATCGCCCCCATCGCCGGACCAGCCGGTATAGACATTGTTGTTGTCCTCGGTCCGTAGGACCTGGCTCCAGGAAGCGCCGCCGTTGGCGGTCTTGTAGACCAGGGGCCACTCGTATTCGTCTTGGCCCGCCACATACGCGGTGTCGATGTCGTTGCGCGCCGTGGCCACGAAGGCCATGCCGTCCCCTTCGGCCGTGGGAAGGCCCGTGCTCCGGAGTTGCCACGAGGCCGCACCCCAGTCGAGGGCGTACACATCCCGATGGCCCCAGAAGAAGTCCTCGATCATGATTCCGCCATAGAGGTCATCGTAGGCCTCTACGAGGCCGAACATCCGTACGGTACCTCCCTCGCGCGCGGCGGAAAACGAAGCAAAGCCATAGTCCGCGGGAAGGCCGGGCGTGACATCCAGGGTGAACGACACCCCACCGTCCGTGGACACCAATAGGCCCACATTCGAGCCGGCGAAGACCGTGTCGCCGTCGAAAAAGACGCCGCCCAAGTGCAGGCCGTTGTCGCCATCCTCACTGAAGGCCTCTACCCATGTTGTCCCTCCGTCGTTGGACGCGTATAGGTAGCTCCAGTTGTAGACGAGAACCCGGTCGGTTCGATTGGGATCCACGTACATTCCGTAGATGTCCTCGAATGGTTCCGGATCGGTGATCCGATGCCAGGTGGCGCCGCCGTCGGTACTCTTGGACGGCTTCGCAGTCTCATCCCACGTGTCCATGTCGACGGCGTAGTCCAATGCATACAGAATGCTGGGGTTGCTGGTGAAACCGACGCGCGACTCACGGTTGCCAACGATGTGATAGAAGGGCACCGTTCGCCAGGCACCGCCCAGGTTCGTAGTGTGAAACACCTCGCCCATGTCGCACGCGACGAACAATTCACCGGCGCTGTGCGGACTGAAGCTCGGAGAGAACAACGCGCCACCTCCCCCGATGCCAATCGAGCGCCATTCGCCCTCGCCCTCGCCCTCGCCCTCGCCCTCGCCCTCGCCTTCGCCTTCGCCTTCGCCCTCGCCTTCACCCTCGCCCGCCGAAGGCGTGTGATTCACCTGAATGCCCAGCGTCTTCGTTTCGACCTTGTCCGCCAAAACCGAGACCGTTCCCGTATAGACGGCCTTGCCGAGTTGCGCACGCAAGACGGCAACGTTGATCGTCACAGGATCGCCCCCCTTCTTGCACTCCCCCTTGTCCGGATTCACGGTGAGCCAATTGGGGTCCGCAGCAACCGCAAACTTCAGGGTCGATCCGTTCGCCCCCACGTTCCGGACCTGAAAGGACCATGTGTTTTCGGACTCTCCGAAGGTATGTGAGACATCCGACAATCCGATCTCCGGACTGCATCCAACCAATAACAGCGTGAATGCGGCAAACGCCGTGAAGGCAATCGCCTTTCTGACGAACGCTTGGATAACCATGTGCGCTTCTCCTCAGCTTCTTCGGGAAAGACCTGATCCATGGGTAACCGGAGGTGGCCCTGTTTCGATTCGAGTCTGGCATGGGAAGACCTGATGCGCTCCCGATCTCCGTATACGAAGCCAACACACGCCCTGCGACACTAGGTTTCGGAGCGCGCCTGCCAGCAGAGTCGCCTCATACCCAAGCCCGGGAACGGTTGAACTTCCCAAGGAAGGGACGATAACACAGCCCGGGGAAGATCGTCAATTTTTTCCACTTTTCAGAGTATAAGAGGTTCGCAGTCAGCGCACCGTCGACGAAAACCTCGCGGTGAAATGGGCAAGTTGAGTCGCCGGGCGGCGAGCCGGCGCTCGGAGAGTGTCCCGGAATGCGCGCGTCTAGGGCACGGGTTCCGGAACAACCGCAAGGTAACGGCGAACGCGTTCGAGGGCCGCCACGGTAACGCGGATCTGGTCGAGCTCCGCCGTTTGCGCGATGCCGAACGTCCACTCTTGGGTTCCGTCCGGTGTCACGAACACGATTCGGCTGGAACCTCCATCGCCGGCCAAGCCAACGGCCAGGCCAGATGTCGCTCCCGTCTCGGCTCGAGCAGCGTCCGCCATCTCGCGCGCATCGACATTGGCGGCGCGGGCCAGCACGCGTCCCCCTACGAAGGCCGCCGCGTTGGCGGCCGTCAGGCGTTGCGCGATCATACCTCCGGTGTGACACTCGGCCACGGCCAAGGTCCAACCGCGTTCGACGAGCAGTGCGTCCACGGTGCCCTCGAGTGTCGCGTCGTTAACACCCATCACGAGTCCGGGCAGCCGCTTGCGGACTTCCGCATCCACGGGATCGATCAGCGCGTTTGCCGCCTCGACACTGTCCGCAAACGCCGTGATCCGAATCCGCACCGCGTCCGGCGACGCCAGAACGCCCACCGTAGGATTCTGCTGGTTGACGATGAGGTCGCCCATGGCCGCGTCGACGCGGGATTCGCCGACGCCGCATACCTTCAGCACGCGCGAGTGCAGCAGGCCGCGCAGGCCGAACCGTTCGCGCAAGTACGGAATCACCTGGTCGGTGAGCATCGGCTTGAGTTCGCGCGGCACGCCCGGCATGCAGATCACCACGCCGCGCGCGTCGTCGACGATGAGCCCGGGCGCGGTGCCATTCAGGTTCTCGATGGCAACGGCGCCCCGTGGGGCCATGGCCTGCTTCTTGTTGTTCTCCGTAATGCTGACGCGGAAATGCGCGAAGCGCGAGACCAGTTGGTCGAGCAGTTCCTGGCGGAACTCGAGCGGCCGGCCCAGCAGTTCGGCCACACACTCCCGCGTGATGTCGTCCTCGGTCGGGCCGAGCCCTCCCGACGTCAATACCACGTCGCACCGACTCAGCGCGGCGTCCAGGGCGGCCACGATCCGCCGTTGGTTATCGCCGACCGTGGTCTTCTGATAGAGCGGAATGCCGTTTTCGGCCAACACCTTGCCCATGAACGCCGCATTGGAATCCACGATTTGGCCCAACAACAACTCGGTACCGATCATCATGATCTCGCATTGCATCGACAACACTCCTCACACCGCGCCACTGCAGAACCACGCTATTCCTTCTCGAAGACCACCGCGTCGGCCGGACGCTTGGTGAAATCGAGGTAATCCTTCATGTTGACCTGAACAAAAGCCCGTTGGTGTGCGCCCTCACGCTGATGCGCATAGGCGATCCAGCACTCGAGGTTCGTCGCATCATACACGACATCGAGCAAGTTGCCGTCGATCGACGCTACGCCCTGGGAGAGCTGGATGACGGCCTCGAGGTTGTATCGACCGTAGTACTTGCCAATATGCGCCCAGCCGATGGGGTCTCGGCCTTCGCAGTTGTAGACGAGACCGGGCCGGACGTTCGGCGCGACCTCGTCCGCGGGGTCGTTATCCGTCCAGATCACGAGGTCCGGCGCATGGGCAAGCATCTTGACCGCGCGGCGGTTGGCGCCATCGCCGATGATGTAATGGTACTTCTTGATGCGTTTTGCGGCCTTGACGATCTCGATAGCCTCGTCGAGGTTATGGGCATCGTAGAGCAGATCGCGGAACAAGACGGTGAACGGAACGCCGCGAACATCGAATGGGTACTCGTGTTCCGGACTGTCACCCATCTCCGTTAGGGCGATGCCGGACGCGTTCATCCCGGCGTTCGTGCCGATGAAGGCCGAGAATGTTACGTTCACGTGGGCAATGCCTTCCTGGGGCAGGTACACGGCCACGAGAGGGAAATCCTGGAATCCTGCCGACATGGTGTAGTCCAGATTGCGGAACTGGTAGAGGACGTCGCCGCGCGTGGCCTCGCCCCAGAACGCGCCGCCACTGCACGAGTAGGCGGAGATCACCGGGATCATGTGGGCGCGTCGGAGAAGATCGAAGGAAACGCCGGCGCCGTCGGCCACGCCGCGTAATTCATCAACGAATCGCGGATGCGTGTAGGGCAACGTGGCGTCCCAGGCGCCGTCAAGGTTCGCCTCGGAATAGCGCTCGCTATTCAACAGCTTGGCGCCCACCGCCAGGCGCATGGCAAAGGCTGTGATCTCCTCCTTCATCAAGTGACCGAGGGCGTAACCCATCTCGTACGCGCTCCCCGTGAGCACCACCAGCGGGATCGCGTCGTCGCCGGAACCTACGGAGGTTCGGTATCCGGCCGCTGCGGCATCGCGGCCGATGAAACACGACAGGGCGGTGAGCACTAGGAGGGCCTGTTTCCGTCGCTTCATGGGAGACTCCTTACGCCTCGGGGGCTAGCGGTTGGGACTTCGGTCCGACGAGCACGTCACGGGGTCAGACGTGGCCGTCCTCCGCAAGACCAGGCAGGTCGCTCTCAGGATTCACGAGGCAGGATCCGCCGTTATGGCGGGCGAACAGGACCAGCAGCTTGGCGCTCATGCCGTAGGAGAGGACACCGCCCTTGACCCGGTTGGCCTTGAGATAGACGTTGTTCACCATGTCACTCACGTCGCTCACACGCCCCTCATACCGTTTCCAGAACGCCCGCGCGGCGTCTACGTCGCGCTGAACGCCGCCGTAGCGGCGTCCGAGGAGTTCGGTGGCGCGATCCTTGTCAATGCGAGCCAGTTCATTCAGAAGTTGCCGCTGGGCAAAGAGATAGCCCGAGTACCGGACCTGCGGATCATCGCTGTATACGCAAGCGAGATAGCCGTAGAAGTTGGCCTCGTCTTCGCTACCGATACTGCGTTGGTGCGCCTTCTCGTGGGCAATCGTATGCGGCACACCCATGGCTGGGGCCAAGCGATTGAAGTTGGCCTCGCCCGTCCAAGGGCTGTAGAAACCCGAGATACCCAGGTAGCACATCACCTGCGACACGCCAACGCCCTTGGCCGGCCCTCGCGACACCGCAACGGAGGGATGGAGTCCGAGCCGCTGCACCACGCGCGCGTAAGCGCGGTCGATAGATTTGTCCACACTGGCTAACGAGGAGGGCGCGCTGGGTCTGCCAAGGTCCTCACACCCGTTCGCCTCGGCGTAAGTCCGGTTCGTGGCCTCCACGAGCTCTTGACACAAGCAGTCGAGCTCGGCCCGGTTTGCCTGCATCGCGGCCTCATCGTTGTCGGAGACCTGGGTGTCATCCCAGCGCAGTCGCTCGACCAGGCCGGCCCTCGCGTAGTTGACGCCCCACGCGAGGTAGAAGACCGCCAGCACGATAACGACTGTGGCGGCCAGTTCAAGGATGCCGCATGCCAGCGCGTTGAGCAAACGGCGACGGCCACGCAGGACGTGGTAGGCGCCGGCTGCGAAACCACCCAGAAGCCACACCACGAGAGCGCCGAGCAACACCTCGAAGAGGCTGAATGGAAATACCCCCGAGACGGCCGCCAAGCCGCGCCCGATCCATTGCCCGATCCGTTCCGTGTACACCCGCTCGACCGCCGCCGGCGACAGGGACAGAATCCACAACACCCCGAGCATCACGAGCCCTATCAAAACAATAGTCGCATGAACACGGAAATGAAGCGGCCGGTCCTTGTCGCGCACACGGCCGGGGCGTACCGTAGCCGTGGTAGAACCGCTTCGGGCCCCGGACCCCTCCGGTCGCTCGACAATCACCGTCTCCGGTAGATCATCGTCCTGGTGAAATCGTTGGTCAGACATCTTGAAAGTATACCAAAGCCCCCTCCCGCAATGCCGCAATGCCTGTTGCGTTGCTTTCCATCCACGCATTGTATATAACGGGCGACGGTTTGGCGCGCCCTGCTTCCTCTCGGGCGCGACTTGAGTTCAAGGAGAGAAACCATGAAGAAAGTGCGTGTGGGAATCGTCGGCGTCGGAGGCATGGGAAGCTCCCACAGCCGCTATCTCTTGAAGGGCGAAGTCGAGCGGGCCAAGTTGACCGCCGTGTGCGACATAGATCCCGCCAAGCTCGAAGGCTTCTCGGAAGTCCAGGTCTTCTCGGACAGCGCCGAGTTGATTCGCTCGGGCGAGGTGGACGCCATCATCATCGCGACGCCCCATTATTTCCACACGACCATTGGTATCGACGCCCTCGATAACGGGGTGCATGTCCTCACCGAGAAGCCGATTTCCGTACACAAGGCAGACTGCGAGCGGCTCATCGCCGCTCACCACGCGCACAAGGACCTCGTGTTCAGCGCCATGTTCCAGATGCGGACCAATCCGGTGTGGAAACGGATCAAACAGTTTATCGATGAGGGCGAGATTGGCGAGATTGTCCGGACCAACTGGGCCATCACCGCGTGGTACCGCACGCAAGCGTACTACGACTCGGGGGGGTGGCGGGCGACCTGGAAAGGCGAAGGCGGCGGCGTACTGCTCAATCAATGCCCTCACAACCTGGACCTGTTCCAGTGGATGTGCGGCATGCCGTCGCGCATTCGCGCGTTCCTCGGCATCGGCAAGTTCCACAACATCGAGGTCGAGGATGACGTCACCGCGTATCTCGAGTATCCCAATGGCGCGACCGGCCTGTTTCTGGCCAGCACCGGCGAGGCGCCCGGAACGGACCGTCTCGAGATCTCCGGCGATCGCGGCAAGCTCATCTACGAACACGGAGCGTTGCTGTTCCGCCGCAACAGCGTCGGCACAAAGGAGTTCACGCAGACCGCCACCGGTGGTTTCGACCGGCCGGAGTGTTGGGACTGCAAGATCCCGATCAAGGATGCCAAGACGGGCCACGCCGTAATCACGCAGAATTTCGTGAACGCCATTCTCGACGGCGAACCGCTCATTGCGCCGGCCGAGGAAGGCATCCGATCTGTCGAACTCGCAAACGCCATGATCTACTCGTCACTCATGGATCAAACCGTCGAACTGCCCCTCGACGGCGCAGCGTATGAGGCCCAGCTCAAGGAACTCATCGCCGGATCGCGGTTCGAGAAGAAGACCGCCGACTCCTCGGACGCGGACATCAGCGCCTCGTTCCGCATGTAGACACCGCGCGACTACCCGGCGAAGGCCTCGCGCAGCAGGTCATAGATGCCGCCGAAGGCGCCGTTGCTAAGAATCAGGACGATGTCGCCCTCGACGGCATTCTCGCGGACGTGCGCGACGATCTCGGCCGCGGTGTCCGCGCAGGCCGCCGCGATGCCGCGAGATCGGAGGCCGTCGACGAGCGCCGCGCGGTCAAGACGCTGATCCCCCGGAATCCGATCGCCTCGGTGAATTGGGCCGATCCACACATCGTCCCCATCCAAGAACGCCTCGATGAGCGGTCCCAGAAACGTATTGGTGACCGTCGTGTTGGATCGCGGCTCGAACAGGACGCGCAACGTACGCCCCGGCCAACGCTGCCGCGCGGCCCGAATCGTCTCGCGGACCGCCGTGGGATGGTGGGCGAAATCGTCCACAAAGGTCACGCCGTGCGCCTCGAGAAAGACCTCCATGCGACGCCGGACGCCCCGAAACGCGCGTAGGGCCTCCGCAAGCCTATCGGCCGGAACGCCCAGCAAGTCGCCGACGGCTAGCGCGGCCAGTGCGTTCTGAAGGTTGTGTCGGCCCGCCATCGGTACGTCGAAAGCGCCCCACGGCTCGCCACGCTTCCACACGTCGAGCCGCTGGAATCCGCCCTCACCCGGCCGCGCCTCGCCCCGAAAATCGGCCGATTCCGAAAAGCCGTAGGACAGCACGCGGCACAGCGCGCCGGGCTTGAGCACCTCGAGCGCCGCATTGTCCGCACAGGCCACGAGCCAACCGCTGGCCGGCACTTGCCGGAGCATCCGACGGAACGCCGTCTGGATCTCGGCGAGGTCAGCATAGATATCGCCATGATCAAACTCGATGGACGTGACGACGGCGATCTCGGGCAGGTAGTGGAAGAACTTGGCGCGTTTGTCGAAGAAGGCGGTGTCGTACTCGTCGCCCTCGATAACAAAGGGCGCGCCCTCGGCCCCGAGCCGCGCCGAGTGTGGGAGACCCAGCGGTTGGCCGCCGATAAGGTAGCCGATATCCAGACCAACGCGGTCCAGCAAATGCGCGGCCAGGGCCGTGGTCGTCGTCTTTCCGTGCGTCCCGGCGATAACGACCGGCCGCCTCGGACGCAAGACGGCGTCCTTGAGCCACTCCGGCAGGCTCACGTAGTGGAGCCTACGTTCGAGCGCGACCTCGACCTCCGGATTGCCTCGACTGAGCGCGTTGCCGACCACGACGAGGTCCGGTTCCCAATCGAGATTCCCCGCAGCGTATCCCACGGCCACCGGCACGCCGAGATCATCGACCATCAACGACGTGGGCGGATACAGCGGATTGTCGCTGCCGCGCACCTCGTAGGCGGCCTCGATGGCCAGCCGCGCGCCGCCCACCATGGCCGTGCCGCCAATGCCCGAGAAATGAATCCGCGGTTTCCGACTGAGGGCCTGTAGCGAGAACACGATGGAATCCCCTTTCTTCAAAGCCATCGAGACCGGTACGCACGCAGCCGTGGTCGGCCGAGCGCTTTTCATGAGCACTCTTGTCCTTAAACAAGGCGCTCTGAGGCGCCTTCGGCGACCCCGGCTGTCGAACTCGCAACGCGAGCATCCAGTCAGCAAGTACTCATTTAGCCACAGAGAACGGCGCAGGGGCAACTCAAGCGTTGATCCGACCCGGCCGATTACCGCCGGTTCCATGTTGGGCATGTCCAGGCCTGGTCCCCCGAAGACCTGACCATTGAGGAACGCTCGTGGCGGTGTCTCTTGCGGCGACGACGGGCAGCGGCGCCCTCAGCACCCTCTCGAGACTCGCGCGCTCGTGGTATTCGAACGGATGATCCGACTGGCTTCGGTTGGGCAAGTGCGCGACTGACGAGAAGTTAACCTGCACCGAAGGAAACCGGGTAATATATGCGGGCTCTGCATGTTGAGCGCTTTCACACTAAGGAGAAAGACCGAATGCTGCCGGACTGCTGGAAATGCCGTGTCCTGGTCGTCGGGAGCGTGTTCTTGTTCTTCCTGGCAGGATGCCCCTCTTCAAAGCATACCCTTCGTCTCCTCACCTCAGGACAGGGCACCGTGGCCCTCGTTCCGCCGGGAGGAAGCTACGACGCGGGCACGACTGTGACCTTGACGCCAACGCCCGGGACGGGATGGCACTTCGACCATTGGGAAGGCGCATTGTCGGGAAGCGCGAATCCCGCACAGGTGACCATGGACGCCGATAAGACCGTCACGGCCGTCTTCGCCATAGACCAATACGCCCTGACCGTCGTCGTAACAGGGCAGGGCACCGTGGCCCTCGTTCCGCCGGGAGGAAGCTACGACGCGGGCACAACTGTGACCTTGACGCCAACGCCCGGGACGGGATGGCACTTCGACCATTGGGAAGGCGCATTGTCGGGAAACGCGAATCCCACGCAGGCGACCATGGACGCCGACAAGACCGTCACGGCCGTCTTCGCCATAGACCAATACGCCCTGAGCGTCGCCGTCGCGGGACAGGGCACCGTGGCCCTCGTTCCGCCGGGAGGAAGCTACGACGCGGGCACGACTGTGACCTTGACGCCAACGCCCGGGACGGGATGGCACTTCGACCATTGGGAAGGCGCATTGACGGGAAGCGCAAATCCCGCACAGGTGACCATGGACGCCGATAAGACCGTCACGGCCATCTTCGCCATAGACCAATACGCCCTGACCGTCGTCGTAACAGGGCAGGGCACCGTGGCCCTCGTTCCGCCGGGAGGAAGCTACGACGCGGGCACAACTGTGACCTTGACGCCGACACCCGGGACGGGATGGCACTTCGACCATTGGGAAGGCGCGTTGTCGGGAAACGCGAATCCCACGCAGGTGACCATGGACGCCGACAAGACCGTCACGGCCATCTTCGCCATAGACCAATACGCCCTGACCGTCGTCGTAACAGGGCAGGGCACCGTGGCCCTCGTTCCGCCGGGAGGAAGCTACGATGCAGGAACCGTCGTCACCTTGACAGCAACCCCTACGCCAGGATGGCACTTCGACCATTGGGAGGGCGCGTTGTCGGGCGGCGCAACAGTTGTTCAACTGGCCATGGATGCGTCCAAGACCGTGACCGCCGTCTTTCAGCAGGACCAGTACACGCTCGAGCTCAGCATCGGAGGCGGGGGCAGTGTTACCCTAGATCCACCCGGCGGCACCTATCCCTCGGGCTCAATCGTCACGCTCACCCCCAATCCCGAGGCCGATACCCGGTTTGAGATCTGGGGCGGCGACCTCGCGGGCACGAAACAGCCGGCCTCCCTCACGATGAACGAATCCAAGTATGTGCAGGCCTTCTTCATGCCCAGGACCTTCACCGGGTTCCAGCCGAACAACCTATGCGCCGTGGATTCGGTCCTGTATTTCCTGGGGACGGGTGTCTATTCCGGCCGCGAACTGTGGATAAGCGATGGCACCTTCGAGGGAACCAGACTCGTCAAAGACATTGCCCCTGGGTATGACAGCCCCAATATCCCCTTCCTCGCCAACCTGAACGGAACCCTCTATTTCTTCGCCGCTACGGCCGGTACCTATGGTCTTTGGACAAGCGACGGCACCGAAGACGGCACCCTTATGGTCGCGGATCTCGGCGGCTCGTTCCCCGCCTTGGCCCCGGTTGAGATGAATGGATATCTCTACTTCAGCGCGACCGGAACGGAGGATGGCGAACTGTGGGTCACCGATGGTACGGCCGAAGGGACAGGGATCGTGAAATCCTTCGGCCCGTCTGCCGGCATGCTCTACTCGAACCCCGGCCAACTGACCAACGTCGACGGCGTCCTCTACTTCAATAATGCCCCCCAAACCGATACGTTCACTCTCTGGAAGACCGACGGCACCGAAGAGGGCACCGTTGCCATCTATAGCAGTCGCTGGCTCAGCGAGATCGCCGGCCTGAACGGCCAGGTGTTCTTCTATGCGGGCACGGAGTCCACCAACTCGCTCTTCGTCACCGACGGCACCCCCGAAGGCACGCACAAGGTGCGCGACTATTTTTTTGGCCCCGGCGATTTCACCCTTTCGGGTGGACTCCTGTATTTCGCCGCCGAGTCGGACGACCTCTTCAACACCCGAGTATGGGCAACCAACGGTTCCATCGTCTATCGGGTCGACGACGACGCTTACAGACCGTGGGACCTGATCGACCTCGACGGCACGCTCTTGTTCGAAGCGCTCTACGAGGTGGAGAGCGTGATCCATACCGGCTTGTTCGCCACCACGGGATCGGGCGCCTCGCTGGTGCGGGGAGTCAATCCGACCTTGTTCTACGGTGTTGAGTCTTATCACGTGACCGTCGGCGGCATCCTGTACTTCGCGGCAGAGAACACCTTCGGTGGCCTCGGCCTCTGGAAGAGCGACGGCACAACCGCAGGAACGGCCCTTGTCAGCGAGATCAATCCTGATGGTCAGGGGCCGTATTACCTGACCGATGTGAACGGAACCCTCTTCTTCGCGGCGCAGGATGATGCTCACGGTTGCCAGTTGTGGACAAGCGACGGCACCCCGGAAGGCACGTTCCCCGTCAGTTGCCCATTTCCGTGACATTCCGAGATTCAGCACGCCTCCGGCAGCGATGAGCGGAGGAAAACCGCAGCGTCGTCATTGCGAGCAACGAGTCTTCGAGCGGCGAAGCAATCCAAGCCCCTGCTGAACAAGCGATTGCTTCACTTCGTTCGCAATGACGGATGGCGGAGCTTTCTTGGCAGCGGAGCACTCCCGAAGACTTGCCCGGAAGCGCCCTTCGGATCCACGTCCGGCAGGGCAACTTGAACCGTGCTCGGTGCGTTGTTACCGTTGTTACCGTTGTTACCGTTGTGGCAGTTGTTGCGGTTGAAATCCAGATGACAGACAGGCAAGAAGAGCAGATGATGAAAAGACATGGGATCCTCGCGCTGGCGGCATTCTTGATGGCCGTTGCACCGACCGTGCATGCGCTGCGAATGAGCGAACTACCTGCGGAAATGCTGACCAGGAATCCGGAACCGGCGCCGCGAGCCCTGTCGGTCAAGCTCCCCCTCGAACAGCCCATGTTCCATTGGGCCTTCACGGATCGCGAGGGGTTCCTCGCCGGAACGCTCGTACTGCGGATCATCCGCGGCGACGAGACGCAGTCGATCACAATCCTCGCAGACGGCCAGTTCACGGAAGGCTGGGAAGCCATTTCCTTGCCCCCGGTGGCCCAACGCAACGGCGTCTACTTCGGTTTCATCTCGAGCACGGCCTACGCCACCGCGCCGGGCGACCGCCTCGAAATCGAACTCACCGTGGTCAAGGATATCGTCGGGATCGGCCCGCTTCAGGAAGGGCTGCTTCCGGCGGGCGTCTATACCGCACGCGGCACGTACTCGGGCCTAACCGACGACTGCGCCCCGCCACTCCCGGGCAAGAACCCCGATGAGTTGCCGCCCGACCAGCGCAAGGGCTACGACAACCTGCGCAAGCTCTACTCCCACCGGGCCTTCCTCGAGAACTGGGAGAACCAGTGGCCGTTGACCATTACGAGCGAGGTGGGGTGGCTTCCGGAAGCCGAGGCCGAACGCATGAGACAGATGATCCGCCAGGTCGAGATCGAGGAACGCAGACAGGCGGTGGATGCCCCTGGGCTCAAACCTGAGAGCCTGCTCTTGCGTCCCAACGACGACAAGAAACTCGAGGGCATCTTGGACACGATCCGATGACGCCCCGCTCGTTACCGACGGCGACCACGCTCAGCCGCCGCCAGTTTGTGGCCTCTTGGGCACTCGCCTCGGTTCTGACGGCCACTTCGTGTCGGTCGCAGCCGGGGCGCGACGGCACCGGACGTGCGGCGCCCGCTCGCTTCTTCTTCGTCTCGCAAGGCCGGACGGGAGTGATGAACGCAGACGGTTCGGGCCTGCGCTACCTCGAGTTTGACGTGCCCGATCAGAAGACCTGGCAGCCGGCCGGTTTCTTCGCCGATGGGCATCGGGTGCTCTTGCTCAGCATGGAAGCCCGGCGCGACGGTCCCGGCCGACCCTTTGGCGAGTATTACCACAAGACGCCCACGCACCTATGGGTCCACGACCTGGACACCGGCGCGTTGACCGAGGTCGCCACCCAGAACCGGCTCGCCGTGTTCTACACACCGCAGCTCTTGCTCAGCGATGATCGAATCCTCGTTCAGGTCGTACGCGACGAAGGCGGCCAGATCTACAGCATGAACCTGGACGGGTCCGACGCGCGCGAGTTCACCCGCACCGGCGAAGGCCTGCCCTACGGATTCGACCTCAGTCCCGACGGCTGCCGCGTGGCCTACCATATCGCCAGTCCGTCCGGGTATCAGATCTGGACCAGCGACACCGAAGGCGCTGCACGCACCTTGGTGGCCGCCGGCGCCGACCATCTCTACTTCTGCCCCCAGTGGTCGCCCGACGGCCAATGGCTGGCGTTCCAGGACTGCCTGTACGCCCAGGACCCAGGACATGACTGGTCCGACCTCTGCATCGGCCGCCCCGACGGCTCCGAACTGCGCGCGCTGACCTCCGGACAGGCCCTGTGGTTCGGCGCCACCTACGGCCCCATCGAGAATCGTGGCGGCGGCTCCAACGTCCCCGTATGGACGCACGACGGCGCCATTCTCGCTGCACGGCGGCTACCCGACTCGAAGGTCGCATGGGAGTACCAGGCACAACGTCCCGATACCGATCACTTCAACCGTGAGTTCAAGCCAGAACTTGCCCAGGGCGGCACCGAGATCTGCCGAATCGCGCCTGACGACGGCTCAGCCGTACCCCTCACCCACTCCGACCCGCCCGTCTGGGACTTCCGGCAGAGCGAATCGCCCGATGGCCGATACCTGCTGTTCTGCCGCGCCGAGACCGGCGCTGTCCCCGACATCTGGATCGCCGACTCCGACGGCCGGAATCCGCGCCTGCTCACGAAAGGCCTCGACGACGCCGGCGCCGATCACCCCCGCTGGATGCCACAGGCGGTCTAGCGCAGAAGCGCCGCTATCGAGGAGTTAGGTCAGAATACGGCGCGGAGGTTGGTGACGAAGAGCACAACGCCCATGAACACGATGGCCAGTGCGGCGAATCGGCGGAACTGCGCTTCGTCGAGGCGCGCGGACACGTGGGTGCCGACGTAGGTGCCGATCAGCATCGAAGGTAGTAACACCACGACGCTCCGGGCCACGTCCCATGTCAGCAGGCCGGAGACGCCGTACATGGCGAGGCCAAAGCAGTTCACCGTGAGGAAGTAGCAGGCGATGCTGCTGCGGAAGATGTCCTTAGGCATCTGCTGATTGGCCAAGAACAGGATCACGGGGGGCCCGCCCATCGAGGTGGCCCCGCCAAGGAATCCGCCGGCCAAGCCGACGGGCACATAGGCGCGCCGAGGATGCCTAAGGGGCCGGCTCCATCCCGCGTATAAGGCCAAGGCGAACAAGGTCACGAACGCGCCGACGCCCACCTTCAGCAGCGACGGATCCATGGATTTCAGTGTCCAGACGCCAAATGGAAACCCGGAGACACCCCCAATGGCCAGAAGCACGACGAGATCCCGACGGATGTGGCGGCGTCCGTGAACGGCAATCAGGAACGTGCTCACGGTGCTCAGCGAAACGAGCGTAGGCGTAACCAGAGTCGGCTCAAACATGAGCAGAAGACACGGCGCGGCCATGAGCGCCAGGCCGAATCCGGTGCATGCCTGCAAGAGCCCCGCGAGAAACAGCGCGACCGCGCCGATGAGAAGCGGTATCACCAGTTATTCTCCCTAGGTCACAACGGGGCGCTATGATGCCCGCTCGGTCCACGCAGGCGCAAGGGTTACGCAGAAGCGGCAAATCGAGCGACATCTTGAACCGGTTCGCGGGTTTCCTGCGGACTCATGGAACCTTGGAATCGATCCGGGCGGGGTGCTACGGTATCTCATCGTTCACAGGGAGCAAGGCACATGGCAGACGCAGTGGTTGTAGGCATCATTCCCGCGCGTTACGGATCGACACGGCTGCCGGGCAAGGCCTTGGCGCCCATTCTCGGCAAGCCGATGATCCAGTGGGTCTGCGAACGCTCGGCCCAGGCGGGCGTTCTCGACTCGGTATGCGTAGCTACAGATGACCGACGCATTGTCGAGGCGGTTGAGGCGTTTGGCGGCCACGCCGTGATGACGCGCGCCGATCATCCCAGCGGGACGGACCGGCTGGCCGAGGCCGTACAATCGATGGATGCCGATATCGTGGTCAACATCCAAGGCGATCAGCCCTTCATCGATCCGGCCATGATCGACGAGGCAGTGGCGCCGCTACTGGCCGATCCGGCGTTGCCGATGGCGACGCTCATGCATCCCATCCACCGACCGGAAGACCTGGAGGACGCCGGCGTAGTCAAGACCGTGGTCGATCTGGAAGGCAATGCGCTGTACTTCTCGCGTTCGCTCATTCCCTATCCGCAAAAGGGCGCGGCGCGCCATGTCTACGAGCATGTTGGGCTGTATGTGTACCGGCGGGGCTTCCTGCTCCGGCTGGCGCAACTCGAGCCGTCGCCGCTCGAGCAAATCGAGTCGCTCGAACAGCTGCGCGTGCTCGAATACGGTTACAAGCTGCGCGTCGTCGTCACGCAGTGTGCCGATAACGAATTCACCGGTTTCAGCGTCGACACGGCGGAGGATCTCGAACGCGCCGAGTCGATGGCGCGTTCTCGAGGATATGCGTGCGCAGAGGCGCCAGACGCGGGCGCTCCGGAGGGATAGCATGGGAATCGATCTCAAAGCCGTTGAGGCGTTGGAGCCACAGCTCGATCCGACGATGCTCGAGCGGACGGGGCGAGCCGTTGACCGCATCGTTGAGGCCAAGGAACGCGGCGGCAAGGTAGCCGTCGTGACCGGCAGCGGGCCGAACGTGCACGAGGGCGTAACCACGCTGATTGGGGAGTTGATGCGCGTCGGAGTGATCGACGCGGTGACGACAAGTTCGGCGGTCGTGTCACACGAAATGGGGGGCACACTAGATCGCGTGAAGCGATGTCCGGGCAGCGCCGTCGACGTCGATGCGTTCTACCTGCCGCGCGGGGGCGAATTCGAGCTGACGGAACTCGACGATGCCGCCCTGGCCGAGATCGCGCAGCACGTTCCCGTGGATCTTGATCTGGTCGAGCGACTCCGGCAAGCCGACGGCAAGAGCATTATCAAGGCAGCCGGCAACCTCGGGTATCCGATGGGGCTCTGGATAGAGCATCTTGCGTGCGAGATCGGCTCGCTCGCTCGCATCTACGGGGCAACCTTCGAGGAAGTGGCCGGGCTCGGCGCGGACGAGCGAACCATGATCGGCGTCGGCGCAGCCAAAGGCCTCCCGGTACTCGTGACGATTCCGCAACTGATCGGCGGTGGTCTCGTAGGCCTGAACATCGGCGATAGCATCAGCATCACGGAACGGGCGTCGCGGTTGGCGCGAATGCTGGCGGGCGCGGATGTCATCATCGAGTCCGGCGTGGCACTGACGCAGGAAGTGCACGATGGCCCCTTCGAGCGGTACACCGGACACGGCCTGTGGTCGGCGTGGCACGGCCACTTCACGTACAGCCTCGAAGGGAAGAGTCTCGTCCGCATCGACCTCGATCCGGCGCTCGAGGTGGTCTATCAGGCCGAGCGGGGCGGCAGCGCCGTTCAGAAGGCCATCGCCGACGGCCTGCCGAAAACGAAACTCTTCAAGGTCCCCTTCCGCATGGAGATGTCGGGGTTCGCCCGCCACGAGGGCAGTATTCCCATCGTGGGCGACTTGGGCGTGGTATGGCCGATCCTGGCGCGACGCGTCGCCGAGCGACTCGGCATCGCCCTCGACTACATCTCGTATCCGCAGCAGAGCGAGCAGGGCAAGGCCATGCGCGACGCTATCGTACGCGAGGTCAAGCCCCTCAGCCGCCAGAAGATGCTCCGGGCACTCGAAGGCCACACGTTCTGGAATCCGTGTGCATGGCGCACAGAATCGCTCGGGCGGCTCGGCGGGGCGTTTCCGCCGGAGAGCGCGTAGGGCTCGCGCCGGAGGGGATTTCATTGACGCCGTCGACCGAAAGGGATTGAGGGCTCTTGTATGGCGCACGCGCTCACTCCTCCACTGGTAATCGAAGAGGGGCCGTGCGATAATCGAATCCGCACTCGGGAGGAGCCCACGAAGGAGTGATTGAAATGGCCAGACCGTTTCGTCTCGCGGTAACGTCGATCGATGCCCCTTCCGGCAATGAGGTCGCCGTCATCGACAACGCCGTTTGGGCCATCGAGGAGGCGGGCGCCCGAGGCGCCGATCTCGTCTTGTTGCCTGAGGAAGTCGACATCGTCGCCGGCGAGCCGAACCGCAAGCAGCCGCTTGAAGAGCATCGCGTGTTCCGCGCGTTTCGGACGCAGGCTCGGAAGTCGAAGGTAGCCGTCATCGCGAGTCTCTCGGCACAAGCGGGCGAGGGGTTCGCGAACACAGGATTCCTGATGGGCCGCGACGGTGCGCTCATCGGCCAATACCGCAAGAAGCATCCGGCGCCGTCCGAAGAGGACATCGTGACGACGCCCATCACAGACGATCCGTTTCCCGTATTCAGTTTCGAGGGGGTCTCCATCGCCATTGGCATGTGCATGGACATCCACTTTCCGGAGATGTTCCGGATCTACGGGCTAAAAGGCGCGGACCTCGTGTGCCTACCCACGATGTATCTCGACTACACCGGCGATATGCTCGAGAGCATCGAGAAGGCGCGCGCTATCGACAGCCAAATGTACTTCGCCTTGTCTCGATACATCACGCAGCCGTTCCTCGCCGGCAACAGCATGGGGTACGCCAAGGTGATCGCACCGGACGGCCGTATCATCGCGTCGACCGGCCACCAGGACGGTGTCACCATCGCGGAGTTCGATCCGAAGTGGCGCATGCCGTTCTGGGGCGAGGGATACGGCGGCAACCTGCGCACGATGTTCGATCGGATCCGCCGTCCGGATCTCTACGGATATCTCGTCCGGCCGAAGGAAGAACCACCCAAGGAGGCGAAGTGAGGGGGCCATGGCTTGGAAAAACGGGAAGCGCTGGGCGTACTCGATCACGTACGACGAGGGGTGCGCGGCCCTGTTGGACAAGGCGCTGCCGATTCACCGGGCCTACGGCGTGCCGGGTCACGTGGCGCTAGTGGCCTCGCAAATCGGAGTGACGCGTAACGTACCGGGCAGCAGTTATGACGGCATGATGATTCTGTCGAAAGCGCAGGTTCACGCTCTAGTTGACGAGGGTTGGGGTGTGTCGTGCCACAGCATGACGCACTGCGGCGTCACCATGGAGAATGCACCACGCGAGGTTGTCGAGGCGCGGGGCGTACTCGAGCGCGCGCTGGGCATGAACGTAACGATGTTTTGCGTGCCGGGGGATAACAGCGGCCATCCGCCGGCCCTCCAGTATGCGCGCGAGGCTGGTTACACGGCGATTCTGACCATCTACGACCGGGTCAACACGCCGGGCACAGACCTTCTGGCGCTTGGCCGCTGTCCACTACACACCGAGTACCCGGCGCCGTTCTTCTCGGCGTTCGATCCATACAAGCGCATTCACCAGGCCATCGATCTTGGCGGATGGATCATTGACTACTGCCATTGCCCGATGCCGGACAAGCCGATCCATCCGGCCAAAGACTGCACTACCCAGGAACTCGAGGCGCGGTTCGAGGCGATCCGGCGCGTGGGCGCCGACGAGGTGTGGATTGCTGAACCCAACGAGGTTGTAGCGTTCATTCTCGCGGAGGGACAGGCATGTTGACTCGATCACGCAAGGAGAGCACTCGTTTACAGGCGGATGCAAGGAGACACCCGCCTGCCGGAGAGAACGCGGTGAAGAAGATCATGCGACGCCTGCAGCATCGGATCCCCGTGGCGCCTCCGGGAACGGTCTTCTCGCTTCCGAACGCGCGAAAGACCACCATCTATGTCATCGCCTACAACGAAGAGCATTGCACCGAACGGAAGATCGAGGACGTCGCCGAACTCAAGACCTTCCTGGAACAGTGGCGCGTGACGTGGGTGAATGTGGATGGACTCGGCGGAACGAAGGCGATCCAGGCGATCGGCGAGCTCTTCGGACTACACTCGTTGGCGCTCGAGGATGTCATGCACTTGAGGCAGCATCCGAAGGTCGAGGAGTACGGCGAACACCTCTTCCTGGTGGCCCGTATGCTTGAGCCTGAGCCGCCAGTCTGCACCGAGCAACTGGGCATCTTCCTGGGCAAAGGGTTCGTGCTGACATTTCAGGAACACCCCGGGGACTGCCTTGATGAGGTGCGCAACCGCATTCGGACGGACCGCGGGCGCGTCCGCCGCATGGACGCCGACTATCTGGCCTATTGCCTGCTCGACGCGGTCATTGACGGATACTATCCCTACCTGGACGACCTGGCCATCCAAATCGAGGACATCGAGGACGAGGTGTTGGCACGGCCCAAGCCCAAGGCGGTCTCCGAGATCCATCAAATCAAACGCGACCTCTTGGCGATCCGGCGCGTCATGGTGCCGTTGCGCGAGGCGATCAACAGCATCCTGCGGGATGAATCGCCCCTATTCGCGGAGGCCACGCGTGTTTTCCTGCGCGACTGCTATGACCACTCCCTGCACGTAGCCGAGTTGGTCGAGACAAATCGAGAACTGGTCGGTGGATTGCTGGATGTGTACCTCTCGAGCGTCAGCAACCGAACGAACGAGATCATGAAGGTCCTCACCATCATTGCCACGCTTTTCATCCCGTTGACGTTCCTCTGCGGCGTGTACGGCATGAACTTCAACACGGAAATCTCGCCTCTTAACATGCCGGAACTCACGTGGTACTGGGGCTATCCGATGTTCATTGCGGTAAGCATCTTGGTTATCGTGGTAGAGTTGCTGTTTTTCTGGCGGCGTGGATGGTTGGGCAAGACCGTAGTGACGGCCCGGAAGGATGACGAGTCGGACAAGACACCGTAGCGGTGTGCAACGAGGAGTGCATGAACGATGTCCAGTCTAGAGCGAGCCAAGTTCGGCGCCCAAGCGCATCTCGACGAAGTGGGCGCCCTGCCCACTGCGTTTCCGCGCACACTGGGGCCGAATGCCGCCCGGTATGTTCAGGAGGTGCTTGACAGCGGCCTGACCTGCGATATGATGGGACGCTTCGAGCGCGCTTTCGCCGAGGCGCTCGGCGTCAAACATTGTATCGCCACCCCCGGATGCACGCCGGCCTTGGCGGTATTAGCCGCCACGTCGCGACTCGAACCGGGCGACGAGGTGATCGTCAGTCCGGTCACGGACTACGGGACAATTCAAGGTTTGCTGACGGAACGCCTCATCCCGGTATTCGCCGACACCGGGCCGGACTCCATCAACCTGAACGCCGACACGATACGGCCCTGCATCACGGATCGCACGCGGGCCATCCTCGTGGTTCACATGACGGGTCTGATCTGCGACATGGACGCCCTCAACGACGTTGCCCGCGCACACGGCCTCGCCGTCTATGAAGATGCGTGCCAGGCCGTATTCGGCGAGTACAGGGGCCGCTTCGCCGGCACGCTAGCCAAGGCGGCCGGTTTCTCCTTCGATTCGGAGAAGACGATGGGGTCGGATGTCGGCGGTTGTCTCGTGACGAATGACGACGACCTCGCCGAGTACGCGCGTTTCATCGGCCAGAGCCGGGGCGCGGTGATGAAACCACATTTCGGCCGGCTCCACACGGCGCCCGGCTACGCGTACCGCATGCCGCTGTGCACGGCGGCGATCTGTCTGGCGCAGCTCGAAGTGATCCGCGAGCACGTCCGTCACCGGGATACCATGATCCGCTTGCTCACGCGTTACCTGGGCGAGATCCCCGGGATCACGCCGTTACCGATTCCGGATTACGTGAATGTCTACTCGTGTTGGATGGCCGGTTTCTCCCTCGCCGCCGATGCGTTCCGATGCGACGCCGAAACCTTCGCGCGCCAATTGACCGAGCGCGGCATTCCCGGCGCCGGTACGGGCGAGTACTACTTGATGCCGGCCGCGGTCACGTGTCTGCAGGAGGCCGCCGCGGCCGGGCGGTATCCGTACTCGATGCCGCCGGCATCGCGCAAGTACCGGTACGATGGCGAGACCTGCCCCACGGCACAGCGCTTTCTCAAGACCTTCATACGGTGGTCGACCTTCTGCGAGAAATACCGGCCGGAACACTGTGCGCGCGCGGCCGAGATCGTGGCCGCCGTCGCCGCCGAGAATCGGGCGTAGCGAGAATCGCTAGAGCGGCATCCGCAGCTCGGGCGGAATGGGCGGCATCGCGCCGCGCTGGGTGCACACATAGCTCGCCACGCGGTTGGCGTGCTCCGCAATCGCGGCCAGCGGCCTGTTGGCCAGCAGTCCGAGCACCAGGGCCGCCGTGAATGCGTCGCCCGCGCCGACGGTATCGCCGATAGCCTCGGGCACGAATCCTCGATGCTCGACGCGTTCGTCGCGCGTGCGCAACATGCAGCCGTGCGCCCCCTTGGTCAAGGCCACCGCGCGCAACGGAAACGACGCTAGCAGCCTATCGAGCTGTTCGGCTTCCGTGCCGCCAAGGCCGAGCATCCGAGCGACCACAACCAGCTCCTCGTCGTTCAGCTTGAGTACGTCGGCCCGATCGAGTGACCGGCGCACGATTTCCTCATTGTAGAAGGCCTGCCGCAGGTTGATGTCGAAGACGCGCAGACACTCCGCGCGCGTACCTTCGAGGACTCGGCCGATGGTGTGTCTCGACCTCTCCGAGCGCTGGGCCAGGGAGCCGAAACACACGGCGTCCGCGCGGCCGGCAAGGTCCTCCAGCATCGACGTCATTGGAATGTAGTCCCAGGCGACATCCGTGTGAATGACGTAGCGCGGCTTCCCGGCGGCGTCGAGATCCACCGTAACGCGGCCCGTGAGGTGATCGGCGTCAATGGCAATGTAGCGAAGGTCGAGGCCGTACTCGCCGAGGACATCCGAGATCTCCTGGCCCAGGGCGTCATCGCCAATGGCGCTGGCCACGACGCCGGAGCCGCCCAAGGCGTTGGCGTGATACGCGAAGTTTGCCGGGGCTCCACCGAGCTGTTTTCCACCTGGGAGTAGATCCCAGAGAATCTCCCCCAGTCCCACCGTCAACGGCCCCGTCTCTTCGCGCACCATCAGTGGCACGGGTCGGGCCATTACGGCTTTGCTCATCGTGTTCCTCCCAGCATCGTGACAATCATCACCGAAGACTGCGGGCACCAAGCCCGGCCCTATGATGCCCTGTTTCGGTCCCGATGGCAAGCCCTTGAGTTCGGCTCAGAACCAGTCCTCGTGGAAATCAAGGGCGGTGCGTTCGTTGGCCGTGAGGATCTGGGCCGTGGCCATGGCCTGGGGCACCACGTAGCCGGCGTAGAACTTCGCGGTCTCGATCTTGCCTTTGTAGAAAGCCTCCTCTTCCGTGCCGGCATCGAGGGCCTTCTGGGCGGCGGTGGCCTGGAGGAGCAACTGCCACGCCAAGGCCAACTGCGAGAACATATCGAGATAGGCAGTGGCATTGCAGATGTAGAGATGTACCTCCCCGGACATTCCGAGTGCGCCGAGATGCATCGTGGTGCGAACGACCTCGTTCAAGAGATTCTGCACCTTCTCCGCGACGGCCTTGAGCGGCTCGAGTGCGTTCGCCTCGGCGAGGGCTTTGCCGATCTCGATCATGAGCACCCGAACGGCCGCGCCGCCTTTCATGGCCACCTTGCGGCCGAGCAAGTCCAAGGCTTGGATGCCGTTCGTGCCTTCGTAGATCGAGAATACCTTGCAGTCGCGGAGCATCTGCGCCACGGGATATTCCTCGGAATACCCGGCGCCGCCGTAGCACTGCATCGCGTTGCGGATCGCCTCGAAGGCCGTATCCGAGCCGCAGGCCTTGCAGCAAGGCGTGAGGACCTCCTGCAGGAGATGACAGCGCTCGCGTTCCTCGTCATCCTCGGCGACGCTCTCGAGGTCGGACAAGCGGGCGCAGTAGAGAAACAGGCCGAGGCAGCCTTCGATAACGGCCTTCTGCTTCAACAGCATGAGGCGGACGTCGGGATAGCGGATGATGGGAATCTGCGGCTCGGTGGCGTCTCGACTGGTAATGTCGCGGCCCTGGAGACGCTCCTTCGTGTACTCGAGCGCGCACTGGTATGCGGCGGACGCCAAGCCGATGGCCTGGATGCCCGTGAAGATGCGCGCGTGATTCATCAATTCGAACATGCAGCGCAGGCCGTGGTTCGGCTCGCCGACGAGCCAGCCTCGGCAATCGCCCTTCTCGCCGAAACTCAACGTCGTTGTGGACGATCCCTTGAGACCCATCTTGTGCTCGATACCCACCGTGGTGACATCGTTGAACTCGCCCGGCGTGCCGTCTGCGTTGGGCCGATACTTCGGCACGATGAAAAGGCTAAGGCCCTTGATGCCCGGCGGCGCGCCCTCGATCCGCGCCAAGACGGCATGGACAATGTTCGGCGTCAGGTCGTGGTCACCGCCGGAGATGAAACGTTTCGTGCCGCGAAGCAGGTAGTAGTCGCCATCAGCGGCTTTTACGGCCGTGGTCGCAATGTCGCCGACGGACGTGCCGACGTCCGGCTCCGTCAACACCATCGTGCCGGCATATTCACCGGCGTAAAGCTGGCGCATGTACGTATCTTTGAGTTCCTCGCTGCCGAAACATTCGAGGAGATGGGCGACGCCCCAGGCCGCGCCGATGTAGATCGCCGCGCCCGTGTTGCCACAGTTGAACAAGAAACAGGCCACGGCATGGATCGTAAGGGGGAACTGCTGGCCACCAAGATCATAGGCCACATTCGGCGCAAACCATCCACCTTCCTTGCACTGACGCCAGATCTCGTGCATGGCTTTCGGCGCCGTCACGTTCTTGCCGTCGAACTGGGCGCCTTCGCGATCGAAGTCTTGATAGGAGGGCCAGAACACCTCGCGGGCCAAGGCGTAGGCGGTGTCCATGGCCATATCGAAGGTTTCCCGGGAATGGTCCTCGTAGAACGGATACTTGGTGAGCTCCTCGAGTGTGAGCACTTCATGAATCAGGAACTGGATCGTCCGCATGTCGGCCAACTTGTCACTCATCGCATGAATCCCTTTCGTACCGCCTCACCGAGGAGCCGCCTATGGCCCCCTAACTCACCACAAGAGCCTCCGCCACAATCTCCGCAATATCCTTCACCGCGACGTCGGACCGGCCCTCATCCTTGACGCCGTCCGCGATCATGGTCATACAAAATGGACACGCCGTGGCGATGCATGATGCCTGCGTTGCCATCAGTTCCTTCGCTCGAAGCGTATTGATACGTGTGCCCAGCGTCTCCTCGAGCCACATCCGGCCGCCGCCCGCGCCACAGCAGAACGTATGCACGCCTTCGCGCGGTACACGGGCCGGTGTTCGGCCAGCGGCAGCGAGGACGCGACGCGGTGCCGCGAGGACATCGTTGTACCGCGCGAGATAGCACGAATCGTGCAGCGCAACCGCGCACGGCGACGCGGCGGCGAGACTGAGTTTTCCGGCGGCGATCAGCTCATCGATGAAGGTCGTGTGATGCACGACCGAATACGTGACGCCAAAGGAAGGGTATTCCTGTGCGAACGTGTTGAGGCAATGCGGACAAATCACGAGGATGCGGTTGAATTCATACTGCTTGAGCGTCTCGAGGATCTCTTGTGCAACGCTTTGGTAGAGATACTCATTGCCGAGACGCCGCGCGCTCTCGCAATGGCACCGCTCCTCGGAGCCGAGGATAGCGAAGTCGACGCCGGCGGCTTTGAGAATCTTCACCATGGCCACCGAGATCCGCGTACTGCGATCATCGTACGAGCCGCTACAGCCCACCCAGAAGAGCACATCCGCCTTCTTCTTGTCGGCCATGATCGGCACGTCGAGCCCCTCCGCCCACGCGGCCCGCTCGCTCGGCGCGAGGCCCCACGGATTGCCCGAGGTCTCCATGTTGCGGAACGCGCCGTCGGCCTGTTCCGGAAACTGCGCCTCCATCAGCACGAGGTGGCGCCGCATATCGACCAGCTTGTCGACGTGCTCGATGCCCATGGGGCAGTGCTCAACGCACGACGCGCACGTCGTGCACGCCCAGATCGCGTCCGTCTCGACGACCTCGCCGACCATCGCCGGCCCAGCCGGCACTTCGCTTTCCTGCGCGTCGCCGCTTGCGGTGGCCTTCTGCTCGAGGACCTTCGGCCCATCGTGGAGCAGATGATGTTTCAGGTCGACGATGAGCTTCTTCGGATTGAGCGGTTTCTGCGAGTTGTAGGTCGGGCAGAAGTCCTGGCAGCGGCCACACTCGATGCAGGCCAGCAAATCGAGATTCTGCTTCCACGTGAAACCCTCGATCTTGGATACGCCGAAGCTCTCGGCCTCCTCGTCTTCGAGGTTCATCAGTACGAGTCGTCCACGAGGACGTTTGCGCTTGAAGATCAGGTTGATCGGCCCGGCCAGCAGATGAAGATGCTTCGTTGGTATGAACAGCAGCGCGACGAGCACCAAGTGCATGATGCCGTCGCACCACCAGGCCAGATGCGCCACGGCCATCAGCGGCCCTTCAGGCCATCCGACAAAGGCCTTCGCGAGCCACGTGCTCACGATGTACGAGTCGGCGTGTTCCATAAGGCCCAGCGAGATGGCAATGGCGTTGTCAATGAGGAAGGCCACCATGGCGCCGCCGATGAACGTGAGCACCAACGCCGACTCGGCCGAAGGCCGGCTCAGGCTCTCCGGCCGCAGGATGTACCGGCGGAAGGCCAGTCCGAGTACGCCCACGAGGATCAAGACGGCGAACACGTCCTCCATCGTCGCATACCACGCGGCCAGGCGGCCCGAGCCGAAGAGGCTGAACCCGTCGATGAACGCGCCGGCAAAATGGTTGACGGTGCTTGCCGCAAATACGAAGAAGCCCCACACAATCAAGAGATGCAGGAGTCCCACAAGCGGCTTGCGCAGCACCTTCCGCTGCAAGATCACGTCGAGCACCATGTCGACGACGTTCTGCCAGACATGTTCCAGACGGTGGTCGGGATCGGGCTTGCCCATGCGCACAAGACGAACCAGTACCACGATCCGGCGGATGAAATACGCGGTGGCCCCAACCACCAGGAGGGCAAACAGCAGTCGTTCAGGAAGGGTCAGCATCGTGTGTGGACTCCACGGTTGGTCGTACGCGTGTGCGTAGGTTCCTACACAGACGCCCCGTCCTAGCGGCCGAGCGTCTGGCCAAGCTCCTTGGTCAACAGCGGCACGACTTCGAACAGGTCACCCACGATGCCGTAATCGCAGATCTTGAATACCGGCGCATCGGGATCCTTGTTGATGGCCACGATGATCTTCGAGGTGCGCATACCGGCCTGATGCTGGATCGCGCCCGAGATACCGCACGCGACATAGAGATCCGGGCCGACCACCTTGCCGGTTTGCCCGACCTGATGGCTGTGCTCGATCCAGCCGGCGTCGACGGCGGCGCGGCTCGCGCCAAGCGCCGCGCCCAGGACATCGCAAAGCTCTTGGAGCACCGGCCAGTGCTCCGGCCCGCCGATACCGCGCCCACCCGACACGACAATCTTCGCCTCGGATAGCTCGACAACGCCGGCCGCCGCCTCGGCCACCTCTTTGAGCACGGTGCGCAGCGATACCTCCGGCATGGGCCGCGTAACCACTTCCGGCGCCGCATCGCCTTCGCGAACAACGGCCGCCACATTCGGGCGCAACGACGCCATGGCCGGCGCCGTCAGCACCTCGACATCGGAGAGGACCTTGCCCGCATATAGCGGCTTGGTAGCCTTGAGGCCGCCATTCCACGACAATCCGACGCAATCCTGGATTAGTTCAACGCCCAGACGCCCGGCTACGGACGCGCAGAGCTCTTTGCCCAACGCCGTGGCCGAACCGATGACGACCTTCGCATCCAATTCCTTAACGAGGCTCTCGACAATGCCGACGTACGCGTCGTTCGAGTAATAACGCAACGCCTCGTTCTCGTACGCGAAGACCTTGCCGATGCCGAATCCCGCCAGGGCGGGCGTTTCGTCTCCGAGCGATTGGCCGATATAGACCGCGTTCAGTTCCATGCCGGCGCCGCGCGCGATGTCACGCGCCACCGAGGCGGCCTCGAACGCGCATTGCCTCAACGTACCCCGCTGTTCCAATAGCAACAACACACTCATGGCGCACTCCTGTCGAAAGCTACAATACCTTCTCTTCTTCCCGCAGAACCTTTACCAACTCGTTCACCTGCTGGCCAACGTCCCCACTCAATACCTTGCACAGCCGCTGCTGGCGCGGCACGTAAACCGAATGCACGCGGAGCCGCTCCGCCGGCGCGTCCAGCGTCACGCCGAGATCCGCCGGACTCATTTCCTTAATCTCTTTCTTCTTGGCCTTCATGATGTTCGGTAGCGTCGGATACCGAGGCGTGTTGAGCCCTTTCTGCGCCGTCAACAGCGCCGGCAAGGACACCTCGAAGGTGTAGTGGCCACCCTCAATCTCGCGATCCACCGTGACGGCCGAGCCGTTCAGTTCAAATCGCGTGATGACCGAGACATGCGGCACACCGAGAATCTCGGCCACACGCTCCGGCACCTGTGCGGCATCATCGTCCACTGCCTGCTTTCCGGCCAGGATCACATCGGCCGAGACCTGGGCCAGCGCCGCCGCCAGCAACCGGGCGACGTCCGTACTGGTCGGCGTGGCCGAACCAACATTGACCAGGATGGCCGAGTCCGCGCCCATGGCCAACGCCGAGCGGATGATCTCCTTCGTTTCCGGCGGGCCAACACTCACGACAACCACCTCGGCGCCATTGGCCTCCTTGAGCTTCATGCCCTGCTCGACGGCGTGCTCGTCATACGGGCTCATCACGTACTTCAGGTTGGCGGTAACCACCGACTTGCCGTCGTCCGCCACCTTCAGCTCGGACGCGGTGTCCGGCACGCGCTTCACGAGAACTGCTACTTTCACGTTCCCTCTCCTCGCAAAAAGGATCCCTGCTTCAAATTCCATTTTAGAGCGGTTAGTGCAAAAGCCAGGCTCAAGACCTCCCGCCGGGAAACACTATAGCACGACGTTGCTGGTGGTGCCAATTCTCCGGACGAAGCCCAAGGTCGGGGTTCTCTTTGGCGGCGGAATCGGGTATTATCAAATTGGTGCCACAACTGAATCGCATCAACTACGAAGAATGAGAAATGAGTGGTGGCACAACGGCAACGCATATTGGGCAAGCAACAGGATGGGGAACTTGGCGATCTTTTCCACTATACGCAGATGGTGTTGCGACCGAGGATTGCCAATTCACAAACCGGACAGGAACGCATGAACACCTTCCAAAAGGCGTACTATCTTGGCATCATGACGAAAGTGGCGCTGACATGGCATCGCCATGACTGCTCGTATGCGTGCCGCGTCGAGGGCCATCCGAAGTTCATGAGCGCGCAGGAGGCCGCCAAGCGAATCCCGGACGGAGCGGTGCTGGCCACTTCCGGCTTGGCCGCGAACCAGCGCCCGCTGATTCTGTATTGGGCGATCCGCGAATCCTTCGAGCAGACCGGCCATCCCTGTCAGTTGACCGTGATGGGCACCGGGGGCCAAGGCGGACGCGGCAAAGTCCCGGGCACCATCGAAGAGCTAGGCCTGCCCGGGCTCTGCACGCGGCTGATCGCCGGCCACGTCGAGACCTACCGCTCGATGCTGCGGCTGGCGGAGGCAGGCCAGCTTGAGCTCCAGTGCCTCCCTCAAGGCGTGATGGCCCTCCTCTTCGAAGCGCAAGGACGAGGCGAGGACTCGATCCTGACTAAGGTCGGCATTAACACGTTCATTGATCCCCGGTTCGGCCGGGGCACGCCCGTGGCCGATGCCACCGCCGAGCAGTTGGTGGCGTTCGACGGAGACCAGCTTCGCTACCGCGTTCCGAAAGTCGATGTGGCCCTGTTCAACGCGTACGCCGCGGACAGCGACGCCAACATCTACGTCACCAACTGCGCCATGAAGGCCGAGATCCGCGAGATAGCCCGCGCCGCCAAGCGGAATAACGGCCTCGTCATCGCCAACGTGGCACGCATCGTCGACAAGGGATTCGACGAGGTGTACCTGTCGGGCGAACTGGTAGACGCCGTCGTAGCGTATCCGAAGACGGAACAGAGCTGCTATGTACGTTACGATACGCACTTCAAGTACATGACGCCGGGCGACAAGCACCTCATGCGCAAAGGCATCGAGCGGGCGCAATTCGTCAACTACGTCATGCGAATCACGCCGCGCCGAAAGAGGATGGATCAGGTACTGGCTCGGCTTGCCGCAGACATTTTCGTTCGCCACACGCCCCGTGGGGCGTTGGTGAATGTCGGCGTCGGTCTGCCGGAGGAAGTGTGCCGCGTGCTCCTCGAACACGACATCCTGGATCACATTACTCTGTTCACGGAAAGCGGCGTCATCGGCGGCGTGCCGGCACCGGGCATCTTCTTCGGCGCCGCGGTGTGTCCGGATCAGATCGTCTCATCGGCCGAAGTGTTCCAGATGTGCGCCGAGCGGCTCGATACGGCCATCCTCGGCGTGCTCCAAGCCGATAGCGCAGGCAACGTAAACGTGTCGAAGCGAACCGACAAGCTCACGCGCTATGTTGGGCCGGGCGGTTTCATCGACCTGACCGCCGCCGCCAAGACCATCCTCTTCGTCACCAAGTGGATGGAAGGCGAGCGCCTGCGCCTGGATCGAGGACGCCTCCGCATCGAGCAAGAGGGCACGCCGAAATTCGTCGGTCGCGTCGACGAGATAACGTTCAGCGGCGCCAACGCGGTGGAAGCCGGCAAGAAGGTCTTCTACGTGACCACGATAGGCGTGTTTCAGTTGACCGAACGCGGCATGGAACTGGTCCAGGTCATGCCCGGCCTCGACATCGAGAAGGACATCCTCCGCACGACGTCGATGAAGATCGTCGTGCCGGAGGAAACCGACGTGCCGTCCGTCGAGACATCGATTGTGTCCGGAAAGGGGTTCAGACTGAACCTGGTATCTTGAGGAGGGAAGCCGCATCATGTTGCAGGATGTCTTGCTGACGAAAGAAGAGCGGGCGCTCAAAGAGGAAGTGCGCGAGTTCGTGCGAAGCGAGGTTGCGCCTGCGCTTCTGCACCAGATGGATCGCGACGAGATCGAGTATCCCGAGGACTACGTGCGCGCCCTGGGCGCACGGAATCTGCTCGGGCTCCGGTTTCCGAAGCAGTTCGGCGGCCGCGACCTAAGCTGGACGGCCGAGATCGCCGCCCTCGAAGAGATCGGCGTGCTCGGCATGGCGCTGGGCTGTGCGTTCTCCATGCCGTCCATCGTCGGCGAGGCCCTGTGCGCCCTCGGCAACGCCGACCAGCGGGAGCGTTTCCTCAAACCGATGCTGCGCGGCGAGATCATCGCCGCCGAGGCCCTGACCGAGCCAAGGGGCGGTTCCGACTTCTTCGGCGCCACAACCCGCGCCACGCTGGACGGCGATCATTTCATCGTGCGCGGCCAGAAGCGCTTCGTGGTCGGTGCGGCCCGAGCCGACTTCTTCGTCGTCTACTGCAACACCAATCCGGACGGCAAGCCGCACGATCGCATCAGCCTGCTCCTCATCGAGTCGGATCGCGAGGGCGTCGACGCGAAATACCTCTACCATCTTATGGGCACGCGCGGCGGCGGAACGGGCCGTATTGTGTTTGACGACGTGCGCGTGCCGAAACAGAACCTCATTGGCGGCATGAACCAAGGCGCCCTGGCCTTCAACACCATGATGGTGCCTGAACGGCTGACTTCGGCCGGCGGCGCACTCGGACTCGCACGGGCCGCCCTCGAGGTGGCCACGCGTTACAGCGAGCGCCGCAAGGCCTTCGGCGAACGCATCCGCGCATTTCAGGCCGTCAGCTTCAAGGTGGCTGACGCCATCACGCGGCTCGACGCGGCGCGCGCGCTCACCCACGCCGCCGCCAAGGCCGTCGATCAAGGCCTTGCCTCGAAACGACGCCTCGTGAGCGAGGCCAAGAAGTGCGCTACCGACACGTGCTGGGAGGTGTGCAATCTGGCCATGCAGATCGCCGGCGGTATCGGCTACACGAACGTGTTTCCCATCGAACGGATGGTGCGTGACGCGCGTCTCTCGCAGATCTGGACCGGCACGAACGAGATCATGAGTCTGCTCATTCAGCACGAGTACTACAAGGAACTGCTCAATGATCCTGATCCGCCTCGCCTCAGTGAACTCGACGCCGAAGAGGCCGGACTCGACGATGAGAAGGTCTATGAAGACGATGAAATGTGGACCAAAGGCTGGTAGGTCTGTGCGCGTTTCGTCCCTCCTCCTCGCCGTGGCCGTGGGGCTTAGCGGCAGCACGCGAGCACAGGACAAGACCGAAGCGCCGTTCCGCCTCGAGGTTCTCGTCGATTTCGTTGACGACGCCATGACGAGTCTCGTACCGATCACACCCGGGCACGTGGACGCGATGATGGCGACCCTCGGCGAGATGGGTGTCACGCGCGTGAGTTGGGCATATTATGGCGATGGACACGGCGGCTACCTGCTCCCGTCCGGGCTCGACGACAAGTGGCGCAATCACGCCGATACGCTCGTCGCGCTGGGCAATCCGCTTCGCGTCGCCGCCGAGGCCGCTCATCGCCACGGACTCGAGATCTACGCCTACTACAAGCCGTACGAAACCGGCCCCGCCATCTACTTCCCGGACGGCTCGCCCGAGGGCCACGCCTTCGGACGCATCACGCATCGCGGCGGCTGGCTGACGTGGTTGGATCCCTTCGTGGTCGAGCATCCCGACCTCCGTATCCGCCACCGGCCCGATGATTCCATCCTCGACTGGTCGGGCGTTCCCATCTGCACGCTCAAGCTCATCAAACGCGACGACTCCCCGACGCGCATCACCCCGGAGCACCTCCAAATCTGGACAAGCCAACGGAATCACCGCTACCAGCCACGGGACGTGGATTTCACCGTCATCGAGGCGGTCGAGCCATCGGCCAAGGAGGTGCGCGACGTCAACGGCGCCTTGATTGCGAAGCAGGGCGATCCCGTGCGCACGCTCACCCTCTCCGGTTTCCAGCTCACGGACGCCTACGTCCTCGTGACGACGGACTTCACGGATGGCACACCTGACTTCCAGAACACCGGAACGGACATCCTCGTCGCCCTTGACGCCCAAGGCCGCGAAATCCCCGGCGTGTTTGCATCCGGCAACGGCATATGGGAGGCGGACCGCGTCGACTTCCGAGGCTGGGGCCTGATCTTCGACGTAGGCTTCGGGCGTTCCTTGGTACACCTCGACGCGCCCAACGCATCGGGTCGCCAGGGCATCATCGCCTTCACGCGCGGCCGCAACGCGTATCTCCCCGGCGCGCTCTGCGAGACGGAACCGGCGGTACAGGCGTTCTGGCTCTCGTGTATCGCCGAGATGCTGGACGCGGGGGTCGACGGTATCGATTTCCGCGTCGAGAACCACGGCACGCACACGGATTACGACGCCGAGTACGGCTACAACGACGCGGTCATCGAGGAATGCGCCCGTCGCGGCGCGACCGATTGCGAGACTATCGCTAGCGTCCGCGGCGAGGCCTACACCGATTTCCTTCGCGACGCGAAAGCCCTGATCGCTTCACGCGGCAAACGCATGCGCGTCAATCTCAACATCGACTGGTTCCGTGCCGATCCGCCGCCTGGGCGCCGGCTGGCCTACTCGGCCAATATCGATTACGATTGGAAACGCTGGATTGACGACGGCCTCGTCGATGAAGCCATCCTGCGCCTGTTCCAATTGCCTTTCAACAGCATTTTCGACGATTCCGTCGCCGCCGAAATGATCGCCCGTTGCCAAGAGAAGGGCATTCCGCTCACGGTCAATCGCTACATCAACGTCGACTATCCGGCGGAATTCGCGCGCGTGCGCCAGGATGGCCGATTCAGCGGATTCATCCTCTACGAAACGGCCTCCTGCCTACAATTCACGGATCCCGCCGCGTGTACCCTCGGGAACGATGCTGTCTCCAGGGTATGCGAGCTGATGAAGAACAATGCGCCGTGAACAGCGCCCTTACGGCCCCACGGCATAGCGATAATTCCAGCGGCGGTTCGGCGCGCTGTCGCCGTTGACGCCCAGTTCCGACACGTCGCTGAATCCCTGGATGTTGTCCGCCCAGTGAAAATCGAAGGCGGGGTTCCCCTCGGTCTCTCCCACCATGGCGCGCGGCACGGCAATCTCGATGCCATTGCCATCAACGCGGTACCGCCCTGCCCCAACCGTCACCCATGGGCCATCACGCCACGCTTTCGCAGTCGTTTCGGTTTCGCTGGCGACGTCGAGGTTCACTACGAAATCGTATCCGAGCCAGCCGGTGCCGGCGTCCTGATCCGCATCCAGCAGCAGGAGCATCCAGTGCGGATCGGTGTGCGGTGTGATCGCCGCCTTGGTCTGCGCGAAGAAGAACAGGTCCGCTTCGTCGTAGGCCGCTTTCGCGATAACGAAATCGTTGCGCCCGGTGTCGTTGCGGTACGGCGTGTTGCCGTAGCCGACGTGATCGCGGTGCGTCACGTCGCCGATGGTGTCTCGATACTCAGGCCGTACCGGCGTCCAGTCTTCGAACATGCCGTCGATGGCGATGGTGCTCGGCCCTTCTCCCTTCGGCTGCGGCCGCACGCCTTTGAATCGGCGCACGTAGCTGGCCAGTTGATAGTAGTAACTGTCGGTGTGGCCACCGCGCATCGGCTCGCAGTCGCGGCTGTATTCGCGCGTGTACTGGTCCACAAACAAGCCGCCGGCGTAATAGCAGTCGGTGTCTTTGTACTTGCTCCACTCCGTGTAGCGTCCGGCGACCCATTCGTTCCAGCCGGTCACGAAGATGAACTTCGGATCGACATCGAGGGCACGGCTCCATTGCTCCTCGAAATTGAGGCCGCGATCGACGGCACCTTCTCGCGCGTCCTTCGCACCGTCGTGCCAGCTCCGCCCCATCGCGCCGGCCTTATGGGCCATCGGCGCCGGGCCGGGCGTGTTCGGCAACGCGTTTTGCGCCACGCCGACGCTCATCTGTTCCGCTTCGCCCGCGCTGTTCTTGAACACGTGCTGCGGATACACCTCGAGCCAACTCCATTGGTCCGGGCCGTCCGGCCCGAGCCAGTAGTCCGGCATCGGCCGCCGGAACGTGAAGAAGTTGAGCATTTCCTCATCCTTGATGAAGGCCTTGTTGGCCAGCAACAGCGGTTTGCCATCCCACGTGAACCAGAGGTCGCGCCACAAGCCCGGCTTGTACAAGTCCGGCCACAGCCGCTCGACCACGGCCGTAGGATCCCAAAACGGCGTAATGAAACCGATGGCCGGCGTCCGATTGCCCTCTTCGCGCATGGCCGTGTATTCGCGACAGAGGGCCTCGTACTCGTCCTTCCACGTCCACGGCGGATTGGTCGTATCGAAGAGCACCACGTCGATGCCGGCGTCGGCCAACATGCTCGCGTGCTTGCGAATCACGAAGGGATCCGTCATGAGATAGTAGCCGAGCTCCGGCTCGCCCCAGTGGTGCGGCGCGCCGTTCACCGGCCACTCGACCGGCCCGTCTCCAGCAGCGGCAATGAGTTTCGTATTATCGTTCGGCCCTCCCGGATTCGGCCGATGCCACGTCCAGTAAAAGATGCCAACCCACTTGTCCGGCTTCACGGCCCCCACCTCCTCGAAGCCCGGCGTGGCCCGGCCCAAGGCATCCGTCGCCACCCACGCGTCCGCATAGACGTCGCTGCCTGTATACGGCGCGCCGGCATAGGCGTCCGCCCACGCCGTTGCGCACGCCCCCACGACGAGCATCGCCACCGTCCAGAACGTTAGCCTTACACATTCGGTCATGCCTGTCACTCCTTGCGCTGGATCCTGACCGGGCCGAGCAAGCCGGATTCCGTCAGCGGCATGTCGGCCTTGAACTTCGTCACATTTGTCTTGGTCAACCGGAGCTCCGGCGGAAGCGCCGCGTCACCGATCAAGCGATTCGGCCAGTTGTTGGCCACCTCGACTTCGAGGCGATTCTCGCCGATCCGAAGTGCCTCCGTCACGTCGACGCGGAAAGGCGGCGTCCACGCGACACCCAACTCGACGCCGTTGAGCCGCACCGACGCCATCTCGCGCACGCGCCCGAGATCCAGCGCCCAGCCGTGGCCAGACGCCGATGTCTCCTTTTCGACCACGAAGGTCGTGCGATACACGGCCACGCCCGAGTAGTAGCGGATGCCGTCCTCGGCGCGATCCGTCCAGGTGACGAGTTGGGCAAACTCGATCGCCTCCGGTCCGCCCCACTCCGGATCGAAAGACACGTTCCACGGCCCGTCGATCTCGACGGCGTCTGTGTAACGCGGCGAGTTGGTCTCGGCCGTGCCGGATGCATCCGGCGCGATCGGTCCCCTGAACACAACAAATATCGAGCCGTAGGGGTCGAACTCGATGGGCACGATCGTGCGACCCTCGGCCTGTGTGAACGCCGCCGCCTCGCGCATCCTGCCCGACAACGCATCCCAGAGCTCCGGCTGCTTGCCGCAAACGCGGAACGTGCAGCGCACACTGGCCGCATGCTCTTGCTTGTTGGCGACGAAATAGATGTCGGCCCCATCGCTCCGCCGATGAATGTAGCCGAAGGCGTCATCCGGCGCGTCCCATTCGCAATCCGGCGCGACGCCATCACTCGCCAGGATGTCTCGCGCGGGCCGGCCCCAAACCACGCGCCCCTCCCCTACCTTGCGCTCGCCCCCCGCGTCATCGGCTTCGCCCCACAGCGCCTGCGCCAGCTCACGGAACCGATCTTCGCTGGCGGGATACCCGGATAGGCTGGCCGTGCGCACGGGCTTCACACCAACCACCGTCGCGCCGGCCAGGACAAGTGCATGGATCCTATCGAGCGCCGCCGCCGAGAGGATCTTGTGGTCGGGCAGCGCGAGCATACGATAGCGCATGCCGCTCGGCAGCACGATCGCGCCGGCCTCGACATTGGCCAGCGTGAGAAGCGCGGTCTCGTCGATCACATCGTAGTCGTATCCGGGCAACGCGCCGGCCGGATCGGCCTCTTTACGCTGGGCGATGTTCGGCACATGATCGCCGTAGTAGTAGCAGACATCCGCGATGAACTGGCCCTGCTGAAGCAGAAAGCAGCATCGATTGAGGTAGGCGATGACCGCGCCGGCCATGTTCCACCACGTCACACTCGGATTGAAGTGCGTGCCCGCAAAATACTCCTGCCCAGGTCGCCCCATCTCATCCGGCGAGCACGTGAACGTATGGTTGAAGCACAGATTGACGCCGGCGCAGGCCTCGTTATCGAAGCTCGGTTTCACCGATTTCCAAAGGACGTCTTCCCAATGCGGGCCAATCGACGTGAAGGCCTCGGCGGCCACCAATCGCTTGCCGTAGATGTGCGCCGCGCTGGACGCCTGTTTCACAAAGAAACGGTTCTCCGGCCTGGGGCGATGAGGCGACGGCACCCAGAACTCGCCCATGGGTATATCGCTCAGCCCGACGTTCTTGATGCCGTCGAAGGGGCCGGCGTGGGGCCCGCCGGACTGAGGATGGATTCCCAGGCCGCGCGCATGCGCCATGGCCGCAAAGGCTTCATAGTGATTGTGTGCGACGCAATCGCCGATGGTCTTGCGGAAATCGGCCAGGAACCGGTTGCTCACCTCGCGGTTCTCGACGATCTTGCCGGCGAAAATTGGCAGATACGGAATCGGATCGTAGCCGCGCCACTCGAGGAACTCGCGCTCGAAGCCGTCCGTCCAGTTCATCCCGCCGCATTCCCAACTGTCCGTGTGGAGGTAGCGGAGCGTCGTGCCGACCTGCGGCGCCACTTCATCCAATACCGGCTGGACATGGCGCTGCCAGTAAGCATCGAGCGCCGGCGTACTCATGTAGTCGATGACCGGCCCCTGCCACTCGCCGCTCGAGGTCGAGACGCGCGCGCCCGTCAATGTGAACCCGAAGCGCAGCACGATCCAGTCGCCTTCCGGTACATCCCATCGCAACCGGCCATCTGTCTCCAGCCTATCCGTCAGGTTCAGGACTTCGGATGCAAGAGCATCTTCCTCGCCGGCCGTTCCAGGCATGTCATCAAGCAGTGGCCGACAATCCAGCGCCGAACCGCCGAGTTCATGAAAGGCCGATTTTTCCTCGAGTTGACGGATGGGCCTGCGGCACGCCATATCACCTATCACAACGCCATCGGCGCCGAGCAATCGCCACTCGGCCACCTGAACATTACGCGGCGCATTCGGCGACCGGGGATCGTAGGCGCCAAGGAACCGCAGGCGGAAGACGCGCCCCTCGATGGGATCGAATCGGAGCCCCGCCGGGTGACCCGCAGCCATGTCGAACTGCTTGACGCTCACGAAGGCCGCACCATCGCCCATGACCTCGAAATCGCACCGCCGCGGCCCGTAGCCGGGCCTTCCGACGACCTCGACGCCGGCAATGGTCACCGGCGCCTTGAACTCGAGCATGAGCCATTCCGGCCGACTCTCCGTCGGTCCTTCGCCCGGCTCCTCGCCATCGGACACCCAGAAACTCTCCAGTGCACCGTCGATGACGCGCTGGGCAGCGTAGTCCTCGAAGATCGAGCTGGCCGTCACCACAGGCGCGTTTTCCTGCTCCGCCCTCGGTCGCGCGCGGTAGGCCACCACGGCCACATCGCGGTAGTAGCCCGAGCGGCAGGGCGGCGTGGCCAGCGCAGTGTCGACTTCCCGGCCGCCGGCAATCGTTGTTTCCGACCATGTGAGCTGTTTCGCGGCCTCGTCCGGCGTAACATCCGGCGCGCCGAGATTCCAGCCACTCTGGATATTGAGACTCAACTCGAGGCCGAGCCGAGCCGCTTCGGCCACCGCGTGTTTGAACAGAACGCGCCACGCCGGCGATCCGTACCTCGGCCCAGCCGGCACGCGTTCATTCGAACGGTAATCGGAGTTGTCGGCGTCGAAAACGAGCGCGCCGCCAAAACCTTTGCCCTTCATCTCTTCGAGATCGCGCGTGATGGCTTCCTGGGTGACGTTGCCGCTCAGCCACCACCAGTAACACCGTGCCCGGGCCTCGAGCGGCGGATCGGCAAAGCCTTCGCCAAGACTCGCAGCCGAAGAGGCGACGGCCCAAGCGCTCAGCATGGCCGCCGCAACACCGATGCTGATCCGAGACAGCGTCCGCATGCGCAATCCTCATGTTACGCGGCCACGCCGCCGGTTCCCATTGGAGTCCAAACGCTCGCGCCGCCCGTGGAGTCGATCAGGCCGCGCCGCGCCCGGTAATAACGGCCTTGGCGGTCTTGAGCAGTATCAGAAAATCCTGGGTGAGCGACCACGAGTCGATATACGCGAGATCCAACTCGACCCATTTATCGAACGGGACATCGCTTCGGCCGCTGACCTGCCAAAGGCCCGTCATACCTGGCTTCACACTGAGGCGCCGCCGCTGATGCCATGTGTATTGCTCGACCTCCGAGGGCAACGGTGGTCGTGGCCCCACCAGGCTCATATCGCCCCACCACACGTTGAAGAGCTGCGGCAGTTCGTCAAGACTCGATTTCCGGATGAACTTGCCGGCCCGGGTGATTCGCGGGTCGTTTCGGATCTTGAATACCGGCCCGTCGGCCTCGTTCAATGCATCGAGATCCTTCCTTCGTTCCTCGGCACCAACCACCATCGAGCGGAACTTGATCAGGCGGAATTGCCGCTGGTTCTGTCCCACGCGCACCTGCTTGAAGAACACCGGCCCCTTCGAATCCAGCTTGATCAGGACCGCGATGACCAGGAAGACCGGCGACAGGGCCGAGATCAGCAGGGTCGAGCCGACGAGATCGATCGCGCGCTTCAACACAAGCCGCCCGTAGTCCTCACACACCGGCGACAAGGAGAAGGCGGGGATGTCGCCAACCATCATGGTATCGCTCGATGCGATGTGCAACGGCAACAGATCGGCCACCAAGTGGACCGGCACGCGGCGATCTTCACAGCGATGAAAGAGATCCTGAATGACCTCATAGTGGGAACGCATGGGCAGCGTCACGTAGACGTGCTCGATCCTGCGCTCCGCCAACACGCGATCCAGCAATCCAACGTGCCCCAGATACGGCAACCCGGAATCGGCCAGCGGCGCGGCGCGATCCGGTTCATCATCCAACACTCCCGCCACCGTGAGACCGAACCGACGCACGGTCTCACCCAGGTGGGCCGTTCGCTCATTCGCGCCGACGATTAGGACCTCCTCCTTGAACAAGCCGCGACGTCGCAGCGCGATAAGCGTCCGCCGCAATGCGGCGCGACACGCCGGAAGCGCCACCAACGTGCCGATACACAGCTTCATCAGGAAGCCATGGGCGAGATACTCAGGCGCCAGCAACGCCGTCAAGAGAACGCACAGGATCGCGGCCGCTCCCACGCCTTTGAGAACCGCTACCAAGTAGGATCCGAGCGATTCGCTCGGCCGCGTGCTCCAAAGGCCGCGATCCATCGCCACCGCATACCACACCACAAGAAAGACAACGAGGTATGGCGCGTTGCGGTACGGCATCACGGCATGATCCGACAAACTCGCCACCATCGCAAACCCATAGGCCAGCAGAATGGCGATCGTGTCGGCCAGGGCAATTCCAATGAGCGCCTCGGTCTTGGTTCGAAGCCGAACGGAGCTCGCGCCGGACGGCTGCCTTCGGGCCAGCCGCGAGAGAAGACGGGGCCGTCGCAGCGACAAGAGCGGGATATCGCCCAGGCGCGTGACGCCGCACGTTACAAGATGGCGTGGAAACAGATCGGCCAGCAGCCTGACGGGAACGCCGACGCCCTCGCAAAGGTGAACAATGCTTCCGATGGTTTCGTAATCTGAGCGAATCGGCAGCGAAACGTAGACGGCATCGACGACGCGATTGGTCAAGACGGCTTCGAGTTGCTGGATACCGCCGAGAAAAGGCACACCGGAGGCCTCGAGGATAGGACGGCGTTCCGCGTCGTCTTCGAGGAACCCTTCGATCCGGAATCCGTACTGCTCGTGGCTGCGCAACACATCCACGAGTTGAGCCATCCGATCGCTGGCGCCCACGAGCAGGATGCAGCGTGTGTTGTGTCCGCGGCGACGAACCCTCCACACACCCGGACGCACGATGATCGTCAACAGTTGGTTTGCCACGAGAACCGAGGCGCTGCCCGTGACCAGAAACACCCGATCGAGGACGCTACCCAGCAGCACGGCAAGCAGGAAACCGGAGAGAACAACGCTCACGAGAATCGCCCGAGCAGCCTTCGCTAACGCCATGACCAACGTCTCGCCGCGACGCGAGACCAGCAACCGACGGTCCAATACGACGGCACACCACACCGCGAGGAACACGGCAGGATACTCCGCCCGCCCCCAGATATCGGCAAGCCACGGATACTCCTCGCGACGACAGAGAACCACCGTGAACAGGAAACCCGCCGCCATCCAGCAACCGTCAAAGAGGGCACGCATGCAGATGCGGAGCGATTCGCTTCTCTGACGTATCGGCACCGCTACATCACTCCCTGGTTCGTCCCCGCTCGGACGGGAAATCCGTCTTCCCCGTCCGCTGCTCCGAAACCGCATCGACCATGGCCGACTTCACGCACCAATAGTATGCCACACGTCAGGCCCCCGGGGTAAGAGAAAGGTCTTACACCGGATGACGCGGGCGGTTGACGTGTTTCTCGAGTACGGATCAGGGAGAAGATGGACGACGTGGACAAGAATGGAGGCAGTCCTTCAGCACGCCAATTCAGTCCATGACCGACCACGGCCGGCAAGTGCTTTCGGCCTATCACTCGGCGGCGGTGCGTGCGCGGTACGACGCCATATCGCCGCAATCGCGGATGCCCGGCTGGACGTACCAACGTTCGAAGAACGCGTCGAGCGTGCCGGTGAATTCGCCGCGCTTGATGTTCATCCAGGTAAGCTGGTCGCCGACGGCGAAGTACACGTGGACCTTGCCGCCGCGCTCGATGATTTCGGGATCCGACGCGTTGATGCCTTCGTCAAGGCCCGTCGGGGCCAACACGGGATTGGCCGCGCTGAGTTCCCAGGTCTCGAGGTCTTTCGACCGCGTGACGTAGGTCTCGTATCGATGCAACGGCGCCCGGTGCTCGAGGTAGAGTACGTAGTAATAGCCATTCACGTACTTCACGCACGGGCAGGCCGTGTATCGGTTCGTGCCGAAGGTCGCGTCAGGCCGTTTGCTCCACGTATCGAGATCTGGCGACACGGCGAACTTGGTCGTGAAGGCCGGATATGTCGGATCGTTGGACTCATAGGCCATCACGAAGCCGTCCGGCCCTTCGCACACCGAGCTGTTGAACAGATGCTCGTTCTCTTGCTCGATCACGACCTTCTGATCCCAGTTCTCGAGATCGGTGGAGCGGAACATCGTCACATCGTTCCAGTCATTCCCTTCGTAGCGCGAGGCGAATGCGTAGAACACGTCCTTGTGGACGAGGCACGACGCCAGGCCGTATCCCTCGGCGAACCGGGCCACTTCATCACCGGTCTCGGCATCCCGCAGCAGCAAGTAGTAGTCGCTCCGCTCGCCGCCGCTGCCGGGCCGCCGGCATTCCATGTGGCACAGGCGCCCCTTCCACTCGATGGGCGACAGCTCGCACAAATCGCGCGCCACCAGCTCGCGCGTCGACAGCACCGGCGCGGGCCGTGTCGGCGCCGGTGGGGCCACCGACTCGAAGGCCTCGGCCGGCCAGCGCCCAAGCGGATGGAAGCCTTTCGGCGCCTCCTGCGTGTACTGGACATAGGCCAGCACCGAGCCACGCGTCGAGTAGCCGATATCGCCGGCAGACTCCTTGTCGACTTTCACGCCAAAGACCTTGAAACCCATCACGATCGAGTCCTCGAAATCCACGTGGAAGTACTTGCCGTTCTGGACGCTCTGGACGACGCCGTCGGTGGGTGTGCCGTGCGGCTGCGAGAAGTTGAGCGCGATCAGCGTGCAATTCCGGACCAACGCACGTGTGAAGGTGTGGAATCCGTAGTTCCCGCCCTTCAGCGCACACTGAGGACTCACCATCGTGCAGTCCTCGAACACGATGTCGTGATAATCGGGCATCGACTCGTGCTCGATGCGCACGTAGCCGGCGGCCGTATCGCCCCACTCGTCCAGCGACCACATGTTGCACCGCCGGAACGTGATGGGCTCGGCCTCGCGCGACAGGCAGCTCATGGCGCCGCAGCCGAAGGCACGACCGATGCTGATGCAATCCTCGACGATGACCGTGAACGGCTCGACACGATCCGTACAGTCGAAACACAGGCCGCCGTCGCCGCCGGTCGCGTAGAGACGGCGGAGAATCCACCGATCCCAAAGGATGGCGGACACCGTGTCGGCCGTGTGCTCGGGCGACCAACCCTTCGTGTACGCGCGGATGTTGCCCCACCAGTCGTAGCTTTTGAAGCCTCGAGACGGATCGCCGGCATCGAGAATGACGTGGCCCATCGTGCCGGAGCCCAGCGCGCCATCGTAGTCGCCGACGAGTTCATTGTACGCGCCCTCAGCGCCCGGATGGGCCGGAAGCAGGTTCGCCTCCATGTAGGTGTCCGGACGGACGATGATGCGATAGCCGCCGCGCTCATCTGGAATGGCGTCAAGCGCCTTTTGAACGGACGTGAACGCCGTGGCCCACGAAAGGCCGTCCGAGTCATCGCCCAGCTTCGAGACATACCGCGTTGTGCCCAAGCGCGCACCCTCGTCGGCGCGAACGGCCAGCGCCATTACAGCCACTACTCCAACCAGCGTCGCCATCCGTTTCGCAATCATCGACATCGGAACAACCTCCTCAGACCTCGTTACACTCCAGCCACCCATCAGGGCGTCGCCGCGCTGAGCGACGCCACGCACTCCATCAGCTCGCCCCGGAACCGCCCTACCGTGTCGTCGCTGTTCGACGCATCAAGGACGTATCGCGCCACCCCAAGGCGTGCCTCGCCCAAGGTCTGCCGCGTAACGCCGGGCAGCGTCTCGTCCAATAGCCGCCGGATCCCGTCCTTGATCGCTGCGTCGACCGATTCATCGGCCAGCTTCTCGCGCAGTCCAATCAGGATCCGCGCGTCCTCCATGCCCTCGCGAACCGCCTCCCAACGGCGACACGACGTGTGGGTGCCATCGGCGTTCCCGTACACGATGGGGTACTCGTCGCGGATCGGGTCCCACATCGACGGGCCAACATTGTAGCACCAGAAACCGAGACCCATCGCGCCGAGACTCAGCGCGAAGGGCGCGGCCAGCCGGTATTCGGCGACGACGTTGATGGTCTTCGTGTTGGCGCCGATGGGCCGCGCATAGGCGTAACCGCAATCGTACGACCAGAGCGTCTTGCCGCTGTGTCTCAAGAACTCCATCTCGGGTGTGCTCTCCGGGAGCGCATAGAAACCCGGACACCAGATAGACGCCACCTCGTTGAGCGCCTCAAGCATCGGCAGGTCGCCGCCACCGTTCACGTAGAACTTGAGGCCTGGCCGTGCCGCCTTCGCCTGACGCGCAAAGGCCACAAAGTGGTTGACGGTGTCCCAGCCCTGGCCGCCGGGCTCGTCGTAGGGGTAAAGGGCCACGCGATCCTCGTCGACGCCCCGCTCGGCCAGGTGCCGAAGCACTTCATCGATGTACGCGGCAAAGCGCGGCACATAGGCCTCCTCCTCCATGGGCACGCCCAATGCCGGAATGCCGCTCATCAGCAGGAAGACGTCATGGCTGGCCAGCGGAGCAAGGAAGGCATCCAGCGCCGTGAAGTCAATCTCGATCCGCGGCGCGTCGCCATCGGCCACGCCCGCACTGGGAAATCCGGTGATGAATACCGTGTTGCCGTGTCGTAGTAGATCTTCAACAGCATCGCCGTCGTAAGTGGCCCAGCAACATAGACGCACCGCGCCGGGCCCCGCCATCTCGAAAGGCAGCACATCGAGCACAATCTCGACCTCCGTAACCTGCCCGCCGCCGTTCAGGCGAACGCGAACGGTGTGCGTGCCGGCCGCAACGCCACCGAGATCGATGTCGAGCCAGATCTCGCGCGTCTCGAGCGAAGGAACGGCGATCCGGTTGTCGTGCAGCCGCTGGATAGGATCCCACGCAGTCGTGCCCTGATTGGTCGGAACCGGCTTCACTTCGTACGGCGTCACGGTAATCGCATCGGATTCGACATCGACGCCGACCTCAATCTCGTTGATCGTCACGCTAAACACCTTGACGGATACCGGCTCATGTTCGCCGACGATGCAGCGGCGCTCGATCCGGAGCGGGTTCGCCGCCTCGGCCGGCAGTTGCCGATCCACGTCGCGATTCTCCCACGTGGTACCCTCGAAGACCATCAGCGACGCACCAGGCGCTTCGGCGAAGGTCGTGCGCGCTACGTCGGCCAAGGCCAGCGCCCGTTTCGATCGCACGTTCAGCACTGCCGTCCGCAAGTCGAGCCGCTCGCCAAACTCCGGCTCGGCGCCCGGCGCGGCCGCCTGCAGAGGCGTCAACGCCTCCACCTCGGCCTCAATCTCCTCCGCCTCTCGACGAAGCGCGACCGCCATGGGCTTGGCCTCTCCGCCGCCCGCCCCTTCGATGGCAGCGCGCAACGCGAGGGCCGCCCGGCGCGCGAGCGCCTCATCATTCCGGTACGGCGTTAACGTCAGTTCGCGAGAGCCCTTTGCGAGTATCTCTCCCGCGCTGTCCCTCAGCGACCACTCAAACCGATATACGCCGGGCGCCGGGATGCTCACCGGTATCGTCAGAAGCCCACGCGCGCCCGTCACCACACCCACGGCCGCCTGGCGCGAACCGTCGGGACGAAGGCACGCCGCTTCCGCCTTCATGGGCGCCCCGCCCGGACTCGGATTCGCAATGCGAAACGTGACATCATCTCCCGTGAGAAGGAGATCCCAGTTCAGGTTCTCTGGTGTCATGGTGACGCGATCTTGAGCGGCTAGGCCGAGCCATGCGCCGGTCAGGCGATTATCGCAACGGTAGGTTCGCCACTGGGCCGGCACATCCACGGCGGCCGGCGCACCGAAGCAGAATATCCGTCCCGACTCGCCTCCGGTGATCGCAAACGCGAGGCCGGGCCTGTCCACCACGATGTCGCCGAAGGCCGGCGTCACGTTGATCGTTCGGTTGTCGAACTGATGGTTGAACACCACCTCGCCGGACTCATTGAAGACCAGCAAGTTGCCCTGCTGCGTGCACAGCACGTACTCAGACGTTCCGTCGCCGTCGAGGTCCAGGATCGCCCCGGACGCTAGGCTGCGGCCCTGCGTATCGATGTCCCAAATCACGCGGCCGGCCTCGTCGAAGCGATAGAGCACGCCCAGTTGTGTCACCACAAACAGGTCGGCCCGGCCGTCGCCATCTGGATCGCCCGCCGAAATCGTCGACGCCACAGCCCCGCGCGTCGGCCGCTGCCACACCAGTTCGCCTTGCGCGTCGATGCAGCAGAACCGCTGTTCCGGCGACGCCGCCGCGACGCAAACACGGCCGGCCGAGTCGGCGAAGAGGATCGGCGAGCACGTCGCCCAATCCGGCGATGTGCCCCCCAACGCTAACTCCCAGCGGACCTCGCCGTGCGCGTCCAGCGCGAACACCTTGCCGGCGCCCGTGGCAATCACGATCTCGATCGTACCATCGCCGTCCAAATCGCCTACGGCCGGACTCGAACACTCCCCGTCGATGGACTTCTTCCACACCGCTGCGCCCGTGAGCGCGTCGAACACGCTGACCGCGCCCGATTTGTCGCCCTGGATGACCTCGATAGCGCTATCGCCGTCGAGATCGGCCAAGGCCGGTCCCGAGCAGAAGACCGGCGCGATCTCCGCCTGCCACACCACCGCGCCCGCGCCATCGAGGCACGTGAAGAGGCCCGTGTTGTCGCCCGCGAAGATCAGCGCCGGCGCGTCCGCGCGCTCGAGCACAGCCGGACACGTCGAGTACCGCCCACGCGTGTCGAAGCGCCAACGCTCATGGCCGGAACCGTCCACGACGATGATATTCTCATACGCGGCGGCAAGGACTTCGGCAGCACCATCGCCGTCCAGGTCGACCACTATCGGCGCGCCTTCCATGACCATGTTGGCCTCGGCGGTCCATAGCGGCTTGATGTCGAGCGCGGCCGGCGATGCGGCACAGAGGGCCGCACATGCGGCCGCCATCCAGTGGGTACTCGCAAACACACAATCTCGCCCCCGAAGCCTAAAGCTCATAAGGATCTCCTCGCTCAGTGCCCAAATCGCCAAGCCGCCCCAATCCTCGCCTCACGAGCCTAACGAAACCAGGACATGGGATCAATGGATGTGCGGCCAATCAAGGTCGATTTGACAGTTTCTTGGGCCATACATTATCATATCGGTAGAGATAATGGAGAATAGACATCGTGGCTTTCCCCCAGAAAACCATCTACGCGCTCCGCGCCATGTATGAACTCGCCAAGCGCCAGGGAGACGGAGCGGTCAGCATTCCGATCATCGCCAAGGCACAAGGGATTCCTCCGCGATTCCTCGAAAACATCCTGATTCAGCTCAAACAGGCCGGACTCACCCAGTCCATTCGCGGCAAAGAAGGCGGATATCTCTTGCGAAAACCGGCGGACGCGGTGACCGTCGGCGATGTGCTCCGCGCCGTCGACGGCCCCATGGATCCCGTGAGTTGCTTGGGCGGCGAAACACAGGAGACCTGCCCCATGCACGACGACTGCGTCTTCCTGCCCATGTGGCAACGCGCGCACGAGGCCATGCTCGCTGTGTACGACGGCACCTCATTCGCGGACCTTCTGCGCGACGGAAAGAACCACTAATCAACACCAATCTGCGTGAATCGCGCGCCAGACGGCATACAGGCGCTTCTCCAGGGATGTCGTCATTCCCTCAGGCTCCACACAGGACACGTTGCTCCACGCCTGGACACAATCCCAGTCCTCCACCCCAAGTGACGAGGCCATCTTGCGATCGGCTCTCTCCTCATGTACACGATCCTCGGTAAAGCCTTCGCTCTACACAACTCATGTGGGTACAGTACCAGATCTCTTGCGCGCACGCAATCCCCCTCCAACCTCCCCTTCCAGCTTCCAGCTTCCAGCCTCCAGCCTCCAGCCTCCAGCCTCCAGCCTCCAGCCTCCAGCCTCCAGCCTCCAGCTTCCAGCTTCCAGCTTCCAGCCTCCAGCCTCCAGCCTCCAGCCTACAGCCTCCAGCCTCCAGCCTCCAGCCTACAGCCTAACCACAAACACCGCCTCGTCGGCGCACAGGTTCGGCCAGATCCGCGCGGCGCCCGCCTCGCTTCGATGGCTCGACAGCGGTATCTCGTCGAGGATCCGGATGCCGTTTGTGGCGCAGAACTCGCGGAAGTCCGCGATGGACAGGAAGTGCCGGTTGGGCGTCTCGTACCAGCGGTATGGCAGGTTGCGGCTGACGGGCGAGCGGCCATGAAACGCCATGCTCGCGCGGTTCCGCCAATGAGCGAAGTTCGGGAAGCTCACGATGCACGTTGTGGCCACGCGCAGCATTTCGCGAATGACCGCCTCCGGATTCTGCACTTCCTGGAGCGTCATGCTAAGGATGGCGTAGTCAAAACTCCGATCCGGTAGTCCGCTGAGGCCCTGATCGATATCCGCCTGGATCACCGGTATGCCGCATTGGACGCACGCGACGATATTGTTCTGGTCCAGCTCGACGCCCAAACCGCGCACACGCTTGCGCGTCAGTAGCTTGCACAGCAACACGCCGTCGCCGCAGCCGACGTCGAGCACCGCGCTGCCCGGCTCAACGAGGTCCCAAATGCAATCGAAGTCGGCGCGAGGGCCTTTGTAGACGCTGGGCTGGCCCGCTTGGCCGACCGGAGGAACGCTCTTGGCACAAGGACAATCCGCTCGTTGCGCACACGCCTTGCCAGGCCCCGAGACGTTCTCGAGAAAGCCTGCGATGAGCTTGGTCATGACGTCGACCTCGAGCAGGAACGCGTCGTGGCCGTAGTCCGAGCGAATGTTGCAGTACGTCACCTCTTTGCCTTGCCGCGTGAGTGCATCGACGATCCGGCGCGACTCGCCGGGCGGATAGAGCCAGTCGCTCGAATACGAGAGTACCAGCGTCTTGCCCGTCACGCGCGCCATGGCCTCGTCCAGCGAGCCGTAGGCCGCCGCCAGATCGAAGTAGTCGATGGCTTTCGTGATGTACAGGTAGCTGTTGGCGTCGAAGCGATTGACGAACTGTTGCCCTTGGTGGTCGAGGTAAGTCTCGACGCTGAACTCGCTCTTGAAGTCGTAGCGGTAGCGCTCGTCGGCGTAGAGCGCGCGGCCGAACTTCGTGTGCATGGCCTCCTGCGACAAGTACGTGATGTGCGCCATCATTCGCGCCACAGCCAGGCCCTCCGACGGCCCGCCCTCGCCGTAGTACCCGCCTTCACGGAAGGCATGGTCGCCCTGGATGGCATGGCGACCCACCGCGTTGAAGGCGATGGCCTGCGCGTCGTTGTAGTACGAGGACGCAATCACCATCGCCGACCGCACGCGTTCCGGATACCGCGTCGCCCATTCGAGCACCTGCATGCCGCCCATCGATCCGCCCGCCACGCTGAGGAGCGCGTCGATGCCGAGGTGATCGACTAGTCTGGCCTGGGCACGCACCATGTCGCCGATGGTGATGATCGGAAAATCGAGGCCGTACGGCGCGCCCGTCTCGGGATTGGTGGACGACGGGCCCGTCGACCCGCGACAGCCGCCGATCACATTCGAGCAGATGACGAAGTATTTCTCCGTGTCGAAGCCCTTGCCCGGGCCGACCATGGCGTTCCACCAGCCCGGCTTGCGATCCTCGGCCGAGTGGTAGCCGGCCACGTGGGCGTCGCCGGACAAGGCATGGGTAATCAGGATCGCGTTGGACTTGTTCTCGTTCAGCGTACCGTAGGTCTCGTAGGCGATCGTGATGGGACCGAGACTCCCGCCACTGTCCAGAGGCATGGCGTCCGGAGGTGCAGCGAAGGTGAAGTACTGCGTCTCGACAGTTCCTACGGAACCCGTCTCGGCTACGGTATCCATGTCCGGGCGGAATCCTTTATCGCGCGGCTATGAGGGCCTGATCGAAGTCGGCGATGATATCCTCGACATCCTCGAGGCCGACGGAAACGCGCACGAAATCCGGCGTGACGCCCGCCGCCGCCTGCTCGTCAGCGCTCAACTGCTGGTGCGTCGTCGACGCCGGATGGATCACCAACGTCTTGGCATCCAACACGTTCGCCAAGTGCGAAGCCAACTGGACGCTGTTGATGAACTTGACCGCCGCCTCGTAGCCGCCCTTGACACCGAATCCGAGGATCGCCCCTTGGCCCTTCGACAGGTACCGTTGCGCGCGCGCATAGTCGCGATGGCTCTCGAGGCCCGGGTAGTTCACCCAACTCACGCCAGCGTGCGACTCGAGGAACCGCGCCACCGCGAGGGCATTCTCGCAATGCCTCGGCACGCGCAGGTGGATGGTCTCGAGGCCTTGCAACAGCAAGAACGCGTTGAAGGGCGATAGCGCCGGCCCCATATCACGGAGTAGCGTGACGCGCGCCTTGACGATGTAGGCGATGTTGCCCATGGGCTTGAGCGCCTCGTAGAGATTCATGCCGTGATAGCTCGCGTTCGGACCATCAATCTCGGGGAATCTTCCGTTGCTCCAGTCGAACTTCCCGCCGTCCACAATCACGCCGCCAATCGACGTCCCGTGGCCGCCGATCACCTTCGTCGCGGAATGGACGACGATGTCCGCGCCGTGGTCGATAGGCCGGAACAGCAGCGGCGATGCCACCGTGTTGTCGACGATGAACGGAATACCGTGCTCGTGCGCCACCTCGGCGATGGCCTCGAAGTCCGGCACGTCGTTCGACGGATTGCCGATGGTCTCGACGTAGAGGAACCGCGTGTTCTCGTCGATCTTCTCCGTGAAACCAGCCGGCGTGGCCGCGTCGACGAAGCGCGCCTCGATGCCCATATCGCGGAACGTGTGCGCAAACAGGTTGTAGGTGCCGCCGTACAGGCTCTTCGACGACACGAAATTCTGGCCGACCCGCGCAATGTTCAGCGCCGCCAACGTGATCGCCGCCGAGCCGGACGCCACACCCAGCGCACCCACGCCGCCCTCGAGCGCCGCCATCCGCTTCTCGAAGACATCCGTGGTCGGATTCATGATGCGCGTATAGATATTGCCAAATTCCTCGAGATTGAATAGTCGCGCCGCGTGATCCGTGTCGTGAAACACATACGATGTCGTCTGATAGATGGGCACCGCCCGCGAACCCGTCGTCGGATCCGGCTCCTGGCCCGCATGCAATGCCAACGTCCCGAGTTTGTATTCCTGCGCCATGGCGTCCTCCTCCTGGATACACTCTACACCCAGCGGCCGGGCAGCGGCCCCAACATGCGCCCTTCCCATAGGTGCGGACAATGCGTCGAAACACGGCCGATCTGAATCATCACAATTATAATCGAGATTATGATGTTTTTCAAGCCGCGCCAACGCGCTCGGAACGGCCCGGCCCGGGATGAGGAGACGAGGATGGGTGCACCCGAGGACTCGATGGCAGCACCAATCCGCGGGGCGACGGACACTGCGCGCTTCGGTCGGGCTCAGAATCCGAGGCTGCCTTGGTCGGTTCCGGCGCTCTGATATCGCGCCGGATTGATCGACTTGGTCACTTTTCCCTCTTCAATAGCCCGCTTGAGCCAAGCTCTCAACTGCGTTCTTCCCACGTTCAGTCGTTCCTGCAGGACTTCCGCGGACTCGGGAGCCAACCGTGTTTCGCGCTCCATCTGTTCCAGAAAGTGGTCATAGGGGCCCTTTGAGGTGACCGCCGGCACGCTATCGCCGCGGCCTCCGCCGCGCGTCGTCCCTGCCTCTTTCCCTGACGCACGAGGATCGCTTCCCGCCGAGGCAAGCGCATCGGACTCCCCTTGAATGCGGGCCGGTGGTGTATCACTGCCGAGGACGCTGAACAGGGATGGCTCGGGCTCGGGCTTCTCAACAGGCTCGATCAACGCTTGGATCGTCACTGGGCCTTCCGGCAACCAGCGCCCACCGCTCTTGACGAGCGCGGCATTCCCGGAAGTACCGTCGGGGTGCGGTTTCACCCATAGAGGGACCCATGCTTTCCGAATATTCTCTACGGCACCGTTCCACGTACCGCCTTTGTTCTTGCCCGTGGCCACGACCACGGCCGCATCCGAGAGGCAGTAGACGTATTTGTTCCGAGCCATGGCATTGCCCACGTCGAAACCGGCCTCGGGATTAAACGCGGAAACCAGAACCAGGTCCTTCCTCATCAGACCTTGGCGAAACTTCGCCGAGGTAGCCGCACGGAGCAGCCCATCAGCCAGTACGCCGACGACCGTTCCCTCCATACCGAGAGCAGACAACATGGCGGCCTCATCGACTCCGCGCGCGCCTCCGGAAACGATCGAGTGACCCTGCGCGGCGGTGGCTCGGGCAAGCTCGGCCGTGAATGCAAGGTCTTCCTCGGTGGCGTCGCGCGATCCGATCACTGCAAGGCCGCCTTGGTTGAGAAGCAGGCGGTTCCCACAACCGAACAGCATGGGAGGGGCCGTGAGGGCGAGACGCTGCGCCAGTCGAGCGGGGTAGTCGCTGTCCCAACGGCCCAAGATCCACAGGCCGGCGCGCTGCCAGCGCTCGAGAGCGAGTCCGAGGGCCGCCGCCCGCCCCATCAAGTACAGGATGCGCTCAACCGTGACGCCGGAATCGGTCCATTCTGTCAGAAGCCCCGCAGGATCTCCGCAGAGCAGCTCCTCGGGAACCATTTCCCGCCGCTCCAGCCACTGTGCAAAGCGGGCCCACTCCGTAGGCGTGAGCGGCTTGAACGCGTCCTGTGCCGGATCTTTCAGCCAGACCGTCAGTAACAGCAGCGCCTGGTTTCGTGGCTCGACGTTCATCTCAGTCTCCGGCGCTTGTGGAAGCCAACGCCACAGGCCAGACTAGGCCGCTTCCGGCCTGAAGCAACAGGGCGGCGACAACCGTCATCGTCCAAGTGGAATCAACCATATCGTCTACCAGCAGAACCGGCTCTTGCGGCACTTTCATCGAGATCGCGAATGCGCCGTCCAGATTCAGACATTGATGAAACCGGTTCTGTTGCGCTTTCTGTGGTGGATTGTCGCGTATCTTGGTAACCACAGGCAAGAACGGCACTCTCAAGTATCTGGACAATCGACGACAGAAGTCCGGCACAAGCTCGGGATGCCTCCGTGAAGGAACGCAGGTCATCCAGACGGGCCTTGGATCGGGCCGCCAGCGTTCTCGCACCATCTCTGCCACTGCGCGCACCAGGTCATCGCGGAAATGGCCGGCGCGTTTGTCGTCCGCCACCATCCGACCCCAGCCGGCGTCGCCCCAACGCGAGAGAACTCGCCCCGTCTGAGCGCGTAGATCTTTGGGCAGGTTTCCCCTGAAATCATATTCGAGAAACGCATCCTGCGCCACCTGTCTCCTACATTCCAGAGGCAACTCCGAACGCTTCAAGTAGAGCGCGGCAGCGGCAGCGGACCTATTGCTGAAGGACTCGCCACCGACAGAACTGCCGAGACAGCGGCTACACTTGCCACACGGTACTGCGCTTTCATCATCCAACGCGCGCGCCAAGAATGCCATCAGGCAATCCCGTGTGTCGAGATAGTCTTGTACCTCCTTCCATTCCAGGATGCGCTGTTGGGTCAGGCGCTGAATGCGATCATGGTCCAGACCGTATTCCACGGGTGTTCGGACCCATCTCGAACCATCCTTGAGAACGGGAGCGGGATTGTCCACCGAGAGGAACTTGAGAACCTTCTCGATCTGTCCATGACGCAGATTGACGATCCCCTCAAGCTGCCTTTCCGTGAGCCCGTCACTCCTGGCCAATGCATCGAGTATCGAACAGACATGGGCCTCGTCGGGAAACCCGGACGTGCGGAAGTACTCGTGAATCTCCTCATCCTCGCGGCCGGACATGAGCACGCCCACCGCATAGTCCAGGGCCCGCCCAGCACGGCCCACCTGTTGATAATAGGCGACCATCGAGCCCGGCGCCTGATAATGAACGACGAAGCCCAGATCCGGCTTGTCATAACCCATCCCGAGCGCTGTAGTGGCCACCAGCGCCTTGATTCCATTGCCGAGCAACAGGGCCTCAAGGTGCCGGCGGTACTCATCTGAAGACCTGAAGCCCCCCGCTACGACGTCGCTGTAGTACGCCCGCGCGTCAATCCCGTTTCGACTGAGCCATCCCGCCACCTGATCGGCGTCACGCTTGGTCAGCGTGTATATGATTCCCGTCCCCGGAAGTCTCGGAATATGCTCTGCCAACCACGCCAACCGTGCCGATTGGTCGGGCAACCGGACCGCGTCCAACGCCAGCGACTTTCGCGTAAGGGACCCTCGCTGGATCTGCATATCCCCGAGCTGCGTCTTGATGTCGTCGAGAACCCGGTTGTTGGCCGTGGCCGTCGTTCCCAGTACCGGCATGTTGGGCGGCATTCGCTGAAGGATGTTGACCAGGCGCCGGTAATCCGGGCGGAAATCGTGTCCCCAATCCGAAATACAGTGTGCTTCGTCCACGACAAGCAGCCCGATCCGCGCGGCAATTGGCGATAGGGCATTCTGAACAAAATCCTCATTGGCCAGGCGTTCCGGCGAGATCAACAACGCATCGGCCTCATCGTTCCGTATGGATCCAACCAGCGCCGGCCAGTCGTCCCGGTTCGTCGAGTTGATGGTAAGCGCACGAATGGACAGTCCGCCAGCCGCATCAAGCTGATTTCGCATCAGCGCAAGGAGCGGCGACACGATCAGCGTCGGACCTCTGCCCCGGTCCCGTAGAATGCGCGTGGCGATGAAATAGACCGCGCTCTTACCCCAGCCCGTCCGCTGAACAAGAAGAATCTTCTGCCGCTTGTTGACTATCCGATCAATCGCTTCCCATTGACCGGCACGGAACTCGGCATTGGGATCGTCCAGAGCGCGTCGCAGCAGCCACAACGCGTGAATCTCGTCGATCATGACAGGCACCCCGACCGAGCACCATTGTCGACCGGTCGCGTGAAACAGGATACCGCGGGATAGCGCAAGAGACACCTCATTCCTGCTCGTGAGTCTACTTAACGCCTACGGACAACATCACTAGGGAGGATTCAGGCTCATCAACCCGACGACGACTCTGTGCAAGGAGAACATAGCGCAGCGGAGCCGCAACCAAGCCTTGCGAGGTCCACGTATCCTACTCTTGCTACAGGACATACGCGAGAAATCTTTGCAGGAAGCAGCGATTCTTGGAGATAGTAGCACAGGCACACACCAAGCCACGGAGCCGCGGGGCACCACCACTGCCATTTCAAGGCCAGCAGCCAAGCTAATACCAGGCAGGAAACCCTCTTAGTGCAGATTGCTCGAAAAACGGCGCTTTGACACTCCGCTATGCCTTGACGATCAAGAGTTCCTTCTTGTTCCCGCCACCGGCGAGGTTGCCGGAACCGACGATCCTGTCGCCGCTCTCCAGATGCCAGTCGTTCAAGAGCGAGCCGAACGGAAACATGCTGTACGTGTGCAAGTGATTTGCTGAGTCGATCCCCATGATGCCTACGCCCCAGGGACTACGGATGACGAATTCGGCCTTGCCGTCGTCGTTCATGTCGCCGGCCAGCTGCACACGGTTCTTGGTGGTATCGATTTTCCAGCCGTCAACACTGGTTCCGTTCGCCGCAAATGCTTGGCGAGCAAGGCTGTCGGCATTCAGTAGGAGTACATGGACACCCATCGCGTCTAGCACTACGATCTCTTTCGCTGCGCCGACGTGCAATCCGTCCGCGAGGGCAAAATCGTGGCTGTTCTGAACCGAGTAGCCACCGAGATTCGTGCCGTTTGCGTACATAGCGACAGCCTTCAACGCACCCTGCACCATCTTCAGAACGCCAATGCCCCAAGGACTACTGATGAGTATCTCATCCATGCCGTCGCCGTCGAAGTCCGCAATGAGGCGTATGCGGTTGTCGGCGGTGTTCAATACCCAGCCGCCGAAGTGAGTTCCGTTGGGTGCCATGTACACGTCGTTACTTCTTTGCAGCGATATGATTCCCAGGCCCCACGGACTCGTTAGCACCATGTCCGTTCGCGCATCGGCATCGAACCGTCCACTGCCGCAGTAGACGTTGTCGGCTGTGTTGAAGGCCCAGCCGCCGAGTCGCTTGCCATTCGGGTAGATGCGGCTCGGAGAGAGCGACGTGCCATCGTACTCCAGGGCAGTCATGCCCCATGAGCTCCAAATCATGATCTCGCTCTTGGCGGTACCGGTGAAATTGTGGACGCCTACAATCCTGTCGCGGCCCGTATTGACCGTTGCGTCATAGCGCCAGCCGCCGAACCAGGTGTCTCGCGGCGCAGTCATGAGCGCCCGGAAGTGACAACCGTCGTACTTGATCAAGCCCATGCCCCAGTCGCTGGTGAGGACATACTCGTCGACGCCGTCGCCATCGACGTCTCCTATGCCTACGATTCGGTTGACGGCTGCGTCGAAGTTCCAGCCGTCGATCCACGCACGATTCGGATGCACGGCCTCTGAACCGAGGGCCTGCGTCAACGAGAGAATGCCGAGTCCGTTTCTGTTGCGCAGCCGAAGCGTCCAGTCGCCGTTGAGGCTCCAAAAATAGGCGCGCTTGCGCTGGATGTTGTACGTGGCCAGGCTCCCGTCGTTGGCTTGCGCATTGAAATAGCTCTTCCAGCAACTGGCGAGATTGGCGCGATCGGACAGGCGATAGCCGTCTGCAAAGCCGTGCGGCAAGTCGTTGAACCCTTTCGCCCGCGAGAAGATCGTCAAGCAGTTGGTATACCACAAGATTCCTTCGGCATTGTTCCAGTGGGCATACTTTGTCGTCGTATAGACATCCGTTTGCGTCTCGTTGACACTGTTCACGTTGCAGCCGCCGTGGATGAACAGACTGGCCCCGACGTCCTGCAACGTGCGGTGGTGCCACAAGGCACGGTGGGTGAAGATGTCGGCTGCGCCGCCCAGTCCCTCGAAACTCGGCATGTACTCCCCGGAACGGTATATCCATCGCAGAGGCACCCCTCCAACCTCCTGAGTGAACGCGGCCACGTCATAGGCGCCGTGGAAACCCGAGAATCGAGGACTGGAGTGCGCCAAGACACACTTCAGAATGGCAGGTGTCTTGAGAAATTCGACATACCGCTGGAGATTGGCATGCTCGATGACAACAGGCGGATCGAAGTCCGATGCCGCGGCATTGGCAATGCTCGATATCCCGCCTGAACCCAAGGCCCCCTCGCCCGGGGCATGTTCGCCGACGATCACCGCCGCTCGGAACGGAAGAGTCGAGAATGCGCCGGTTCGGAACCGGTGGTTGCGGTTGAAGTAATCGATCATGAGCCTTCTCTCGAGATCGAAGTCACGACACGTGAACAGTCTGTCCTGTTGATTGCCCTCATTGAACGACGGGAACGCGTTCGAACGCTGCACCGTCTGCGGATTGCCGGCCGCATCGAGGAACGTTGTGCCGCCGTCGCCCGTCAGCGTAGGATCCGGATTCACCGCTACGCGGAGGGCGTTAAGCCGCGAGACGCCGATATCCGGCCGGGCAAGGATATTTACCAACGAGTGATCGAGCGGATCCACTTCATTGTTCTGCTCAGCCTGATTCAGGGCAATCCGAAGAAAAGGATTGGGTGTGGCCGTGTTATCGAGGATCGTGTAGATCGCGTCATCGATAAAGAAGGCATCCCGGAATTTCTTGCTGGGCTGGATCGTGAAACTCGAGGACGTGAACTCACACGTTCTTATCGATTCACCGTCAAACCAACCGGCTGCCGTGGTCGCCGCATCAGGAATGGCCGAAATATCCTCACCATCGAAGTCGGCCTCTTGGTAAAGGCTCTCCCAGTTGCCGGTGAGGTCGCCCAGCACGATCTCCGCTCGAGTACAAACCAACTCAAGGCTTATCGCCAGTTGGCGGGGGTTCAGGAAGCCCGGGCACCACGACACCTTCCTCACAAGCGAGGCTTCAGGGAAATTGCCCACGAGGATCACGCCCTCGAAATTGGCGAACGCGGATTGTACATCAATGAGGAATCGACGCAGTGCAAGCACGATCCGTCCGTCCTTGTGAACGGGCCCACGGTAGAGGTCGGCCATGATGAAGCGGCTGACCAGTCCCTCGGCGCGAAGGTCCCCCTTGAACCGCTGGAGGCAACGAACTAGGTCATCACGAAGCGTGGGATCGCCGCTGGAATCAAGCACCCTCGGCTCAAGCAAGACAAGCGCTAGTCGCTGCGCAGGCAACGGAGCAGGATAGCCGCTTTCAAAGGATGCGTAGGAAAGCGAATTGATCTCTGGAATTCCATCTCCGGTCATCGCGTAGTTCGTGTAATGGCTCATGATAGATGCAATCTGATCCGACATTATTCGCCCCTCCTGTTTGGACCACCTGAACTCCCGCTTCGATTTGCGCCACCGGTTCGCCGGACGGCATAACCGCGCACTTTGTCAGCCTGTATTACAAAGAAACACACTGCCTTTCTATGCCTAATTATGCCATCACTCTATGTCACTACTTGATTTTACCCTTCGATATGCGTTTTTGTGACCTATGAGTATAATACGACCCGACGCATTTGTCAAGACGTCATAGCCGTAAGCTAGTTCTTGACGGGCAGGCCCCCGGCCCCGATTCTCGTCCTATCCCAGACACGTTGTGCTTTGCCGCAAACGCCAAGCGCAAGCGGCGGCTTGGCCGCAGGTGATGGCCCGGCCCCCATTGTCACTGCGTGCGAAGCAAGAGCCCCCTCCCTGTCATCTCGAAGCGAGAGGTCTCAGCCGAGATTTCTCACATTCGTTCGGAACGACAGATGAGGCGTTCGGAATGACAACAGGGGAGATGCTGGCGTCTATCCGAAACGACGACATGGATGGCATTACGCGTGCTCACGGCCCTCTGGCACGCGTAATGCCACCGGCTCGGCTTCGCGTCGCCCGGCGCGGACTCGGACTCACCTGGTAGGTCCGAAATGATTCCAGACCAACTGTTCTATATCTGCGAACAGGCGGCTGGCTTCAGGATGTTGTCCGTGATGCCGCAGAGGATGGCCTTATCCGAGTACTCGGGCTTGGCACGGAGTTCGATCCAGTCGGGATCCTTGAAGAAACGTTGCCAGGCGGCTTCTTGCTCGAGGGCGCCATCGAAACCGAGCATGTAGGTGAGGTTCGGCATATCGTCGCCGATCAGCGTCTCGCCGAAAAACACGGCGGTCATACCGACTTTTCGGAAGATGTCCAGTTCGGCCGTGTTGAACATCTCGATCTTCTTCTGGCCCGTCTTGACGCTCGGGCTCTTGTAGGTGCGCAGTTGGAACACACGCCCCTCGGCCGTGGTCGGCATCTCGAGATGCGGCATACCGGCGAAGGCGACCATGAGCATGCTCTCGATGTGCCAATACGCCCGGTCCGACACGGGCGTATCGAGGAAGCTCGCCCCTTTCGCGGTGAACTCGGCATCGGCGAGAAGCCGTTGCGTCAGCGTCGCGACGGATTCCATCGAAGTGTGGCGCAGCAGCACATAGATCGGACTGAGGTCCTGGGCCGGTTCGAACACGCCAACGGGGCGGATACCGAGCCGGTTTAGCGCGGGGATGGCGGCATCGCCCATGAAGTCGCCAAGGGCCACTTTCTGGTCCTCGTTGGCGATGTGATACCGCCGCAATTCGTAGTAGTCGCGCTCCGGCTCATCCTCAGCGGCAGAAGCGCCCAGGGCGCCCAAGGTTGCCACACTCGTGATACCCGACATCTTGATGAATGACCTCCGATCCAACATGAACGTGTCCTTTCGCCAATGGCCTTACTGGCTTCCGACGCCCTTCACGCGCGTGCGGATCCTATACAACCCTTTGCTGGCCGTGATGAAGAGCGACTGCCGATCTTTGCCGCCAAAGCATACGTTGGCGGTCCACGGCGCGTCCACCTCGATATGCGCGATCTGCGCGCCGGCCTTGTCGAACACGGTGACGCCTTTCCCGGTGAGGTAGACGTTGCCGTGATCGTCGATGGTCATGCCGTCGGAACCCATTTCGCAGAATAGCGCCTTGTCCGCCAGCGATCCATCGTCTTGAATCGCGTACGAATAGGTCTTGCCTGCGCCGATATCGGTAACGTACAAGATCTTGCCGTCCGGTGTGCCGATGATGCCATTCGGTTGATCGAGGTCGTCGATAACACGCACAAGGCCCTTGCCTTCATGGCCGAGATAGTAGACGCCCTGGCAGTCCTGCTCGGAGGGGCCGCGCTGCCAGTACGGGCGCTTGTAAAAGGGATCCGTGAACCACGCGCCGCCGTTAGGGCCAACCCAAACATCGTTCGGGCCGTTAAGCAACTTGCCGGCGTATTCCTTCACGAGCACGTCCGGTTGCTTCGTTTCGACCTCGATGCGCCAGAGCTCATTCTTCTCATCGGCACACGCCCAGAGGAATCCTTGCGGGTCGAAACACAGGCCGTTCGAACGCCCGCAGGGCTCGAGGTAGGTGGATAGCGCGTCGTCGACGCTCCATTCGAGAATGCGGTCGTTCGGCTGATCCGTGAAGAAGACATTGCCCTGCTCGTCGGACGCCGGACCTTCCGTGAAGGCGAATCCGTCGGCCAGCAACTCGACTTTGGCATCCGGCGCGATGATACCGCTATCGCTCTCGGCCGCGGCGACGCCCGGATCCCAGATCGTCGCGGCGATGTAGCGCTCGGCGGCGTCGTCATCGTTGAAGTAATACACGGTGACGATCTTGCCATCGGCGCGCTGGACGGCACGCGGGTAGCCCAAATCCCAGCAACCCCCATCGTCGCGCAGGATGATTTCGTCGCCCCACGTGCGGCCGCTGTCACCGCTCAGCCGCGCGCGAATGCCGAAGGGCTTGGCCCGATAGCCGTAGGTCAGCGCGAGGCGCCCATCCTGCAACCGAATCATGGCGGCCGGGTTCCCGCTGCCCGTCGACGGCGCGGCCCGGTTGAGCAGCCGCCAAGTGGCACCGTCATCTTCGCTGATCCACGCGTCGATCCAGCCGCGCCGGCCTTCGTGACAGCGAATCGCGGTGATGAGCTCGGTGGGCGACGTGCGCACCGTTGACGGCATGATGGCGTAGCCATCCGGTTCAGGGCCGATCCACGAGACGAAATCCCACGTCTTGCCCCCATCCGCCGTGCGGATACACAGCGGCCTTCCTTCGCGCCCATTCTCCTTCGAGGCCGTGATGAAGGCCATGAGTTCGTTCGGACCGTCAACGATGTAGTCCGTCCGCGCCGCGATGCCCTTGCGGTCGTAGGTCGGCAGCGCGTACGGCCCCTGCCACGTCCTGCAGCGATCCGCCGACCAGTAGAACCGCGAGTAGCCTTCCTGGCTCGACGTCATCCTCAGAGCCAAGGCGAAATCCGGTTGCGCGAAATCGATGCCGCCGGCGCATTCGGTCGGTTTGCCTCCTGGCAACGTGGACTCCTCGATCGTCCACGTCTCGCCACCGTCGAGACTGCGCCCGAAACGCAGTTCCGTCGGTTCGCCCTCCGCGATGGCATGCCCGAAGGGATTCCGCTTGAACTCGCCCACGATGAAACCGACGACGATCTCATCGCCCCAACTCCAGATACCGTTGTTCGCTGGCCAGCCGGCAAAGCGGCCGCGTTCCCGGTATACCACGGTGTTCTTGACTACCACCGGGCTCTGTGCCATCACCTCCGCACACAGCGCCACGAGCACAAGGAAGCCGCCTAACCGTCTCATTCCCAAGACCCCTCCCTTCCACGCATGCCCACTCGGCATCACCCGCGTCGGGCATTGTAGCGCATCCTCGTGTCGGCAGTCCCTCCGGCGCCATTCGCCGCCCTTGCGCGGCACCGAGGTCACTGCTATGCTCGGGCCGTTCCGATTGAGCGGGAAACAGGGGTTTCGGCGCCATGGCTCAGCACGCACATGATGCAAACGTTCAGGATGGCGTTCACGGCCTCGTGTCGCGCGCCCGGATGACGGAATCGGCCAGGAAGCTGCGCGACACCTATGCCGTGACGCCCGGCGCTCCGTTCCTCAAACGCGAGTTCGGTTTCTACTGTCTCGAACGCTGGTACGAGCAAGGCCTCCCGAGAGACGCCAACCTAGCCGAGGTCTTCGACTACGATCCGCCGGGCCATCATCCGCTAGGTCAGTTGGGTTGGTGCGAGGCGGCGTTTCAGCCGGCCTTCGAGGTGAAAGCCGTGGAGGATCGCGGCGATCACGAAGTCGAGCAAGATCACGCCGGCCGGCACGTGCTGTATTTCAAGGGTCGCCGCAACGGTTTCATGCCCGAGTACCTCGATCATCCCGTCAAGGACCTCGACACGTGGCAGGCGAACGTGGCATGGCGTCTGGATCCGACCTCGCCCGAGCGATACGCCGATCTCGAGGCACGCATGATCGAGGCCAGGCAACAGGCCGCTCGCGGACTCATGATCCAGCAGAATCTCATCGGTGGCTACATGTACCTACGGAGCCTCATCGGGCCGGCCCACCTCCTGTATGCGTTCTGCGAGGCCCCGGCATTGATTCACGCCTGCATGCAAGCGTGGTTCGATCTCGCGGACACCGTGATCGCCCGCCATCAGCAACATGTCACCCTCGACGAGATCTACTTCGCCGAAGACATCTGCTACAACCACGGCTCACTTATCTCACCGGACATGATGCGCGAATTCCTGCTGCCGTACTATCGCCAGGTCATCGAGAACTCGAAAGCGCGCCAAATCGATAAGACGCGGCATCTCTATGTCCAGATCGACACGGACGGATTCGCCGATCCCGTCATCCCGGCCTACCGCGAGATCGGCATGGACGTGATGAGTCCGTTCGAGGTGGCCGCGGGATGCGATGTGGTGCGGACAGCGCGCGCGTATCCGGATCTGGCCATGGCCGGCGGCATCGACAAACGCGTCCTGGCCACGACCCAGGCCGAGATCGACCGCCACGTCGAGCGCATCTTACCAACCATGCGCGAACGCGGCGGTTACATCCCCACCTGCGACCACGGCGTACCGGAAGAGGTAACGCTCGACAACTACCTCCATTACCGCGAACGGTGCATCGAGCTCGGCGGCTAGACGGACGAGATTGCGGCCAGCGAAGGCAAGGACCGCAAGGACCTAACCGACCGAAAGGACACGCACGCCACGCGTCGTTGGTCGCGGACACCAAGACCGATCGGCACCGCACGGCTTCCGGTTTGCCGGCGATTATCTTTCGCGCTCGCCGCTCAGCTCTTCTGCCGGCGCCGGAGACGGCCGCGCAGGCCAGCCCAGGCCATGACCACGCTCGTCATCACGAGAACCGGCATGGTCCGAACAAGCATCACGATGTGGACTCCGAGGATCACGGGCGCGAGCAAAAGGCGCACGAGGCCCAACGCGACGGGGCTTCGGGCGATCCCCTCGGCCAGGAATGGGCTAACGTGGTAGTAGCTGTCGACGAAGGCCGCGCCGAGGGCATTGTCCATCAGGAACGTATCGCGGAAGGCTCTCAACACGTCGATTCCCGGGGCCAAGGGGCTTCCGTAGACGGCCGTAGCGATGAAACACGGCCCACCGCCACCCTCGCCCCCGCTCTTGAAGATCGCCTCGAAAACCGGGACCGACATGAGGACTACCGCAGCGACAATGCCAGCGATGGTCCATTTCGATGCGCCCTCCTCACCCTCGCCTTCGCCTTCGCCCTCGCCTTCACCCTCCCCTTCCGCTTCACCTTCGCCTTCCGCCTCTCCCTCGCCTTCCCCCTCCCCCTCCGCCGCCTTCTGCTCGTAGACCACATAGAGCCGGCCGGAAGTCAGCGTGGCCTCAATGCGTCTGGGATCGAGATGGGCGTAGGACTCGAGATACCATACGCCCGAGGCGGCGACGTGGAAGACCGTGGCGTCCAGGTAACACGGAAACGAGTAAATTTCCGGCCCTTGAGTGACGGCCGTCTCGATACCGTCGATGACCACCGAGAAGGGATAGTCCGGAAACTCGAGGAAACTCGCCCCCTCATCGTCCGTATCGAGCACACCCACCACGAAGTAAAGACTCGCCTCCTTGCCATCCCCGCCGTGGGGCTCGGCCGGTAGCGCAGCCCGATCGGTATTGTCGAACAACGCACTCAGCGAAGCAGCCGTCGCCACAAAAAGGACGCCGCGCTCTTCCGGCTCAATGCCGTCATCGATATAGTCGGTCTGGATGGACAAGGTGAGCCATTTCTTCGGCGCGCCACGACTGGCCAGCACGAGCTCCACCTCAGCGGTCGCGCTGTCGACACCGTCCCATCGAACGCCCTCCACCACGCCGTCCTGATCCGTCGCGCCGAGGTCCACACCGGACACCCAGGTCTCCTGGTCAAATGCCAACGCGCCGAAGGGGTCTTCGGGAATCCCGTTATCGTCCTGGTCGAAACCGGCGGTGACTTTCGTAATCGTGAAGACGGACATGTCGCTGATGGAGACGCCGGGCGTGTCCGAACGCGAGGCCTCGGCGGTCAGCGAGTACTTGCCGCTCACGTAGAGAGGGCGATCGTACAACGCCCCGAAGGGGTAGTCATCAATGGATACCGTGCCGCCCGGCAGATCGAACTCCACCTCGCCCAGATAGGTGCAGTCGATCTCGGCCAACATGGGCAACACGAGCTGACTGACGTTGACCGGGATCGAGAGCGGCATCACCAACTCGGCGTCATTCTGCGGAAACACGATGTCCACCGAGGATAGTGCACAATCCTCTCCAACGGCCGGCACCATGGATAGTGCGACCGCGCCCACTAATGCCAAACCCAACGCCGACGCGCGCCGGACCACGCTACCGAGACCTGCGCCTGTGTGTTTCATGAAACCACGTCCTTTCCTCGTCCGACACCGCCCGACCAGAGCAATCCGTCATCCTCGCACTACCGTACCACCACCTGACCCAGATTCGTGTGGCCGCCGACATCCAGCTCCACGTCGGCGATCTCGACCTCGCCCGCGCCGGCCGCCTTAAACCTGCACGTGAACCGGCCGGCCGGCACCGACGCGAAAACCGCCGCACCGGACCCGTCCGTATCGCACTCGTCCGGCCACCACGGTCCCTTCGCGGGATGGAGCATCATCAGCCCCACATTCGTGTTCGCCACGGAGGTTCCATCCGGCGTCACGAATCGCACCTCGAGCGACGCACCCTGAACCATGCTGAAATGCATATCCTCGGTGCGATCACCCACCGCCGGCGGGATATCGTAGTAGTTGTTGGCGAAGTAGCGCCGATCCGGATCCCACGCGCGCACATACACCCGCACGTCGCGCGGCAACACCAGCGCGCTCTTTCCCGCATCATCGGTAGCGTGGCCTACCGCCACCGGCGCGTCAAAGGCGTTCGCGTTCGTCGTCGCGATGGGCGTCATGCCGGCCAACGGCTGCCCCTCCAGATCGACGACCGTCACCGCCGCGTAGACGCCCGACACAGGGGCCGCCGTGTTCGCCGGCCGGGCTTCCGCCGACGCATCCTCCGGTTCGGGAACCGACCCGGAGCGCCCACAGCCGGCCACGATCATGGCGACGATCCCCGCCACGATCCGAGCGCGCCACCGAGGTTCACTCAGCCCGAAACGGCGTTTCATGCTACGTCAACTTGGCCAGCCGCCGAGCCACCTCATCGGCAAAACGATCAATGTGTTCTTGGACAAAGGCCGCCGCGCTCTTGGCCGTATCGGTCGTGATCAATGGCGTCAGGTCCATGGCGAAATTCAGGCCGAGCGTCGTATCCACACCGTGAGACGCGAAATACGTCGCGTGGGCCTTCCGACGCCCCATCGTGGCCAGGTCGTACCGTTTGCCGCCGGCGATCTGCGAATCGAACACGCCCAACAAGGCGGCCTGCAGATTCTCATGGCCGGTGACGTCAAACGCCACCTTGTCGCTGTCCGTCATCCAATCGAGATCGCGCCAGACCTCACACCCGTAGAGCGTGCTCGGCCGTTCATTCTGCGGCAGCGAACGGATGGCCTCGATGAGGCGCAACGTGCCGGCCACATGCGTGTCGTGTTTGTCGGCGAGATTATGCGCGTACACCACCTGGGGATGGGCCGCCTTCAGCAGCGCCACCAGATCGCTGAAGGGGCCTTGGTTGTTGGGATCCTTCACCGCGCCGCTCGGGTAGTCCAAGAACACTTGGGCGGCATACTCACCCACCACGGCCGCCTTCCGCTGTTCGATGCGCCGCACCACCCGCATCTCCTCGTCCGTGTAGTCCTTGTAGAGTCCGTCGCGCGGCGAGCCGCTGCCATTCGTTATGCAACAGCCCGTGAACCACTTGTCCTTCTGCTGGAAGCACTCGAGAATCCCCACGCCCGCCATGATCTCGATATCATCTTGATGCACACCAAACGCCATGTGCGTCGTGCGCGCCAGTGCCTCGGGCACGGACAACCCGTCCGGGACAAAGACCTCCGCTGTATCCAATGTAAGCATATGTATGTCTCTCCTTGTCTGTCTCGCTCACCTCCGCGACATGGGCCACGGCAGCGCGGAATTACATCCCCAAATCCGGCAGCGGAGAACCGCCGCCCGTGGACGCGTCCTCCGGAATCGAGATCACAACGGTACCGGCATCGCCCTTGCGATGAAGCCGCGCCATTAACCCAATCTCCTCCTTGCCCTCGGCGAGCATCATCCGCGCCTCATCGGCATTGCCCACCAACCCGACCATCGCTTTCACCACGTCGAAGAGGATCTCCTGCGCGGCCCCCGGCGGACTCGGATAGTTGTAGATCTCCTTATCCTTGCGGATCTGCAGCGTCACGCCGTGCGCATCCCGGCTCACGCGGACCTCCTGGGCGCCATCCCGAATGGCCTCGCGAAGCAGCTTGCGCGCATACTCCTCCGCCACACCACGATTGATGATCGAATCCACCATATCCACACCCCTCCTCTCGTCGTTCACCGAGCCAACGACGGCTACTTCAACAACGCAGGCAGGCTCGCCGCGGCAATCGACTGGCCCACCCGCCGGCTCTTCTCATCGGGAAGCTGAATGTTGACCGATTGGGCCAGCTCCGGAAAATCGCCCTTCAGCACCGCGTTGGCTCCATCGAGGATCAGCTGGCCACCACTCCCCGAGGTGCAGCGCCCAAGGATCAGCACGTGCCTGAGTTTGTAGAAATCCGCATAGTGCGCGATGGCATAGCCCATGTACGTACCCATCGTTTCCCAGATCCGGCGCGCCCCGACATCGCCCGCCTCGAGCTTGTCCTGGACCACCTTGAGCTTCTCCGCATCGGTAACGTCATCCGGCAGGGCGATGCCGGCTTTCGGCGCCAAGCGGAACACACATTGCTGCGAGAAATACAGCGCGCCCACTCCGCGATCCTTCGACCACTCGTCCTGGGGCGCCGTCGGGCTGTAGTCCACCGGACAGAATGCAAGCTCGTTCAGCCAGCCGGTGATATTGCCCTCCATCGTCACATAGCCACCGGCTTCGCTCGAACCCAGCGCAATGCCCAGCACACCGTTGTCCTCGAGCGACATGGAGCCCGCTAAGGCAGTCACTTCCCCGTCATTCACGATCTCGAGGGGAACGCCCAACTCGTCCCGGATCCGCAAGAACATGTTGCGCACCTCGTCGAAGCGATCCTTGGGAATGCCTCGGAAAAGCGAGGCAATCATCGCCCGATTGTTGATGTACACGCCTGCGGAACTGCCGCCGATGGCATCGACACGAGGCATCTTCGAGGCGGCCGTCTTCAACGCCGCCATGATCTCGTTGTAGTGATACGCGGGATCGCTCTGCTTGCGCGGTTCCCACACCACCTCTTCGCTGTACACGGCCTCGCCATCAATCACGGCGGATACCTTGCGATCCGACGCACCCAAGTCAAACCCAATCCGGCATCCATCCAGGTGGCGGCCCAGCGCCTGCGTCGTCTCCTGCTCCTCCGGCACCTCCTCCGGAGCGCATTTCACCACCGTGAACGTCCGTTCATAAACATCCTCGCCCATGAAATGGAAATCGAACTCGCGCACCCCATCGGGCGCGTAGGCCTCCGCAATGTAATCGCCCACACCGGTAGGTCCGCCAACATGGACCCGCCAGGCGCCGCGCTGCCAGAGCAGGAACTTGAGCAGGCGCTCCACGTACACCCGGTTGGCCTCCGCGCGCCGATGACCGTCCGGGAACACTCGGGTCTCGAACCGCGAAACCGATCCGTCGGCGCGTTCGAGACCCAGGACCAGCGGCACGGCCTCGCCTGAGGCCGCCACTTCCGCCAGAAACGCCCGGTTCGCCAACACGGCCGGACGAAACGAGGCGTCCAGGGCAGGCTCAAACCGAGGCTCAACAAGTCTAAACTCCTCCGACATGACTCCCTATCCTTTCAGAAGGTCGAATACCTCGAGGCGAACACAGCCTCAGCCCACCCCTATACCGTATCTATCCAAACGCGAAAAATCAACGCGAGATGACATCGCGCCGAGTTCGCACGGGGACCCAACCGCAATTCCCGCCGGATAGGCGGCATTGTCAAGCGTTTTCTGGCATCGGCCATCAAGGCACGCACTCGTGGCACCGATCGCCCGCCCCCGACGTCGCAAACCAACGCGGAGGCAAGTGGCGTCGCCCGCAAGTTGGGCGGATCCAACGAATCGTTGTCCATTTCCAGCCCTCGGACGTGCTACGATCAACCATACGCGACCGAGCTGAAATCTGCCGCATTCGTCGCTGTGTCGGAGTGTATGGAGAAGCGGCCCCCTTCGGAGAACTAAGATGAGCGCAATTCAAGAGGCACTGCGAGACGGCGTGGTCGTCTTTGACGGCGCCATGGGCACCGAGATCTACAAGCACAATGTCCGCACGAACACGTGTTTCGACGGGCTGTGCCTGTCGGCCCCTCGCATCATTGAGTCCATCCACGAAGCCTATCGCGCCGCCGGCGCCGACGTGCTCACCACGAACACCTTCGGCGCCAACCGCGCCATGCTCGCCGCGTACGGTATGGAAGACGAACTCCTGGCCATCAACGATGCCGCGGTTCGCATCGCGCGGGCCGTGGCCGATGCCACGGACCGGCGCATCTTCGTGGCAGGCTCCATCGGCCCGGCCGTCCTGCGACGCCCGGATCAATACGACCTCCGCGAGGTGTACGCCGAACAGGCCCGCGCTCTGACCGGTGCCGGCGCCGACTTCATCCTGTTCGAAACACAACGGTCGAGGGCCGGTATCGAGGCGTGCGCCACCGCCATGACGCGCCTGCCCGACACCCCCTTCGCCCTATCCTTCACCGTCTTCGAGAACGGCGAATCGGAGGCCGGCGAGCCCCTCGCGGTGTTGATGGCGCCCTTGCCCGGCGGTACGCCGACGCCGGCCGCGTGGGGCATCAATTGCGGCATCGGTCCCGACGCCCTCCTGTCGGCGGCCCGCCAGGCCGTGCGCCTCACCGATCTCCCGCTCATTGCCCAACCGAACGCCGGACATCCGCGCGAAGTAGGTGGCCGCCAGATCTACTTCTGCTCACCGGACTACATGGCCGACTACGCCCAGCGCTTCCTCGCGATCGGCGTGGCCGGCATCGGCGGATGCTGCGGCACGACGCCCGACCACATCCGCGAAGTCGCTCGCCGCATCAAACCGATGGCCCGCATGCACAAGCCACTGCCCTTGATCGAGCCTGTCGAGTCCGCCCCGCTCAGAACGCCCACCCCTCTCCGCGAGAAGAGCCGGTTCGCCCACCGCCTCGCCGAGAAGGGCTGGGTGGCCACCGTCGAGATCCTGCCGCCAAGAGGTTATGACCTCACCGAGACCATTGAGAAAGCGCGGACGCTCCACCGACACGGCGTGGATGCGCTCAACATCCCCGACGGTCCGCGGGCCAGCTCACGCATCTCGCCTCTCACCACGGCCTCGATCATCGTGCGCGAGGCCCAGATCGAGCCCATCCTCCATTTCTGCTGTCGCGACCGGAACCTCATCGGCATCCAGGCCGACCTGCTGGCCTGCGCCGCCCACGGAATCCGGAACCTCCTCTTCGTCACCGGCGACCCGCCCAAAATGGGCAACTACCCCTCGGCCAGCGGCGTCTTCGACATGGACTCCATCGGCCTCTGCCGGGCTCAGCGCCGACTCAACCAAGGAATCGACATCGGCGGCCAACCGATCGAGCCTGCAACCCATACCGTCATCGGCGTCGGCGCCGACCCAACCGCCCTCGACGCCGATCGCGAAATCGAACGGTTTCACAGGAAAGTCGAAGCCGGCGCCGAGTTCGCCATCACCCAGCCCGTCTTCGAACCGGAGATGCTGTTCCGGTTTCTCGATGCCGTCGAAGATTGCCCCATACCGGTGCTCGCCGGCATCTGGCCTCTCGCCAGCTACCGCAACGCCTTGTTCCTCCAGAACGAGGTCCCGGGAGTCACCGTGCCGAACAGCGTCCTGGCGCGCATGGAAGCCGCCGGCGACCGCGAGAGCCAGCGCCTGGCCGGTATCGAGATGGCGCGCGAATCCGTCGAGCACGTCCGCGGCCGAGTCGCTGGCATCCAGGTCAGCGCGCCCTTCGGCAACGTCGCCACAGCGCTCGCTGTCATCGAAAACTGACCGCCGCGCTGGCGCACGATACTCGTGCTCCAATCCGAAGCTGTGCGCGCACTCGGCAACCACGACCTACCCTCGAAGGCCTCGTTGCGAGAATCCGTCGTGATCGTCGCGTCCGTCGTGGTTCTGTCTTCCGATGCGAGGGGACAGTCTGCGCTTCTCGCTCCGCTACGCGAAGACGAAGAGCCGTGTCGGTTCCTGGAATCCGATCACGACGACACAACGAGCACCGCGAGTACTGCTATCGGTATGCCCGGACAAGGTCAATGCCGCGTGCCGTGGCCTGGACCGTCCAGTGCTCCAACGCAGTGATCGCAGCGGCTCGGTCGCCCGGCCCGATTTGCTCGCGCGCACGCGCCACGATGAGTTCTTTCTCCTTGTGCACATCCTCCTCGTGGCGCTCCCATTCGGCGGTCTTGCCGTCGATATCCTTTGACAACGCGTAGACCTCGCCGTTGACTAACGGCCGCGGCGTGGCGCGACAGCCCATCAAGAGCGGAAACGCGAGGCCTTTGGCCGGCAAGGTGATCCAGGCGCACGTCAGCAGGGCGGGATGCTCCGCGTCGATTTCGACGGTCATGCCGCAGATGCTCGACTCGAAGCACATCGACGGATCACGCGACACGTTGTGGAACCGGTGGAAGTCGACGGGCTCGGTCGCGTGGCGGAGAATGCTCGCGGCATTCGTCTCCGCACGCATGCTGAAATACACCTTCTCGTCATGACGTACGGTGGTCACTTGGTCGCTGTTGTTCGAGATCTCGAGGATCTCGCCGGTTTTGTCGACAAAGAGCCAATGCGTGCCGGTCGATCCGCCGCCGGCATAGCGGCCACTCGTAACGAAATCGCGGACGATGGCCTCGGCCTCGGCGCAGGATGCCGCGCGCTCGGCGATATGTCGCAGCAAGAATGTGTTCATCATGCCGCGGAAGCGAGGCTTAACGACGGGCAGTCCACCCATATCGGCCGAGCCGGCGAGGCCTTTGTCGTTGACCATCATCATGCACGCCAGCACCGCTGCGTCGCTCACCGTGATGAACCGGTTAACGCCCGGCACGTCGCTGGCCACCACGCACGCGGCCTGCGGCTTCTCGCGGTTGTCGCGATTCTTGTGGAAGAAGATGGCGCCGTCCTTGGTGTACTCCTTGCGCACGGCATAGGAGGTGCACTCGTCGCCTTGCCACAGGTTCCGGTACACGGAGCCGATATACGCGCGGTACAGCGCCGCATTCACGCCGGCCGCCTCCGCAATGGCGTCGGCCTCGACGAGCCAGTGCGGCGCGATCTCGGAACAGATCTCGACGAAACGCTGCGAGCGCTCGATCAGGTCGTGTTCAGACACGCCTTTCTCGGAGGCCAGATCAAGGAAGCCGGCGCGGATATCCGCCTTGATGTGCTCCGCGTTGATCCGGCCCCAGGTGCGGCCAATGACCTCGGGCGATCCTTCAAGCGCCACGGTTTGCACCTCGGTCCCGGCCGTCAACAGAGCGATGAGACAACACAGTTCCATGGTCAGGCCTCCCTCCGATGCGAGCCGGCGGCACTCCTACTGCTCGACCATTTCGATCTGCCCCGACTTCACGGACTTCTGGAGCGCCTCGAGCACCTGCACCGGCCGAAGCACTTTCGCGTGCGTCAGCGGCTCGACGCCGGTCTTGAACATGTCCGTGAACGCCTTGACTTCGTTGTAGTAGGGACTCTTGTCGGCCTTGAGCGGCACGTGGACGGCACCTTTCGCCCCGACGGCGCCAATGCCGAATCCGGGACATCCCTCCTTGATCAGCGACATGGTGGCGATGAGTCCCGACGGATACATCAACTGTGCCGAGGCATTCCTTCCATTCTTCGTGACCAGCACCGACTTCACGTCATAGCCGAAAGCCTCGAGCATAACCGAGACCTGGTGAATGCCGTAGAAGAAGATACCGCCCCATTGGCTCTTGAGGTCGGCCGGGCCAAAGCTCGAAGCGGCCACCAACGTGCCCAGGCCTGCCAACTTGCTCTTGAACCGCTTGAAGCTGCCGTAGTGCATGAGCGCGCTCGACGAGGTAACCGGCGTGCCGTTCTTGCGGGCCATCTCGAGGAACTTCTTGCCTTCGGCGGCGCGATAGCAGAACGGTTTGTCCACAAACGCCGGAATACCGGCCTCGACGAAGGGCCATACGGACTTGAGATGATACTTGGCGTGTCGATGATCGCAGATGATGGCGTCCACCTTGCCGAACATCTCGCTGGGATCCTGAACGATGCTCGGGATCTCCCCGCCCGCCGCCGCGTCCTTGGCAAATTCGGCGGTCTCGCCCCACACGTAATCGACGGTGCAACCCTTGATCCGTTTCTCGACATTGATCACCGTCGCAATGGCCTTGGTATGACTATTCTCCGCACCAATGATTCCGATCTTCATCGCTTTCTCCTCGCGTTGAGCATAGGCGGTGCGTTCCGCTCCGCTGCACGCACCCTTATCCAAGCGCAGCTACTTGCGCCCAATCTCGTTTCCGCCCAGTCCTTATGATGCCATCCCAGGCGGCCCGATGCACTATTCCGTCCGAACACGGCGATACACCTTCACGGGCAACGTGCGCCCTTGCGCGATGGCCTCGCAAGCCACCAGCGTGGCGGCGGTCGAATTGGCGCCATCGAAGAAGTCGCATCGAGGCGCGCGGTCATCGAGTATCGCCTCGAGCCAGTCGCGCACTTCCGGCTCATAGGGATGCCCACCCACCCGTTGGGCCTCGATGGGCGCAAAGGCGGGATGGCAGTCCGCCGCGTCGGCCGCCAACGCTACCGTATCGCGCTCGACGGTGCCGCGCGTGCCGTAAACACGCAGGTTGTAGAACGGCGCCATGTCCATCCGTGGCGCGTACACGGCCGCCACCTTGGCCACCGCGCCGCCGTCGAATCGGAACAGGGCTACCTGGCAGTCATCCTCGGCCATAGCCGGAAAGGCGACACCTGTCGAGAATCCGGTCACCTCGACGACCTCCTGTCCGGAGAACCAGCGCAGTAAGTCCAGGGGATGACTGCCACCGCCCACCAGCGGCCGTTCCTGCTCGAGGTACCAGTTCCTCCCGGTTAGGCCGTCCACTTGGGCCGCCTGGTAGAGTAGGTTGTGCACGTAGTCGCCCTCGAGGTAGTACACCTCGCCGAGCTTCCCTTGACGGCACAATGCGTGCACCGCTTCGAACACCGGATTGAACCGAAGGATGTAGCCGGCGGCGAGTTTCCGGGCCGGTGCGGCCTCACGTGCCGCCGCAGCCATGGCGTCGAGCTGCTCGAGGCTGTTCGCCACCGGCTTCTCGACAAACACGTGCTTGCCGCTCGACACGGCCGCCACGAAGGGCTCGGCGTGGTACGGATCGCCGGTGTTCACGCTCACCGCGTCGACGCCGCGATCGGCGCACAGTTCCTCAGCCGAGCCATAGGTGTGCGCGACACCGAACTGCTCGGCTGCGGCGGCAAGCCGCTCCGGATTTCGGTCGCATAGCGCCACAATCTCCGAAAGCCCGACGGCGCGATGCGCCTCGATGTGTGCCAGGGCGTTGTGTCCGAGGCCGACAAAGCCGACTCGAATCATCGCAGGTTCTCCCTCGTGTCCATCACACGACCACGCCGTCCTCGAGGCACAAGACCTTGTGCGCGAGCGGCTCCATCTCGCCGCGATCGTGCGTGGCAAGGATGATAGTCGTGCCACGCGCGCGGTTCAGTTCCGGGATCAGCTTCATCATCACGGCCCGGCTGTCGTGGTCGAGGCCGGCCGTTGGCTCGTCGAGCAAGAGCACGGGCGCATCGAGTGCCAAGATGCGCGCCAACGCGACTCGCCGTTGTTCGCCGCCGGACAACTCGTGAGAGCGTCGGTGCGCCAGATCGGCCATGCCGACGAGTTCGAGAGCCTGCCATGCCCGGCTTTCCGTCTCGTCTCGTTCCAGTCCGCGCACGCGCAGCCCGAACGTGACGTTCTTGATCACGGAACCGGAGAAAAGCACGGTCTTCTGGAGGAGAATCGGACAACGCCGGCGCGCCGACAAGTCGCGGCCCTCAGCCCAGATATCGACGCCGTCGAGAAGCACCTTGCCCTCGCTCGGCGCATCGAGAAAGGCCAAGACCTCGAGCAAGGTCGTCTTGCCGGAGCCATTCGCACCGACGGCAACCACGATTTCGCCCTTTTCTACCGAAAGCGTTTCCATGCGGAGCGCCTCGATGATCTTGCCGGTGCGACTCTCGACGTATCGCCTGCAGACACCTTTCATGTGCAGGACGCTCATTGGCCGCGTCCTCCGCCCTGGAGCAGTTGGAACGCGATGTTGAGCGTGAAGGACAAACCGAGCAGCACGAGCCCGAGCGCCAACGCCCGCTCGAAGTATCCCATCTCGACGTTGAGCACGATGGCCGTCGTTAGCGTCCGCGTGAAGCCCGCCGCGTTGCCGCCGAGGATCGTCGCGATACCCACCTCGCCGACGACGCGTCCGTAGGCCGCGATGATGGCCGCTAGAATGCCGAATCGCGACTCGCGAAACACCGCCCACAAGGCCTGCGCCTCGTTGGCGCCCAGCGAGAGGGCCGTGCGCCGCACGTCGCGATCCAGGCGCGCCACCGCCGTGAGCGTCAGCGCCGTGATCAGCGGCAGGATGAGCAGCACTTCGCCCGTGATAATGCCCGGCACGGTAAACAGCATTCCGAGCGCGCTCAACGGGCCCTGGCGGCTGATGAACGAATACACCAGGAGACCAACCACGACGGTGGGAACGCCGAGCAGTGTGTTGAGTACCGTCACGACGATGCGCTTGCCGCGAAAGGCGCGCTCGGCAAGCAGAATCCCGATAGGAACGGCCGCCATCGACGCAAGGCACGTCGAGACCAGCGCAATGTACAAGGATCGCCCGGCATACTCGATAAGGTCGGCATCCAGCGACACGATCAAGCCGACGGCGTTGCGCAAAGCGTCAGCCAGCGTTCCCATCCCGTCTCCCGCCCGTCACGGTTTGACATCCGGATGAAACAGCGTCTCGCCGCCAACCTTGAACGAAGCGATCAACGCCTGCGTCTCCGGCGACGTCAACCAGGCTATGTACTGCTTCGCGCCCTGATAGTTCAGGCTCGGAAACTTTTCAGGATTGACGGCGATCACCGAGTAGGGATTCATCAGCACCGGATCGCCCTCGCTCAGAATGACCAGATCGGTCTTCGGCTCCTCGCATCGCGCGAAGGCCAGGTAAGTACCGCGGTCCACAAGCGTGTAGGCGCGCTTCTCGGTGGCAAACGAGAGCGTCGGCCCCATACCTTGGCCGATGGAGAAGTACCAATCGCCCTTCGGCGCGACCTGCGTGAAGCTGACAGTCTCGCCCTTCGATAGAAGCCGCGTCTCCTTCTCATTCAGAGCCACACCACTCGCCCGCCACAGATCTTGCTCCTTGACGTGTGTGCCGGAGTTGTCGCCACGCGAGACAAAGGCCTGTTGGCCATCATAGATGGCCTTCAAGGCGGCTGCCGCGCCCTTCACCGCGCGCAAACCGGCCGGGTCGGCCTCCGGACCGACCACCACGAAGTCGTTGTGCATCACGGCCCGCGGGTCGATGCCGAACCCTTCATCCACGAAGGCCTTCTCCAAGTCCGGCGCATGCACAAGCACCACGTCCGCATTGCCTTCGCGCGCCAACTGGAGGCTCGCGCCCGTGCCACGTGCCACCACCTTCACGCGAATTCCGGTCTTCGCCTCGAAATCGGGATGGATATGATCGAGAAGACCCGAGTTCTGCGTGCTGGTCGTCGTCGCCAACGTCAACACTGAGTCATCGGCGGCCGCCCAGCATCCCAGCGCCGTCACGATACAGAAAGCACCGCTAAGAATCCGCTTGAACATCTCGACTTCTCCTCCTGAGCGCACCGTTGGAATCCCAGTACTATAGACGGCGTCCGGAACGCAGTCAATGGGGCCGGTGTCGCCGCGCGCCCAATGGTCCGTTTTTATTTCACACCGCCCAAACCGTACAATACTGGTTCAAAAGGCTGCGGTGGGCCGCGGAGAACGCCACATGAAGATCTATGATGACGCTACGCACAGCATCGGCAACACGCCCCTGGTGCGCCTGCGGCGTGTGACCCAAGGACTCAAGGCCGATGTCCTGGCCAAAGTCGAAGGCCGCAATCCGGCCTACTCAGTGAAATGCCGCGTCGGTGCCAACATGGTATGGGACGCCGAAGAGCGTGGCCTGCTAAAACCGGGCGGCACGATCGTCGAGCCAACCTCCGGCAACACCGGTATCGCCTTGGCCTACGTCGCCGCCGCACGCGGCTACCGCCTCATCCTGACGATGCCCGAGACGATGAGCATCGAGCGGCGCAAGGTATTGGCGGCCTTCGGCGCAGATCTGATCCTCACGCCGGGCGAAGGCGGTATGCGGGCCGCGATAGCCAAGGCCGAGGAGATTGCCGCCGAGAATGCCGATTACTTCCTGCCGCAGCAGTTCAAGAACGCGGCCAATCCTGCCATCCACTTCAAGACGACCGGGCCCGAGATCTGGCACGACACCGACGGCCGCGTCGACGTACTCGTCGCCGGCGTGGGTACCGGCGGCACCATCACCGGCATCAGCCGCTACATCAAAGGGGAATGCGGCAAGCCCATTCGGAGCGTGGCCGTCGAGCCCGAGAACTCGCCCGTCTTGTCCGGCGGCAAGCCCGGGCCGCACAAGATCCAGGGCATCGGCGCCGGATTTGTCCCCGCCGTGCTCGACCTGTCGCTCGTGGACAGGATCGAGAAGGTCTCCGATGACGAAGCCTTCACGATGGCCCGCCGTCTCGCCCGCGAGGAAGGCCTGATCAGCGGCATCAGTTGCGGCGCTGCGGCGGCCGTGGCCGTGCGCCTGGCCGGACAAGACGAATACAAAGGCAAGACCATTGTCGTGATCCTGCCCGACTCCGGTGAACGCTACCTCTCCACCGCCCTCTTCAAAGCGTAGGCCTCAAAGACAGCGCAGAATCATTCTGCGCCAACGTTGGCGCACGATGATCGTGCGCCAATCCGGAGTGCTTCACCTTCGGAGATTCTCGCGCGCCGTTGCGGCACATCTGCTAGTAGTTGGGCGCTATATTGTGCCCTTACAGGGCGAGAGAGAATTATGTAACTCCTTTATTCCCAGGGTGTTGCCATGGGCTATACTCTTGCTGCCCCCCTTGGGGTGCCATTTGGATGAAGTCGAGCGTACGGGAAGCCTGAAAGGCTGCAAGATTGCAGCCCTGGGCAACGCCCAGGGGATAGCGCATGCAGAGATCGACCGCCCTGAAGGGGCTGGACCACCTCACGCGAGCCATCCGGTAGTACGACGGCACCGTCTTGGCCGCGGGTCGCCGATAGTGCTATGCTCTGCCGAGCGAACGGGCTGGGCTGTAGGCATCAGGAGGTCGGAGAGAGTACCATGCGCGTTTTGATTACGGGATCAAGCGGCCAGATTGGAACCAACCTCGGATTGCGCCTGTTGCGCGAAGGGCATTTCGTGTTTGGCGTCGACATCCGGCCGAACACCTGGACGGACGAGATCCCAACGCTCTTGCAGGACCTGAGCGTGCTCAGTCACCACTTCAAAGGCGGCATCGGCCAGGCACCGTATCCGGACGACTTGGACGTGGTCGTCCACCTGGCGGCGCACGCCAAGGTACACGAGCTGGTGCAGAAACCGGATCGCGCCCTCGAAAACGTCACGATGACCTTCAACGTGCTCGAGTTCTGCCGACAGAACACCGTGCCGATCATCTTCAGCTCCTCACGCGAGGTCTACGGGGATATCCACCGATACATCACGGACGAATCGCACGCGGACTTCGCCTTCACCGAGAGTCCCTACTCGGCCAGCAAAATCAGCGGTGAGGCCTTCGTGTATTCCTACGCCCAGTGCTACGACCTACCCTATGTCGTGTTCCGGTTCAGCAACGTCTACGGCCGGTTTGACAACGATATCGAGCGGATGGAGCGCGTCATCCCCCTCTTCATCCGCCGTATAGGCCAAGGAACGCCCATCACGGTGTACGGTGAGGACAAGACGCTGGATTTCACCTATGTCGACGACTGCGTCGACGGCGTGTTTCGCGCCATCGAGCGACTGGCCCGCAGCGACGCGATAAACGAGACCATCAACCTGGCATGCGGACAGGGAGAAACCCTACTGACCATGGCGCAGTACGTGGCCGAAGAGCTGGGACGCACGCCCGACATCAGCGTCGAGCCGTCGCGCGTCGGCGAGGTGACCCACTATGTCGCCGATATCCAGAAGGCCCGGAGGCTCCTGGGCTACAATCCAACCACGCCACTCCGAGAGGGCATTCGCCGTGCCGTAGCCTGGTCACGCGAATGGAAGGGATCGCCGGCCTAGGCGCGGAAACCTCGGGCGCCTCCGGATGGTCTGACAACGGTGCCGGAGTCCACCACGCGTGTGCGGGAACACACGCGTCGTCCGAGGGAGGAGAACCCCATGAAATCCAAGAGGGGCGCCGCCGCCGTAATGGCGTTACTCATCGTTCCGCTGCTGATCATCACGGGTATTGCGTTATATTACATGAATTACGTGGGTGTCGAGACCGATCTGGGCATGAGCGCGTTGCTGGCCGATCCGCCGCAACCTATCGTAGAGCCCATCACGATCAAGGTGGTCACCTACAACATCCAAGCGCTCTGGGTGGTCGGGATGAACCGGCCCGCCCGGATGAAAGCCCTCGGCGAAGAACTCACGGAGCTCGATCCGGATATCGTCGGGTTCCAAGAGGTCTTTGTCCCGGAAAATCGCGCCTTGCTCCTGGAGTGCCTCAAGGGATCTCGCCTAAAGTACCACCAATACTATCCGAGCCGGCTCGTCGGAAGCGGACTGCTCATCATGAGCGCGTACCCCATCCGCGAGGTCTTCTTCCACCAGTACAAAGCATCCAACCCCTGGTATCGCGTATGGGAAGGCGACTGGTGGGCCGGCAAAGGCGTGGCCCTCGCCCGCATTGAGCTTCCCGACGGATCCGGATTCCTCGACTTCTACGACACGCACGCCCAAGCCGGCTATGGCATTCCTGACTACCGCGAGGTCCGGAAATTCCAGATGGGCGAACTGGCACGCTTCGTCAACGCCTCACACCTGCCCACAGCGGCCGGCCTACTCGTCGGCGATATGAACTGCGGCGCCGGATCCGACGACTTCGAGATCGCCGTGACCGGCGCCAAGCTCGTGCGGCAAATGGCCGTGCCGTCGGCCATCGACCACATCTTCGAGGTAGCCACGCCGCCGGCAACCATCGAGGTATCGGAATCGCTCGAAATCCGCGAGCGGAACGGCCTGCGGCTCAGCGACCACAACGGCTACGTGTCGACAATCGTCATTCGTCCGAGTTGAGCGGCCGTCATCGAGGGCCATCACAGGATAGCCAACCCCGCATCGAATCGCCCACGCGCGGCGCGCTTCGGCCGCGGCGACACCTCAACCGCAAGTTGCATTAGGGCCTTGTTGGCACTACAATAAGCAGTGCCCCATGTTGATCGGGGGCAATCAGTATGAGTGCGAGAAGTATCTCTTCGCTCGGTTCCGCCGGGAACCGTCAGCGCGAGGGAGGAGCAACGTCATGTGGAGGTCCGTAACTAATGGCACTGATTGATTTCGGCGGGGTCAAAGAGCAGATCGTGACGCGCAACGAGTTCTCGATGGCGAAAGCACACAAGGTTCTCAAAAACGAGACCATCGCCGTGATCGGCTATGGCGTTCAGGGACCGGCACAATCGCTGAATATGCGCGATAATGGTTTCCGCGTCATCGTGGGGCAGTCCAAGGCTTTCAAGAAGGACTGGGATCGGGCGCGCCGAGACGGCTGGAAACCCGGTGAGACGCTCTTCGACATAGAAGAGGCTGCCGAACGCGGCACGGTCGTCCAGTACCTGGTGTCCGATGCCGCCCAGCGCATTCTCTGGCCGACGATCAAGAAGCATCTCCACGCCGACGATGCCCTGTACTTCTCCCATGGCTTCTCGATCACCTACAAGGAAAAGACCAAGGTGATCCCGCCCAAGAACGTCGACGTGATCATGGTGGCGCCAAAGGGATCCGGAACCTCGGTCCGCCGGAACTTCCTGTCGGGCGCCGGCATCAACTCGAGCTACGCCGTCGGGCAAGACGCCACGGGCCGAGCCACCGAACGGTGTCTCGCCGTGGGCATCGCCATCGGCTCCGGATACCTCTTCCCGACAACATTCGAGCAAGAGGTATTCAGCGACCTGACCGGCGAGCGCGGCGTGTTGATGGGCGCCTTGGCCGGCATCATGGAAGCGCAATACGACGTGTTGCGCCAGCACGGCCATAGCCCTTCCGAAGCGTTCAACGAGACCGTCGAGGAACTGACGCAAAGCCTGATCCGGCTGGTGGATGAGAACGGAATGGACTGGATGTTCATGAACTGTTCGGCCACGGCTCAGCGCGGGGCGTTGGACTGGAAGGGCCAGTTCAAAAAGGCCGTAATGCCCACGTTCCGCGAGTTGTACCGGCGTGTCAAGAGTGGTGAGGAATGCGCCCGCGTCCTGAAGATCTGTGGCCGCAAGGACTACGCAGAGCGGTTGACGGAAGAGCTGGGCGCCATACACAACTCGGAGATGTGGAAGGCCGGCGAAGCCGTTCGGGCGCTGCGTCCCAAAGCCAAGGCAAAGGCGATTACGAAGGCAACCAAAGGCGTTGGGGGCCGAAGAAGCAACTGAGCGTTCCACTGCTCGAACGGGAGTGGCACGGGCGGTGCGGACCTCCTCCGGAGTCATTCACTCCGGAGGAACAAGCTGCCCCGCCGGCCGAAACGTCGAGATCCTTCGTTGTGTCGGGACGTCGGAGAAAGACTAGATGTCGGTAACGCGTCTGACAAGGATCGGCCCGGAGGAAGGGGAAGGCTTCGAGCACGAATGGGTGGGCGGCCCCGTCCGCTGCCATATGCTGTCGGACGTGGGCAAGAAGCGGCCGCACAACGAAGACTCGTGCATGATGTCCGTGCCCAAGTACACCTCCCAGGTGCGGCCCGAGCCACTGTTATTCGCCGTAGCCGACGGCATGGGTGGGGCGAGCGCCGGCGAACGCGCCAGCCGCATCGCCCTCGAGACCCTGGTCGACGAGTTGGCCCCCAATGCCGGCGAGGCCGTACCGGATGCCCTGAGAGCGGCCATCCAACGCGCCAACCGTCGCGTGTTCGAGGAGAGCGCCAGCAATGCCCAGTACGAGGGCATGGGCACGACGATGTCCGTGGTGGCCCTTTGCGGCGACTGCGCCTATGTGGGCCAGGTCGGCGACAGCCGCGCCTATCTCGCCCGGCCCGGCTCCGGCCTCCGCCAGTTGACCGACGATCATTCGGTCGTGGCCGAGCAGGTACGGAAAGGCTTGCTCACCGAGGAAGAAGCGAGAACGCACTCGCTCAAGAACCTGATCACGCGCGCCATCGGCATCAAGGAACAAGTCGAGATCGACCTGTTCGCCGTGCGCGTGAAACGGGGCGATACATTGCTCATCTGCTCCGACGGACTGAGCAACATGGTAGGAGACACCGAGATAGCTCGTGTCCTCGGCCTGAGGAATCTCCAGGGGGCCGCGCGGCGCCTCGTGGGACGTGCACTCGACGAGGGGGGACTGGACAACATCACGGCCGTACTGGTTCGGATTATCCACACGCCGCCACGCGCCATCATCCAGGAAGGCGCACAGCAAGTAACCGTGCCGTCGGGCGGCCTCAAAGGCCTGTTCGGGGTACTACTCCGACGGTAGCCGGACGGCCCGAAACGCCCCGACACAGGATGGACGCCGCTCAAGAACGAATGCGACGCTCGAGCTGACTGAGCGCTTGCCGCAACGTCGGATCCTTCTCCTTGTCCTGCGTGATCTTCTGGCAGGCGTATAGCACGGTGCTGTGATCTTTGCCGCCAAAAGCCTCGCCGATGTCGTTGAACGACAGAGCCTGGATCATCCGCTTACAGAGATACATGGCAATCTGCCGAGGAAACGCGATCTGGCGTTGGCGGCCCCGGCCGCGCAAATCGGCGATCCGTACATCGAAATGCTCGGCGACCGCTCGCTGAACTTCCTCGATGGTGACGGGACGAATCGCCTCGCGGCCGATGAGATCGCGCAACACCTCGTCGACCATCGGCATCGTCAACTCGCGGCCCGTCAGCCGGCTGAAGGCGAGGATGGTCACGAGCGCCCCCTCGAGCTCTCGGATGTTCGTAGTGACATGGGTCGCTATGTGGCGGATCACCTCGGGCGCAACGGGATGCTTCTCTTCGAGGGCCTTGTTCTGCAGAATGGCAATACGCGTTTCGAGGTCGGGCACCTGAATGTCCGTCACCAGCCCCCACTCGAAGCGGGACACAAGCCGTTCCTCGACGCCTTGGATCTCCTTAGGACCGCGATCACTGGAAAGCACGATCTGCTTGTGACTGTCGAACAACACGTTGAACGTGTGGAACAGCTCCTCTTGAGTGGCCTCCTTCTCGGCAATGAAATGAATATCGTCGATGAGAAGCACGTCGACCTTGCGGTACTTCTCCCGGAAACGGCTGGTGGACTTCCGGGCGATGCTCTCGATGAGCTGATTCGTGAAATGCTCGGACGAGATGAACATGGCCTTCATGTCCGGCCATCGCGAGAGCACTTCCTGGCCGATGGCCTGCATCAGGTGGGTCTTGCCCAATCCAGTGCCGCCGTAAAGAAACAGCGGATTGTAGGCACGCGCCGGATTCTCCGCCACGGCGCGCGCCGCGGCATGGGCAAACCGGTTACCCGCCCCCACCACGAAGCGGTCAAACGTGTACCGAGGATTGAAGCCGTCGAAAGCCTGCGGCGTGGGTGGCGCGGGACGGGCCGGTGGAGCCACGGGCCGTATGACGGCATGCGCAACGCTCGCGGGATCCGGCGATGCCTGAGAAGGCGCATCCCCTATCGGAATGAACGCCACTTCAGCCAAGCCCGGCGCAACCGTCCGCACCGATTCATGCACCACGTCCAGGTAGTGATCCCGCAGCCAGTCCGCAAAAAACTGACTCGGCACGCTCACAAGGAGTCGCCCATTCTCGAACGACTCGTATCGAGTTTGGGAAAACCAGTTCCGGTAACTGTGCTCGCCTAACGCCCGCCGCAATTCCGGTTGGGCCATCGCCCACGGATTGGTCTTCTGTGTCGGCATGTCCGCTCCCAGCAATACGTTATCCACGCGTCGAAGCGCCGCTCCGGAATCCCGCAGCCCGGCCTGCCGGCGCATGTGCGATCAGGACACCCACCTCGTGGGCCACTCACGAGGTCTTGACCACAACTTCTTTTAACTCATTTGGTATCAAAAACTTAAGGCCGCGTCACCTTATCCCTCTTGGGCCACCGGTCCTCCATGCGACGCGCCCATTCCCGCGCGCCGTCCCGTCATCGCCTCCATCTCGCAACGCCCAACACGGCCACTTATCCACACGTTATCCCCAGGGCCTCTCCGCACGCGGAAAAACCTCCAAGGCACCTACTCTTCCGAACACGAGGTCGCGGCCAAGCGGCTCTTCACCCGCTCCCACACCTCGTCCAACTCCGCCAGCGTACAACACTCCACTCGACGCCCCGCCTGAACCAACTCCGCGTCCAGCAGCGCAAAACGTCGTTCGAAGCGCGCATTGGCGCACTGCAATTCCTCGTCTGGATCGGCCTCCAGAAACCGCGCCAGATTGACCACGGCAAACAACACGTCGCCGAGTTCGCGCCGGGCGGCTTCCGCATCGCCTTCCTTCAAAGCATTTTCAATCTCGACCAGTTCTTCGCGGACCTTCGCAAGTACACCGGATACGTCCGGCCAGTCGAAACCCCGCCGCGACACGCGTTCCTGGATGGCCCATGAGGCACGCAACGCGTCCGTGTCTATGCCCTTACCAACCGTCACGCCACCCGTTTCTCCCACGCGTCCCCGCGGTCCCGCTCTTCGTCCGGACACACCTCTCCTGTCCCAAAAAACGCACACTCTTTCCTTGAGCGACGGGTCGCTTCAGAGCCAAGGATATGCGCCACACTCATCGATGGCTCTGGTCCCCTGGCCCAAATCTGCCGGGCGCCGAACCCGACCTCGCACCCAAAGGATGAGGCAGTATAGCACCCTTCAAGCAGTCGCGCAAGGGGAAAATGAAGAACGTCAGACAAGGCCTATTCTCGGGCATTTCAGCGTGATCAACCCCACCTCGGGAGGCACCAAAAAACGAACCGGAATTCCGGCCAAACCCACCCCACGCGACACGATGATCGGGCACACCGGGCCGCGACATATTCCGCCCATATACTTATCTCCATACTTGCTCTTATGGAAAGGTGTTCCTATGACGGGGAACCACACTTGGCCGCCGTGCGTATGGCCCGCGAACATGAGGTCCACGCGGAGACCCTGCGGCAGTTGTTCGACCACATCCGGATTATGTGACAGAAGTACACGAGGGGTGCGCGGTCCCACGTCGCGCAACGCCGTCTCCGGCAGCACCTGTCCCTCCCAAAGATCGCCCACACCGGCCACACACAGAACGGCGCGGCCCTCGTCGCTGGGGCACACGCCGCGGCGGCCCAGGAACACGCGCCCGTTATCCAACACGGGAACGCCGAGGCGCCCCAACGCCTCGCGACACGCCGCCGCTCCCTCCCAGTGCTCGTGATTCCCCAAGACAGCCACACTCCCGAATCGCGCCTTCAGCCCGCCCAAAACGCCGATGCCCGCATCGATGGCCCGCGCTGTCCGGTGAACGTAGTCACCGGTCAGGACGACCAGATCCGGCCGCAGATCATTGGCTTGCCGGACGACTCGTTCGAGGTAGTCGAGTGCGGTGAACGGGCCGTAGTGAGTATCGGAAATGTGCACGACGCGAAGCCCGTCCAAGTCTCGGGGCAGATCGTCGATCGGCACGTCATAGCGCTGCACTGCGAGCAGTGACGGCTCGACAAAACCGGCGTAACCACCGGTCGCGACACAGGCGGCCCCGGCCGCGGAACGCGTCAAGAACTGCCGCCGGTCGAGGAGCATCGCATTGGATCGGCGAGACCGCCGGGCGGCCTCACGCGGGTCTTTCCGGCGCGCCATGCGCCTCCGCTTTCGCCAGTGCCCGAAAGCCCAGAAGGCGAACGGAGCACTCACGCCAACGACACACGTATGCAGGAGCGACCAGTGATGGTCCGTCTCCGGCAGGATCGGAAAAACAAGACCGCGGAGAGGCAGCACGACAAAATAGGCCACGCGGTAAAGGAGTCGGGCAACGGGATCGAGGGCAGGGGCCAGCAGAAGATACTCGGACTGTGCCAGGCAGATCACCAGAACGATGCCTATGATAACACAGACAACGACCTTTCGCCGTGCCGACTGTGCCATACCGGTATACGCCTCTGTGTTCCGATCCGTTCCGACCAGCGCTGCGGGCGCCCCGTCCGGATGGGAGGCACAACGCCTCCTGACGGACACGCGCAAACGGATCATCATTATACCATTTGGGCCGGCGCCTGGCCGGTCGAGCGTACGCGTTTTTTTGATCGCTCGGAGCCGCGCGACTATAATGCGCCGCCTTGAGAGGAGGTAGCCATGATACGAGTAGGTGTGGTCGGTGCCATGGGCTTTGGCGGGCGCGAACTGATCCGTCTGTTGGGCATCCATCCGGCGGCAGAGCTGGTAGCAGCGGTCGAGATCGAAGGCGGAAAGCGCCTCGACGAGATCCTTCCGCAGTTCCGAAAACTCACCGACGTCGTCTGCGAAACCCTTGATACGGAATCGCTCAAGAAGAAGTGCGACGCCGTGTTTATTGCCGTACCCGGCACCAAGTCCATGAAGGTGGGCGCGGCGCTGCGCGCCGCCGGCATCCGGACGCTCGATATGGGACCGGATTTCCGCATCCAGGACACGGAACGGTTCAAGACCTATTACGGCACCGACCATGTGGCCCCGGAACTGCTTCCGGACGCGGTGTACGGATTGGTGCCGTATTTCCGCGACCAGTTGCGCGATGCCCAGCTCGTGGCCGTGCCCGGCTGCTATCCGGCCAGCATCATTCTGCCGCTCAAGCCGCTCCTCGGCGCGCCCATTGCCGATGTGCCGATTGTGATCGACGCAATCTCCGGCATGTCCGGCGCCGGCCGTGCCCTGGCAGAACCGTTCCACTTCCCCGAGATGAACGAGAACATCAAGGCATACAGGGTCGGCACCCACCAGCACACCCCCGAGATCGAGCAGTTACTCGAAGACCAGCATCTCGTGCAGTTCACGCCCCACGTCGGCCCTTACACGAGAGGGATCCTAAGCACGATCACCGTGCACCTCAAAGAACCGTTCGACGTGGCGGCGCGCTACGAGCGCTATGCGAACGAGCCCTTTGTGCGCGTGCTGGGCGAAGGCCGGTTGGCCGAGCTCAAGTACGTCCGGGGCTCGACCTTCTGCGATTTCGGCTGGGTACTCGACAAGCGCACGAACAACCTCATCATTGTGAGCGCCATCGACAACCTCGTCGGCGGAACGGCCGGCATGGCGCTCCAGTGCATGAATGTGATGTTCGGCCTTGACGAAACGACAGGCCTTGCGTTCGGAGGAATGGCGCCGTGAAGTACGTCGAAGGCGGCGTAACCGCACCCAAGTCGTTCCGGGCGGCCGGCGTGGCGGCCGGCATCAAGCCCGGCTCCACCAAACTGGACTGCGCCCTCGTGGCGAGCGACGTGCCGGCGACCGTGGCAGGCGCCTTCACCACCAACCGGTTCAAGTCGCCACCGGCCCAGTGGTCGAACGATGTGTGTGCGGGCGGCCGTGCCCGCGCCGTATTCATCAATAGCGGCAATGCCAACGCGTGCACCGGCGAACCGGGCCACAAGGACGCCCAAACAACCGCCGGCTGGGTGGCCCAAGGCCTCGGCATCACCGCCCAGGAAGTCTGCGTGGCGAGTACGGGCGTGATCGGCGTGCCGTTGCCCATGGATCGGGTGCACTGTGGCGTGAGGCAGTGTCTCGATGTGCTCGCCGCCGACGGCAGCGCCCAGGCAGCCAGGGCCATCATGACCACCGACACCGTGCCCAAAGAAGTCGCCCTTGAGATCGAGCTGAGCGGCGGGACGGTGCGGCTCGGCGCCATCGCCAAGGGCTCCGGAATGATCGCGCCGAATATGGCCACCATGATCTGTGTGATCACGACGGACGCCGCCGTCGAGGCCGGCAACTTGTCGGCCTGGCTGCGAAACGCCGTCGAGGTATCCTTCAACCGCATCTGCGTCGACAACGACATGAGCACAAGTGACACGGTGTTGTGTTTGGCCAACGGCGCGTCCGGCGTGGAACTGGTCGGCCCCGACGCGGATCGATTCCAGGAGAGCCTGACGGCGCTCTGTCAGGAGGTGGCGCAGCGGCTCGTGCGCGACGGCGAAGGCGCAACGAAATTCGTGACGATCGAGGTCGCCGGCGCACCCGACGCGGCCGACGCCAAACGCATCGCGCGCGCGATTGCCCACTCCCAGTTGTGCAAGACCGCGTTCTTCGGTCAGGATCCCAACTGGGGCCGTTTCGCCTGCGCCGCCGGCTACGCGGGCGTTCCATTCGACCCGGCCTCCTTCAACCTCTGGCTCGACGACGTCCAACTGGTCAAGGGCGGCGGCGTGGCCCAGTACCGAGAGGAAGACGCGGCGGCGCGCATGCGCAAGCCGGAGTTCCTAGTCCGCGTCTCGGTGGGCAACGGCCCGGGCGAGGCGGTATACTGGACCTCGGACTTGAGTCACGACTACGTGTCGATCAACGCGGACTACAGGTCCTAGGCGACAAATAAGGCAGACAAGGCATGGAAGCGTCGATTCAGAAGGCCGCGGTGCTCATCGAGGCCCTCCCGTATATTCGCGAGTTCGAGGGAAAAACCGTGGTCATCAAGTACGGCGGCAGTGCGATGCTCGACGCCAACTTGCGCATGAGCACGGCCGAGGACGTCGTCCTGATGAAGTACGTCGGCATGAATCCCGTCGTCGTCCATGGCGGCGGCCCGGCGATCAGCAAGACCCTCAAGCGCCTCGGCATTGAATCCCGGTTTCACGAAGGTCTGCGTATCACCAACGACGAGACCATCGGCGTGGTCGAGATGGTACTGTGCGGCAGCGTGAACAAGGACATTGTGAACCTGCTGAACCGCGCCGGCGGCCGGGCCGTCGGACTGTCGGGAAAGGACGGCGGCCTGTTGCATGCGCGGCAAACCGCGCTCGGCGACGGAACGGACCTCGGCCACGTGGGCGAAGTGACGGAAGTCTATCCGCGCGTCGTCGAAGGCCTGTGCAAGGCCGACATGATCCCGGTCATCGCGCCCGTCGCGACGGATTGCGAGGGGGGCACGTGGAACGTCAATGCCGACCTTGTCGCGGGGGAGATCGCGAGCGCCCTGGGCGCAGAGAAACTCGTGTTTCTAACGGATACGCCCGGCCTCTTGCGCGACAAGGAGGATGCGACCACCTTGATCCATCAACTCTCGATGACAGAGGTGGACGACTTAAGGAAATCCGGAATCATCGCCGGCGGCATGATTCCAAAGGTGAGCGCCTGTATGATGGCCCTTGACCGCGGCGTCCGCAAGACGCACATCATCGACGGTCGCGTGCCCCACGCCTTGCTGCTCGAGATCTTCACCCAGCAGGGCCTGGGCACGCTGGTCACACACTAGACGCGCAGCAACCAACGATAAGGGAGGTCGGAGACTCCGTGAACCAGCCGATGGATACGTTCGAAATCATCTTCAAGGGTGGCATCCTGATGTGGCCCATCATGGCCACATCCGTCGTTGCCCTCACCATCATCATCGAGCGGTTCATCGTTCTGAGGCGCGCCTCGATCGATACCCGCGAGTTCATGGATGCCATGCGCCAAGTCTTGCGGCAGAACCGCATCCGCGACGCCGTCGAGCTGTGCGATGAAACGGACGCCCCCGTCGCGCGGATCATGAAGGCCGGCCTCCTCAAGGCCAACCGCAGTAAGGAAGACATCCGGGAGGCCATCGAGGACGCCGGGCATCTCGAGACTCCCCGCCTCGAACGCCGCCTCAGCGCCCTCGCCACATGTGCCAACATCGCGCCGTTGCTGGGATTGCTCGGCACCGTGCAGGGCATGATCAAGTGTTTCGCCCAGATCCAGAACAAGAGGGGCCAGGTCAATCCTTCCGACTTGGCCGAAGGTATCAGCAACGCCCTGGTCACGACGGCCGCCGGCCTGACCGTGGCCATTCCGATCCTGGTGGTCTACAACTACCTCGTCGCGCGCGTGGACAACATGATCCTCGAAATGGAGATCAGTTCGTCCGAATTGCTCGAACTCCTGACCAAGGGCCGGGCCGACTACGAGATGTAGGGCGATGAGATTCGATTCGCGAGAAAAACGAAAAATCAGCGCGAGCGTCGACTTGACCCCGCTCATCGACGTCGTGTTCCAACTGCTCCTCTTCTTCATGCTGAGCGCCACGTTCGTGGTCCAGCAATCCATCCAAATCGAAGTCCCCGAGGCCGAGGGTTCCATGGCGCTCGAACAAAAGGATCTTTCCATCACGGTCGTATACGGCGAGGGCGGGCCCGAAAATCAGGGAGCCGTGTACGTGAACGAAACCCCGGTGGAGACCTGGGGCGAGCTCTCCCGACGGCTGGCCGATGCCCACGCTGTGCGATCGGACCTCTTAGTCTTGATACGCCCGGACGCCCGCGTCCCCACCGAGCGGCTGGTGAAGGTGCTCGGGATCGCGAGCAGCGTCGGAATCGAGCACTACGGCATCGCCGCGCAGCCTCCCGCAGCGCCGGAAGAGTGAGGCCGCCATGACGCACGCCCGTGCGTTGTACGTCGCCTTGGCCATCTCCATCCTGTTCCATCTCTCGATGGTCACCGTGTTTCGCATCGTCATCGCCTTTCCTCGGGAAAACATCGAGTATGTCTCGTTTCGCATCGTGGCGCCCGCACAACGCCCCGCCCAACTCCAGGCCCACTCCGCCGATCGCCTGCGCGTGCCCTCCCCAAACGCCACGCCCGCCGGCCTCGTCGGCGGCGATGCCGAAGAAACCGACCCGGGCTGGCAAGAACCGCTGTGGGACCTGCCCGCCATCGAGTTGCCCACCGTCGAGTTCGCCGAGCTTCGACGGTTGCGCGTGCGCGAAGAAGGACTCGCCCTCTGGACGGAACACGAGGCCCTGCTCGGGCCGAAACCCCGCGACGCGTGGGCGCGCTTCGGCGAGGAACTCGGGCAACTCGGATCCGCCCTGTCGCACCTGCGTCTGTCCGGCGGCGAAGATCAGGACAAAGAGGTCGCCCCCGAACCGGTCAGCCGCCCTGCCAAAGGGTTTGAGGCCTACATCGAGTGGGTGACGGAACCGCGCGATCGTCAACTCCTCTTCGCGCCGCCCATCGAGGCCCTATGGGGCATGGCCCCATCCGAGATGGCCGCGCCCATCGTGCTCCAATTCACCGTCAACACCTCGGGGCGCGTCGTCAGCGTATGGAGTCCCGGCCTCGATGACGACGGCGTGACCAGAAGCGCCCAGAACGCCTTGCTCAAGTACCGATTCGAGCCCGTGGACGGCAATGCCAAGCAACAGGCAACGCTGCACATCGTGGCCTCCAGGACGGAACCATGATCGAGATCACCTTGACCCAGGCCCTGGCCATGTACAGCATCGCCCTCGGCCTCCTGATCGTCATCATCTCGATCTACACCGAGCTCACCGTCCACCGATACCGCCGCTTCCTCGAGAAGCAGTATCTGTGGCGTTGCGTCTTCTGCGGATTCACCTACCTCGACGAAGGCGCCGCCACCATCTCCCAGTGCCCCCGATGCCAAAGCTACAACTCCGCCGAAGACAAGCATGCCCGGTTCGTGCGCGTCAAATCTCCCGCCGAAGAAGCGCCCGAGACTGCCGAGGAAACCGCGGCCCCCCACCGCAACCCGTCCCGACGCAAACGCCCCCACCAGCGCCGCCGCGGCCCCCGTCGCCACTGATCCGAGCTTGACACGGAGCGCGTGGATTGGCGGAACATCCTATTCCGCCCGACCGATCCGTCCGATAGAACCGATGCCCCGCCCCTCTCCAGCCTATAGCCCACAGCCTCGGGCAGGTTGAAGGGCAAGTTGAAGGAACACCTTGCCTAATTCCGGCGAATTCAAGCGGTACTACACTAGGCCGTACCTCGCGCCCGGTCACTTCTCAGCCAAGAGGCCGTCCTTCACAAGCTGCCTGACACACTTCCGAGCTACGGCCTTGCCTCTCGACTCCTCCGTCAACGCGGAAGCTTCCCCCTCGCTCTGCGTGATGTCCGCGCGCCATACAACGATCTTCGAATCACAGTCCAGCAGTTCGGCGTAGTAGTTGGAATAGGTATGGACTTCGGTATGTGCGGGCTTGAAGACGGTGTATTGATACATTCCGAGACCACCTCCTGTGGTACCTACTCGGTTTCCGCCGTAGGCCAGCTGGCCCAAGGGCCGCTGTGAACCGAAATACAGCTGCGTTTCCGACGTAGCGGGCACGTGATTCACATTTATGGTCGAATCCTTGAACTTCACGCTGAGCACAGCCTCGAATTTGTATTTCTCACAAAGGGTCGCGAGATCTGAATCGGAGCCCTTCCAATCGGGTGTCTTCACAGAGCTTAACGGAATCGATTCGGTTTGTTCTACGGACAGCAGTCCTGCAAGTTCAGATTCCACCACCTCCCACGGGCCATCCACGAGAATCCGCACATAGCGCCGCGCAGGAATCGATTCGTCACGTGCTGAAGAAATCCTTGTTGTGTAGCAACCAGTCAACACGAAAGCTAGGAATAAGACAAGAGCCAGTCGCTTCGCCATTTCCACCAACCTCCCTTGTGACATCGCCCCTTGAGACACGTCTTTGGCCGTTCTTCGGCCCCGAGACGGTTCATCGACGCGGCCAAACCAGCACAGATTGTGAGAATGCTAGACGTGTTTATCACAAAAGTCAACAATTGAGAAATGGGACAGCCCCAGCCTGAGTCCCTCGGCTGCTCATGCACGCCTTGAATCACGCCAGGGACCCACGAGCACAACATTCCGAAAAGGCGGCTAACTCGGAGGGCCTTGTAATTAAGTAAGGTGTCCCTTTAATTGACGCCCACCGTGCAGGAAGAACCCGAAACCGGCGAAACCGCCACGGCCCCCCACAAGAATCCCTCGCGGCGCAAACGCCCCCACCAGCGCCGACGCGGGCCCCGCCGGCACTGATCCGAGCTTGAGACGGAGCGCGTGGATTGGCGAGACACCCTATTCCATCCGACCGATCCGACCGATCTGACCGATCCGTCTGATGTCCCCCGCCAGCCTACAGTCTCGTCCGCCCTTGAAGGGCGTGGTGGAGGGTCATGTCGTCGGCGAATTCGAGTCCGCCGCCCATGGGCACGCCGTGGGCGATGCGCGACACGGTGACGCCTTGCTCGCCGAGTTGACGGGCAAGGTACAGCGCGGTGGCCTCGCCCTCGGCGGTGGCATCCGTCGCCACGATGACTTCACGCACGTCGCCTTCCTCGATGCGCCGGAACAGGCGTTCGAGGCCAAGTTCGCTCGGGCCGATGCCGTCAAGGGGACTGAGCACGCCGTGCAGGACGTAGTACACGCCGCGATAGCCTCCCCCCTTCTCGATAGCCATGGCGCCAGAGGGATGCTCGACGACGCAGATAAGGCCTTGGTCGCGCTCGGGATCGGCGCAAACGCGGCACGGATCGCTTTCGGTCAGATTGGCACAACGCGAGCACCGGCGCACGCGCTCGCGGGCGTCGCGGATGGCCTCGGCCAGCGCGGCGGCGCAATCGTCGCCGCTGCTCAACAGGTGCAACACATAGCGCTCGGCCGAGCGTTTGCCCACGCCGGGCAGCCTGCGAAACGCCTCGATAAGCCGCTCGACGGCGGGGGTATCCGTGATCATCCCCCGACTCCCTCGACGGAAGCACTGCGCATGCGCATGCGCACGGCCTCCCACTCCCCCATCTTGTCTTCACGGCTGAGCACGTCGAGTCGATCCGGGAAGACAATGCCGTCGAGGTGGTCGGTCTCGTGCTGCATGATCCGCGCGAGCCAGTCGGTTGCGATGAAATCCAGCGGCTGGCCGTGGAGGTCCTGGCCGATAACGTGCACCTGCTGCGCGCGCTTCACGCCGGCGTACACGTAGGGCAGACTAAGACAACCCTCCTCCGCCTCGACTTCGCCCTCGAATTCCGACAACTCCGGATTGACCACACACATCTTCTTGTTGTTCTCGGGATGACGCAACACGAAGAAACGCTGACTCACACCGACCTGCGGCGCCGCTAGACCACTGCCTTCGAAGGCATCCATCGTGTCGAACATATCCGCGACCAGCGCGGCCAGATCCGGCCCGAAATCCGTCACCGGATCGGCCTTACGCGTTAACGGATCGTCGGGGTACAGGCAAACATCCAGAACCGCCATTTCCACTAACTCCCAATGGAATTAACAGGAATTCTAGCATGCCCATTCCCACGACGGCAAAAAGGAGACCCTCCTTCCGAGCGGAGCCGACTCGATCAGCGAGCGGAATCCGTGTCGAGTCCGAAGAGCGTGGCCGGATCGGCGATGGTGTAATCGGCAACGAGGTGGTTGCCTTCCACCGCGTGTGAGCCGGTCATGTCGGTCGGGAGATGCACCCGAATTTCATCCATGACCAACTCGAAGGAATTCCTGAATCCCTCGAACAGCATATCCGACGTGCTCTCTCGAATCTCGACGTCGACATGGATGCCGAGTTCGCCGGACTCCGTGAGATCCGCCGTGATGTAGCCTTGCGAGACGTGAACCATAACATCCATCACGTCCGGCTTCGTCAGGCGCTCCGTTGATGCCCCATTCGCCGCCAACAGCGATATGAGAATCGCACAACTCGAACCATCCCGATTGTCGAGGATGACCTCGATCAGATGTCCCCCGCTGGACGGCAGCATGGACAGCGTCAGCGGCGGCCGGCCCCACTTCTGCTGGACGATGGTATTCGCCTCGGGCAGGATCTCCATGGTGCCGGACATGCTCAGGAAACCGCGTCCGTGAGGCTCGAGGCCCGCCGAGTCCCACTCCACGTAGGGAATCTCATCGGCTAGGCCGATTCGCTCGCTGGCGCGCGCGATCAATGGGCTCATTCGGCGATCATTCACGAACACCGTCGTTCGGATCTTCGCGGCGCGAATGTCGGGCGTGAAAAGAATGGCCACTTCGCGAGGCACAACCGCGTCGAAGATGGTTTCGGTCAGATCGAACCGTTCCACGAAACGGTTCACCAACGCGATGGGCGTCGTCACATGGTACCGGTTCGTGATGAAATCCCGGGCCAGCGGCGGGCTCATGATGAGCCGCGCGCGCGTGCCCACCGGCGCTATGGCCTCGTGTGAGATCGACGGCGATGCCGTGATCACCTCGAACCGCACGTTGACCGCGACCAGCGCCACCACGGCCACCACGGCGAACACCAGCAGCACCAAAACGGCGATGCGGCCCTTCAGGCCACCAACTCCGCGGCCTTTCGGGCCGGACACCTTCCTACCCACCTAATGAAATTCCCTTCTACTTCCGTTCGGAGCACGCCTCTACGCATCGAGGATCAACGGGCCGCATCCCGCGATGGGAACGCACGCAAACGCGCCGGGCTCATATCCCTTCGGCTCGTAGTACTCCGCGTTCATGCGTTCGATCACACGTTCCTCGGCCGATTCTCGACACAGGGCCATCATGCAGCCGCCAAGGCCGGCCCCCGAGAGTTGGGCGCCCATCACGTCCGGAACCGAGACGGCAATATCCACCATCCGATCCACTTCGGGAATGCTGCAGGCATACGCGCCGGGCTGCGCCCACAGTTGCGCCGCGCACACGCGCTCCGGATCCTGGCTCTCAAGATCGCCAATCCGATCCAGAAGGGTCTCGTTGTCCAGCGGCACCACAAAAGGATGACCGTCCCGCGCAATCACGCGATCGCCGTCATGCGAATAGGCCATGAGCTGGCCGAGCTCTGCGACACGCCCCTCGCTCAGCAAATCAAGACACCGGGTGCCCCGCGCACATTCGGCAATACCAAAAAGCACTCGGCTCCGAAGGAGATAGTGGGCCGGCGTCCTGTGCGTTGAAAACAGGCGGGCGCACGCATCCGCGCCCAGCTCAACTTCGAGCTCGTCCGGCGTAATGCGCTCGGGCACGTCGAGCAGCACGCGGTAGACATCCGCCGCCCGGACACCGAGCGTCTCCGGCGAAACATCGCGCAGGTGATGAATCAGCGGCGCATAGTTCGGGAACCGCTTGCGGATGAGCCGGACGCCAAACTCATAAGAGGCGACGCGTTCGTTGAAAACGTCACGGGCTGCTTCCGCTTTGCGGGCCTGAATGCGCGAGTTACAGATGACCAGCCGGTATCCGTCCGGGAAACGCACGTAGCCCTTGATCGTGAACGGGAAGAAACCGACGTGCGCCACGCGGCCGAACTGGCTGAGTTTCACGGCGGCGTGATCCGCGCTTCCGCCACGCGTGCCGACAAACCACTCGCCCTCGCCGCACATGTCGACCAGGTCGTGCGGCAACACATCGAGTCCATTGACAAGCACGAGGGCCTCGGCCGCAGCCACGACCAGGGCCGAGGATGAACTCAGGCCCGCCGCCATAGGAATGTCGCCGCGCACCACGCAATCCATGCCGCGAATCTGACGGTCGCGGAACTCGCCCTGGAGCCGCAGCATCGGCGCCTTCAGGTAATTGCCCCAATCACCTCGCAGATCGCGGACAAGCTCGATCACGGTATCGCTGTCGACGAAGTCCCGCCAGTCGTCCAGACACACCTTGCGCACGAGATCGCCCACGGTGAACTCGAGGTCGCCGAACGCCTCGGGGGCCGCGTTCCGCGCGCGAACCACCGTGTCCTCACGGCCGCGCACAACGAGGATCTGCTCGCGGTCGATCGCCATCAGATTCACGTCGCCGCCGCGATGATCAACATGACGCCCCATCAGGTTCACCCGGCCGGGCGCACGGACGATGGCCACCGGTTCATCGCCGCCAAACACGTCGATGAACAACTCGACGGCGCCCAGCAGGTGTTGGCGCTTCTCCTCGCACAGCCCGCCATGGTGGCCGTAGATGGCACTCAACATGCGACGCACGTCGGCATCGGCCTCGCGCAGTCGCTGCGCCCACGCACGCGGCGCTTTGAAAACGCCGGGGTCGAGCGCGCGCGACGGGCCAACCTCAATGCCGGCCTTCTGGCGGAAGTGCTCCTCGATATACAGCAGTTCTTCAGGGCTGTTGAAGGCAAGCACGTCATGCGGATCGTCGACGGGAACCGGTACCACCCGCCGGCCAGCCTCCGCCAGAATCGAAATGGCGTCCGTCAGGTACTCCTCGCCCTGGATATTATCCCGGCCGATACCCTCGAGCGCCTCAAAAAGAGCCGACGTTCGGAAGAGGTACACGGCCTGATTGACAAACCGACACCGCCCTTCGATCTCCTGCGCGGACAGGCGCTCACCGCCGACATCGAAAACGGTATCCGTCTCCTGCGCGTGTCGGATGTCGGCGTACTCGATACAGCGCAGCACCCGGCCCTCAGGGTCCTGAACAATCCGTCCTGCGCTCGGCGAATACCCATGGGGAGCCACGACGAGAGCTAGATCCGCCGCCGTAACCTCGAACTGCTCGACGAGGGCGCCAATAACGCGAGGCTCAATGACCTTATCGCCCGCCACAACGAGCACGGCCCCCTGAAACCCCAACGCCTTGAGCAGGGCGGCCCCACGTTTGGCCGCATGGCCCGTGCCGAGGAGCTTCGCTTGATAGGCAAAAACCGTGTCTGGAAAAGCGGCTCCGACTTCCTCTACTACCTGGCCGGCCAGATGGCCCACAACCAGGACGTTCGGCCGGCTGCCCAAGGCCTCGATGTGCCCCAACAGACGCAGAATCGCCGGCTTCCCGGCGATGGGAAAACAGACCTTCGGTATCTTTGGCGCTTGCATGCGCCGGCCCCGACCGGCGCAGAGCACAATCGAGGCGATAGGCATGTTGGACTTCATGAGGCAAGTATAGGGCCAACGTGGAGAAGGATGCCAGTCGCGGGTCCGGTACCGTCCGTTCAGCGGCGCCACGTACCGTCCTCGGAGAGCACCAACCGTTTCTCCCCGTGAGGATACCTAAGCTCGATCCAGGGAAGAAGGGCCCGTTCGCTGCCCGGCCACTCGAAAGAGTAAGCCACTCGCCCGCCCTCTATCGCCGCTCGCGCGCTCCGATGCACCTCGCCCCGAGGATCCCGAAGCAGCACCGGGGGCGCACAATCGCGTTGGGCCCACGCACCCGTCACGAGAAAAGTGACGCGGACACCGCGCGGAACCCGCGCGGCCGATTCCGGTTCGCCCACCCATTGCGCCACGGGCGTCGCGCCAACCTGGGCCTTGACGTCCTCGTGATAGTTCTCCCACGTGGGGCGACTCGATGCCACGCGCTGCGCCAGATCGGCCGGTTCGAGAGACGCGCGGCGCGCCTGCGCCCAGTACACCACGGCAAGCGCCCCGGCCAACACCAACACAATCACGATGGAAACGCGCGTATGCACAACCTCTGGCTAGCGATCCGTATGCCGGCGATCCACAAACATAACGCTCTGGCCGTCAGGTTGAGCCATTTGCCGGACTTGGGCCAGTACCTCGAACATCTTCTTGGCGCTCTTGAACTTTCGGAACTGCGTGTGGGCCACCCCCACGGACAACGCCATCAAAGGACACCGGACCTCCTGGCCCCGGCGATCACCTGCCATGATGTAACCTTGAGCCATCTCTTGAGGCGAATAGAAAAGCTCGATGTTGCGGTCGAAAGTCTGGAGTAACGCCTTGCAGAATCGCTCGTAATCCTCGAGATTGACCACCGTGACGAAATGCTCGCCGCCCATGTGCGCGATGAAACTCTCATAGATACTAAGGCTTCGCGTGACGTTGACGAGCATCTTGGCCACAAACTGGAGAACGACCCGCTGCCCGTCCCGGCCCTTGGCGGCACAGTAGGCCTTGAAATTCGCTACGTCCACGTACACCGCCGCAATGGGCGTGCCGCGAACCAGCCGGAAGTCGATCTCCCGCTTGATAGCATCGGTACCCGGAAGGTTCGTCAGCGGACTGCGCTTCTCGATGGAAGCCAGCAACGACGTCATCGCCAAGAGCTTCTCGAGCAGCCGCTCCATCTTGAAAGGCTTAATGAGGTAGTCATCCGCCCCCTGCTCCAAGCCGTGCAGAATCTCCGGCTCCTCGCCCAACGCCGTAAGGATGAGAACCGCCATTCGGTAGAGCTCGGGATCCTTGCGGATTCGGCGCGCGATCTGAAACCCGGTGACTCCGGGCAGCATGATATCGAGAATCGCAATGTCTGGCTTGACTTGCTTCGCCAGCTCGAAGGCTCCGTCTCCCGTGTTAATAACGAAGGTCTCATATCCTTCGTTCGAGAGCTTCATCTGGACCATTTCCGTCAAATCGACATCATCGTCGATCATCAGTATTTTTGCCATATTCCTGACCCCTTGACACACTCGCCTAGATATTAATGCACTATCTGTCGCGCGCCTACTCGACCCATCACAAACCATAGTATACACGAGAACTCACGCTTAAGGCGAGACAAACGTACACTTTTTGCGCCGCCGCACGGGTTCCCTGAAGGCATGGCGTTAGGTTCAGCAACGGGTCACGTCCGCCACGCGTTGAACCCAACGCCACGGTGTGGTAGGATTGGCCTGAAAACGCTAAGGGTAACTCGTGTCTGAACCATGGGCTGCGACAGTGTGCAAAGGCCATGCACGTTTCGACGAAGGGTCTTAGCGCGAAAGTCTGTGCCCTACACAAGGCACGCGAGAAGAGGGAGTACATCCATGAGAGGCGTCGTCATTCTTTGTTTGCTCGCGGTAGTTCTGCTACCGGCATGTAAAAAGGAGGAACCCCCGCCCCCGCCCCCCCCACCACCCCCGCCACCGCCTTCCGTCGAGAGTATTTTTCAAGAGATCAGGCCGATCATCGACCCAATGACAAGTCTCGTGACCGGAGGGCCGGAATGGCAGCCTGGGGCGCGCGTCGACCTACTCGACAAGCTCAAGGCGGCAAAGGCCAAACACAGCGCGATCTACAACGGCGAGGTCGCGTTGAGCCAACTTGCCCGAGAGATCGAGGGGGTCTTGGATCAAGCCAAGGAAAAGAAAATGTGGCCTCTCGTGTGCACCTCGTGCGAGGCCTATGACATTCTCGATCCGGGAAACACCAAGACCAAACGGTATATGGATCGCGCCATACTCGAACTGAAGCGGCCCAAAGTCAAGGTGAAAGGGTTCTTCCAGGACGAACAGAACAACGATGTGTATGTGTTTCTCGATATCACGCTATTCGGCCAGAAGGAAGCCCAGACGCTCCGCGTAAGACAGGGCGAGGAGTTCCTCGATCCGCCTTACACGTTGCGCATGCGAAGCATCATTGGCAACAACAAGGGCGTCCGCCTCGAGTATTTGGCCATCGAAGGCGATTCTTTCGACGTGCTGGCCGGCTAGTCCGACGCGCGTGAATACGGAGACCGATGCATGTTGAGACAGCGTCTGACGCACCCCGAGATCCTCGAGGCCCTAGCGGCCGCCGGACACGGATCCAAGGTGCTCATCGCCGACGGCAACTATCCCGCGAGCACGTGCCTGGGCCCGAACGCCTCGCTGGTGTACCTGAACCTTGCCCCCGGAAAGCCTACCGTCACGGAGGTACTCGACATCCTCCTCACGTCCATCGTGGTCGAGGACGCTATGGTAATGACCCCGGAAGATGGCCCCGAACCCGGCATTTTCCAGGAATTTCGTAGTCTCATGCCCGACGTTTCGCTAACGAAGCTGGGGCGTTTCGAGTTCTATGAGGAGGCCGGCGGCGCCGACACCTGCCTCCAGATCGTCACCGGCGAACAACGTATCTACGCGAATTTGCTGCTCACTATCGGCGTCGTCCTGCCGTAAGGGCGAGGCGGCGCGCCCTGCCCATAGGGCAGGCACATGTGGCGTTTCGCGAGGATCTGGTACGCCTGGAAACACGAGATATTGTGTCTGGCCGAACAAGGAACCGGTCCGGTAAGGCACAGGGGATTCTCTTGACAGGGGATCCATGCCGTGTTAGAATGCCTCGTATGATGTAAGCTTCTGTCACGATTGAGCTTTTCACTCGATTACGGAGGTTCGTTGAATGGCCGACGACAAGGTCCGCAACGGCAAGGGAACGCCCCGGGATGATGGCGAATCGAAAGAGGATGATTTCGGCGCATTGACAGGCGGCGATGGCGATCTGGGGAACCTGCCACCTTTGAGCGACTTCGAGTCTTCGTCGGGCGCTGCCGAGGAGGGCAGTCTGCCGCCTCTGGGTAACCTGGATTTCGAGAGCAGTGATGGCGATTCGCTCGGTGGATTGCCGCCCATCGAGGACCTCTCCGTCGAGACGCCTATTCCCACGGGCGGCGCCATCAAGCAGACGCCCCCAGGGTTCGAAAGCAGTGGCCGCGGTGCCGGCAGCGCGTTCCGGAGCCCCATCGATGAGCCCCGACACCTCGAGGGCTCGGGATTCCAGGACCTCAGCGCGGATAGCCATTTCCCAACGGCCACACCCGATTTGAGCCCAGGACCCGAAACGCCCGACATGGAAACCCCCATGTTCGACAGCGCCTTCGGCGAAGATAGCGCCTTCGGCGGCGGCAGGCCCGCCCCCACTCAGGCCATGGAAACCCCCATGTTCGAGACGCCCCCCGATTTGTCCGGAAGCGACGCCAGCCCCTTTGACGGCGGCGGCTTCGGCGTGACGAGTCCCTTCGAAGAGGGCGGAACCCCAATGCCCGACTTCTCGCCGGACACCGGCGTCGAGGGCGGCACGGGCGAAGCCCCTGAGGCCCCCGGCAAGGGCAAGAAGGGCCAGAAGAAAGCCAAGAAGGCGAAGGCGGTAGCGCCGGCCGGTGCCGGTGGTGGCGGGATCGGCATCGGTGGCATCCTCATTGCTGCAGCGCTTGTGCTCGTCGCAGCCGTAGCCGGTATCTGTGCCGGCCCGCTGCTGGTGAGTAAGCTGAGCTTCCTGAGCTTCGTACCGAATCCCACAGCGGAACAACTCGCCGCGGCCAACGCCGCCATCGCCCAGAAAGATAGTCAGATCAAGAAGCTGACGCAAGAGGAAGGGAAAGAAGCCCCCGGCTTGACGCCCGAGCAGATCGACCAGATGGTGAAACAGCGCGATGAGCTGCAAGCCGCCATCACCACCCTCACCGGCCAGCACGAACAGGCCGAAAGCAAGCTCCAGCAACTTCGCAGCGACGTGGCCATGGTCGAAGAGGACATCGAAGCGAAGAACGAGGAATACATCCAGGCGCAGGAAAGCTACGAGGAACTCGTCAACGAGACGGCTATTGTGAAAGCGCGTCAAGTCGGCCTGCGGGCCGAAGTCGACCGACTCACGAGCATGGCCGGCGAACTTGAGGACGCGAACAACCGGCGGCTGGCCACAAAGGATGCCCTCGTGAGCGACATTCAACGCCTCGAGATCGCCGTGAAGGAAGGCATTCCGCTCACCCCCGAGAAGTATTCCCGGGCCGCGCGCATCGAGGCCGTTCAGGAACTCGCCCGCAAGGCCAACATGGCTAAATGGGTAACGCCCGCCTTGCTCAAGGAATACACCGAGTTGTACCAGCGGGAAATGGAGATCGCCGCCAAGAAGGAATACTTCTACGCCAGTATTCCGGTCGTCGACAAGTTCGGCTCGAAGGACGAGAAGTGGGCCGAATGCCTGATGATGGGCAACTGGTCGGTCTACTATCGGACGCTCGACGGCAAGAACATCGGCGTGTATGAAAACATCGCGGAATCGGAAACGCCCCGTTACGGCTTCCGCGACGTGTTATCGCCGCGCCTCCAGAAGACCATCGAAGAAGACATCTTCAGCGCCCGCGATGAGGACTACGCCGCGAAGATCCGCGTCCTGGCCGAGAAGGAAGAGATCCGCAGTCAGGAGGCAGGGTTCCAGGAAGCCTTCGACTCGCTCTAAGCCGATCAGCATGAAAGACGCAGAGGCGCGCCAACCGATCACGGCCGGCGCGCCTCTTCTATCCTCCCCAGACGCCTATCAGACCACGTTCCCCGGTTACCGCAAGCGCATCAGCCCGGGAAACAGATGATAGACTCTCATCAGCCACTTCGTGGCGGACGATAGATATAGCTCCGCACGCTCCAGCTCGATCGCCCGCGCGATGCGGCGGGCAACCTCCTCGGCACCGACCTGCCCAGGCCGGGCAACCTCACCCGTGGCCACCGAGGACAAAGGAACGTTGAGGACGCGAACGGGCGTGGCCCTCAACTCCGCCCGCAATGCCTCCGAAAAGCCGTTGACGGCCGTCTTCGTCACGCTGTACACCGTCTGCGTTGGATTGGGTTTGCAGCCGGCCAGAGAAGAGACGTTGACGACCACGCCTCGGCCACGCTCGATCATCATAGGCGCGATCAGCCGCGTCAGTTGAAGACAACCGGTGACGTTAGCGCCCACCAACGCCGCGATCGCCTCCAGCGAGGTATCCAGCAGCGGCTTTGACGTCACGTCGGCGGCGTTGTTGATGAGAAGGTCGACTCCTCCCCACTCCGTTCGGATCGCGTCCGCCAGCGCCTCGAGGCTCGCGGCATCGCGCAGATCGCTGGGCCGGTATCGGCATTCTCCGCCGGCCCGCCGAATCGCGTCGCAGGCAGCGCTCAGGTTGGCTTCGTTTCGGGCGGTAAGGTACACGCGCGCCCCGCACGAGGCCAAGTGCGTCGCCAGGCAGCGCCCGAGGCCTTGAGACGCGCCGGTGACCAAGGCCGTTGCTCCGGCAACCTTCATGGCTTGTCCTCCCGTTTCTGCGCCACGATGACGAGCTTGTTCGGATACCGCCCTCGTCCGTATATCCAGACCAACGGCATCACAAAAGGCGCCTTCAATACGCGCTGCCAAAGCGGAAATGTCGCCCGCTCGACCTGTTCGCCTCGGACAAACATCGACGAACACTGGCACGCATAGCCTCGCCCCAACAGAAAAGGCATCAACTCGCTCACGTCGAGCGCCGGCTCGTTGGCGCACGGCGCCGTTCGAATCGGCGACTCCGGCGCTTGCGTCCAGCGCACCATCGGATTGTGCACGTCGGGCTCGACGATCACGAGACGCCCGCCCGGCCTGAGCGCATGATCCATGTGGTCGAACACAGCCGCCCAGTGATCGCGCAGATGGTGCAACACGTCGGCACAATACACCGTATCGAATGTGCCGTCGGCAAAAGGCAAGCCGCGCGTCGCGTCGGCCACAACCCCATGCAGTCCCCGCTTCGCAGCGAGTCGGACACACTGCGGCGAGATGTCCGTGGCAACGACGGCATCGGCATCCAGCGCTTCGCCGATGGCGCCATCGCCGCATCCAACGTCGAGAAGGCGACCTTTCGCCTCGATGATGCCGTTCAAGGCCACAAGCGACTCCGGCGTGTAGACGTACAAGACGCCACGCGCTGCCAGCCTGTCGAAAAGCGCAGCCTGATCCTCACCGCGCATCTCGGCCGCATCTTGACCTCGCCAAAGCGGCGCAGCGCCGCCAATACCAAACGAACTCCAGAAGGCGACATTTGACGTCACCATGTTGATGGCAATCGCGGCCACGAGAACTTCCTCCGGCACGCCGGCCAGGCGATAGAGCAGCCCGGCGGCGACGAGATACGGCACGCCGGTGGCGTTCGGAATGATCGGTACCGCGCTGGCCAGGCCGTGGGCACACTGGACCACGGCCAGCAGAAGGAATGAGACATCGAAGCCGAAGGCGTGATAGAGGAACATGGCCACGACGATATCGGCGCTGGTAGCCAGAATCGTCAGGGCCGACGCCAATGGCATCGACTTCCCCAAATGGCGTATCTCGTCGCTCATGGCGGCCAACAACATGCTCAGCCGATGCACCATGGACGCCTCGCGCGTGTGCGCCGCCAACCGTAGGTACCAGCCGCGCCGCGTGAGCACGTACAACGGCGCGACCACCAGCGCGCCCAAGGCCAGGCAGATCGTGACGAGCAGGGCGTACTCGGGCGCCCGAAATCCCACGAGGCCAATCAGACCCAAGCCGAGCGTCGCGGCGATCTCGAGCAAGCGATCCACGGCTATCCATGCCGCCATGCGAGGCGTGCGGTACCGTTTGAGCAGCAGCGGCGCCAACTCGCCGACGCGCCCGGGCGACCACCCGCCGGCCGCCTTGGACAGGAAGTACACGCCGACGGCGTTCTGGCCTCCACCGAGCACGAATCGCCACTTCACCGCACGCAGCCATATCGCCACGAACGTAGCGCCGAGCATGCCCGCCAGACTCGCAGCGTCAAGGGTAGCCAAGGCATCCCGGATGCTGCGCCAGCCAATGAACCATACCGCGCCGACATATAGTGCGATTCCGATGATCCAGAGATGCCGCGTGCGGCGTTTCTGAGGGCGGAGGAGATTATCGAGATCGAAGCCGGCCGGCGTTTCCCCGCTCACGACTCAGGCTTCCTTCCTACGTAAAGAAGGGCTCTGCCTCGGAACCGCATCAGGAAGCGGTGTATCGCCTCGGGAAACAGGTTCCCGGCAATGAACAGGTTGTGGTTGTACGGAATAAGTTCGCGCGTCTCGAATCCGTGCGTTTCGAACAGGAAACGCAGCGATGACGCGCTGAACGGCCGCTTGTGCGTGACATCGTCCCAGAAGTGGAACTTGTACTTGAGAATGTCGGGTACCGTGATGAACACGATGCCGCCCGGCTTCAACACGCGCCTCACCTCGGTGGCCACATGCTCAGGGCAACTGAGGTGCTCGAGCGTGCTCGTCATCGCCACGAGGTCCATGGTATCGGCGGCGAGCGGCAGCGCGCCCTTCTCCATATCGGCGAGCACGAAATCGATGCCGTCGCGTCGCAGGTCGGCGGCGAAATGGGCGTCGAAATCCAGGGCGATCCGCTGGGCGATAGCCGGCACGTTGTAGCTCAAGAACCAGCCGTTCCACGCGCCGCAATCGAGAACGCGCAATCCGGTTCGGTTGGCGAAGTAGGTATCGAGCGCATACTTGAGCGACCAGATCTTGTGTGACCGTTGGCCGATGGCCTCGGCCTTGCGCGTGAGCACGCGGATCATCCAGCGTTGGACGACATTGGGCGCCTCGACGCAACAGCGCTCGTAGTTCTCCGCATAGTGCATCGGCATCTCAGTTCCCCGTAGCCATCCGGTTGCTCTCCGCCTCGAATTCGGGCCACAGCTAATCTAGAGGATAATGGGCCGCGTTTCAACCTAAGTCCGACCGTTGCGCGCCAAACAAGAACTGGAAAGGACGAAAAAGACCTCAGGGACCAAAAGGACAACGCCGAGCTCGGCCGGCGGGAAACCGTATCGTCCATTGGTCCGTAGTCGCCCATCGTGCCCCGCCGCCGCGCTGGAGCGCGGCGATCCCAGGAAGACCATGGGCAGGATGCCCATGCCACCTCAGACGCTCCGAGAGCCTCTACCGGAGCCTGGTCATTCCGTACGGATGCATTCTTGGCTCCGATCCGAGCCATTCGTACTACTATCTCTAAGAATCGCTGCTTCCTGCAAGGATTTCTCGCGTATGTCCTGTAGCACGAGTAGGATATGTGGGCCTCGCAGAGTTTGGTTGCGGCTCGGCTGCGCCTTGTGATCTGTGGTCAACAGAATTACCGCATTCCACCACAGGCTGCCAAGACGCCGGATGCGCCCCCGGGCTTGACTTCGCGCAGGTTGATCTATGACGATAGCAATATGATGAACCGTGCCAACGCCGCGATGATCGGGGGCCGCCGTAGCTTCGCCCCTCGACCGGCGCCCAACGGCCCGGCCCATCGCGCGACCAGGAGGGCTATCGATATGACTACGCGGATGCTGCTGGCCCTGATCGTGCTCGCACTCGGCACGGATGCATGGGGACAGACGTCACCGACCGGCGACTCACCTGCAGATAACACGGCAGAAGAAGGCCCGCTCGAGTATGGACTCACAGAGCGCGAACGCGACGCCGTCACGACGTGGTTGTCTACGATAGGTTCCGCCGCATCGGCTGCGTACGCGGCAGAGGAGTTCCAAAATGTTGATGTAGTTCCATATCTGATACATGTGCTTGAGGATCCCGAAGAAACGTTGGGTGATCGAGAAAGCGCCATGTTCTGGTTGGGGAAGACGCAGGACAGTCGTGCGGTTGCTCCACTGCTGCGCCTTCTCGATGCACTACTTGAAGAGCCGATGCTCAACGAAGCAGACTCGGACCTCCTGTGGGCAACGATATATGCAATAGGATTCACTGGACACGATAGGGCTATTAATGAATTGTTCTATATGTTGATGGATGACTATTGGGCACAGCAAGGAGGAGTGCCGCGCCTGGACTGGCCTTCGCAACTTGAAGGCGATGAGGCGAAGGCTTACCTCAGAGGCCAGGCGTGCGAGGCCATAGCTGAGAGCGGAAGCGAGCGCGCAATCGAGGCCTTTGCCAGGGGCAAAGGCATTCCGCCTGAAATCTGGCATCACAACACATTCTATCTCGGGCTGGCGATCAAGCGAAGCTGCGGAATCCAGAGGATCACATACCAGCCGGGCGAATTCGACGACGAAACACAGGCGCGTTTGGACAAGAAGAAGGAAGAGGTCGAACGGAAGTACGGCATCGATTTGGAGACATTGGACGAGTTCTGGAAAGCGGCTCAGGCGCGCGCACTCGAGGAAGCCGAAACCAAAACCGAGGGCGGCGAGAACACCACCGAGACCGGCACCGACGGCAGAGATAGCGGCCTGCCCGATACAGACGCCCCAGAGAGAACGCAACAGTAGGACCCGGCGTTCTTGTTCCTGTTTTCCTTGCCCGGGGTGGACGTCCGACGGGGGCACAATGGTCTGACGTAGGGCCGGACTCACTCACCCCAGACGGACGCCCCGAAGGGGGCACAAGATTCTAGCCCAGGGCAACGCCCTGGGAATAAACGAGTTACGAGATTTCCCGCCGCCCTGAAAGGGCAAAACAGGGATGCGCCTCACGCAGACCGGGTTGCGGCACGGACACGGCCCAATCCCCTCATCGTTGCCGAAACAATCCCCGGGTTCCGGGTCGGCAATGGTCATGCCCTTACACGGCGTACCATCTGTTGCGTTGCCCGGGGCTGTAATCTTGCGGCCCTTCAGGCCGCGTTCGCACAGAGGCGGTTGGTCTCGCCCGTTTCCGGTGTCGTCCCGGTCTTTTTCGGAACTCGTTCCCACGGTCCACCGTGGGAATGCATATCCGGGCGAGTTCCGCGCGTCGTCATGGCCGTGGCGTGACGCCATCCCTACGCATTCCCACGCGGGAGCGTGTGAACGAGAAGATCGCCCCATCGTTGCCGAATTTGGTTCCCAGGCACCGGGTCGTTAACCGTCATGCCCTTACAGGGCGTTCCATCTGCTGGGTTCCCTTTTCCCCCGGGCGTTGCCCGAGGCTGTAATCTTGCGGCCCTTCAGGCCGCGTTCGCACAGAGGCGGTTGGTCTCGCGCGTTTCCGGTGTCGTCCCGGTCCTTTTCGGAACTCGTTCCCACGGTCCCCCGCGTACATGTTTGGTCGGGACGATGGGATCTACATCAAGGTCGTGGGGCCTGCGCGCCTCGCCGACGGGCGCTACCGTGTGCAGGTGACCAGCTCAGACGATCCCGAGCACAGCGCGTACATCCGACTGAGCGAAGAACAACACGGCATCTACCGAAACGGATCCAATCCCCTCCGACTGGACGCCGCCTCGGCTGACAATCTGAGGACCGTCCTCGTGCTTCAAGAACCCCTGCTGACATTCACGTTGCAGGAAAGCACGGGACAGGGCTATCATAGCGTTGCTGGCGTCGACCCCTATCAGGTCGAGGTAGACTACGGCGAGGTCGGCGCCGAATACCAGACGAGGTTCTTCGAGCGCACATCGGAGAACGAAGCCTACATGGCGGCGGATGAGGCTAGAGACGGTGATGGTCCAATGGATGACCTACCTCAGATGCTGAGTCATGCCTGGGGGTTGTGTCTAAACACAAGGAAAACCTTGGGATGGCGCGTAGCCTTCCTCAATCCGGAGTTGCACGCCAGGCAGGAGCATTGGATCCAGCCCGTAGGATCGGGCGGAGCAGAACTTGCGGATACTGCGGACATAGCATCCCTTCATACACACGGGCGACATCTCATATGCAATAGGCTCGTGACGTGGCCGCTTGAGAGCATTGAGTATTCGGAAGTGCGATGGGGCGAGGATCTTGAATGGGTGTTCCTGGGCGGGTGTTCCTCATTGATCGGTGACGAGCCCGATCTCCTGGATGCTTTTGACGGAGTTCATCTTATCTGTGGCTATGGCGATACGCATGCAGCGCCGGGCATTCTCGGCCAACGGCTCTCCGAATACCTGTGCGATACCGCTCCTGATGGGAGTCCTTTGTATACAATTGCCCGAGCATGGCATAGTGTGATCAGGGAAGTCGAGCAGCCACACTCCACTCATGTATTTCGCTCAGTAGTCTGTGGAGACGAGAGGTGCTTTGCAGATGTGTTGCCGATCACAGCGTCGGTTGCCTTGCGAAGTGCAGACCCTGCGCATGTAGATCCGGTAAAGGTAGACAGCGAATGGCATATTGGCGGAAAGGCCCCCGGACAAATCCCTTAGCATGTTACGGAGCTGCGATCAGAGCATCCAGTGCGACTAGGAACGGAGGACCTCAGATGGGTATAGACAAGTACGTCGCCGTCCGCATGATCCTCATGGGCGTAGTAGTTATTATGTTTCTAGGTGGCTGTGCTTACGGCGGGCCGCCGGGTAAGTTGCCCTCGCTCCTTGCACGACATGGACGGTGGAATCGTGACGCCACAACCCCGGTCGACCTGACACTACCTACACTTAATAGTGAAGAACTGTACGTATACAAGATCATGCCAAAACCGACGAGCAGACATGACGTGCGTTGCATTGCGGCACGCTTCGGTGTCCACGGACCCATCCGAAATGATATGGTCGATCCGGGAGTCCTGGCGGACGGGAAGTGGATCAGCGTACGCCGCGATGACAACTCGTTTATTGTATACAGGAATCCCGGCGGGACGCCTTCCTATGAGGTGTGTCGCACGTTGGGAAGGGAAGATTACCCCGATGATGAAGCATGCCGGAGCATTGCAGTCGAGTTTCTGAGCACACACCGACTATTACCGAAAAAACACAATTATGACATTGGAGTATGCCAGGATGTAGGGAGAAGTTCAGGATATATACTTGTACATATTAATCGTGCAATAGATGAATACGAGGCGATCTGTGCTGGACACTTCAGGCTCGGTGTAGGCCCCAATGGCGACGTGTTGTTCTGCCGGAGTTGGTTTCCATCGATAAAGATCTACGGACGATATCCGGTCCTATCTCCCGAGGAAGCACTCTCTGCGCTCAAGGAGGGCAAGTGCTTCTCATTTATGCCAGGTGCAACCCAGAGGGGTGTCGAGGAGGTATTCATTGCGTACGATAGGGATGATCGGGAAGACTGGTTGGTGCGACCCTTGTATCTATTCTGTGGCGGCGACTGGCGGAACGGCCAGGGATTCGTTGCCTGCGTGGACGCGATTAGAGATGAATATCTCGGCGGGCCGGGCACACTACAGCCTGATGAGAGGGAGAAGTCGTCAGAGAAGGAATGACAGCAGGCGTTCTGGTGACTCCCCAAGAGTGTAGCCAGAGCGCGCGACTGCAACGGGCCGTGTTGATAAAGCAATGTGGCTGAAGCGACGCGCTGCGACTCATGTTCACATGTGCATGCGTTCCAGCCCCACTAGAGGGTAATGGTGGAAACCCAGTTCCAGGTAGCCAATCCGGGGGACTGGGCGCGGCGCTTCAGGGCGGTGCTCGGTCTCCGCGCACTTGGGCATATCGTCGGCGTAGATGGGTGACGTGACGAAGGTTGGCCTTATCCGTGCATCTCGTGTTGTTGCCTGTCTTGAGGAATTGGTGTTAGAGTCTACTTAGGCTTTCCGGCAGATTCCGCATAGAGACGTTATAAAGAGGGTTCCTTCTGGGGAGCCAGGCTTTTCCCGAGGCCGCTGGCCTCGGTTTTAGTTTACACGGCGCCCCGGTCAGCATCTGGTCGGGGCGTCGTCCTGTCCGGCCGCGAGCACGCGCCTTGCACCGGCCTATACATCTGCCCTACTGTCACGTTATGAAAGCTGATGCTGAAAGAGCACGGGAAGAACAGAAGTGGAAGGGTTGACTACACTTCGAACAGGGCGCGGGACAGTCTGGATTGCCGGATGATTGAGCGTAACGTTCCCCGGCGCAACTCATCGTGGTTGGGGACGGGGACCGTGGTTGTGCTGTCGCCGTCCTGCTTCTGCATGATGATGTGGCTGCCCCGGCGACGGACCTCGTCAAACCCGTGCTGCCTCAGTATTCGGCACGCTTCCTCGCCCGATATGGGGTTGAGCTTAGGCAATGTTGCATTCCATGGGGACGATGTAGCATTCGCCACCCAAGCGTTCCTGGATTTCGTCTTCACTGGCGCACTCGAAAAAGAGCTCAACGGCTTCTTTCAACATGGCGCGCGCTTCTTCGACGGTATTCCCCTGGCTGGCGATGTCCAACTCGGGACAAAGCGAAACAAACCCGTCGTCTTCTCGTTCAATCAACGCCGTGAAACGGATGGTGCGCATACTTGTTTCCTCATTCCATCGCGGTCCGTTTCCTCGCGCGAACGCAGGCGGGGTACATGCTCGGGACCTCGCGATTTCGTCGTTTCTACTCGTATTGATTGTAGCTGTTTCCTGTCTGCGCGGCAAATCGCGTTGTGCTGCGGGGAGGCCGCGTGATGACCTTGCGCCTCGAGAACAAGCTCTTCAAACGCTTCCCGCGTGAGCCGTTCGGAAATGCAGGCACGGTGCTCAGTTGTGGGGTGTCAGGAAGCTCGGGACAGACAGCGTTTTTCGCTCCGCTCCGCTACGCAAAACAACGTGTCAGTCCCTGGGAGGCTCGGGAGAGACAGCGTTTTTCGCTCCGCTCCGCTACCTCGCAAGACATCGGTTCTTCTTTGGTTCTTTCTTCGTTCCCAAGAAGAAAGAACGTGACGCCATCCCTACGCATTCCCACGCGGGAGCGTGTGAACGAGAAGATCGCCCCATCGTTGCCCAATTTGGTTCCCAGGCACCGGGTCGTCAACGGTCATGCCCTTGCAGGGCGTTCCATCTGCTGGGTTCCCTTTTCCCCCGGGCGTTGCCCGGGGCTGTAATCTTGCGGCCCTTCAGGCCGCCCTATCGGCGCCAAGGCAGGAGCTTCGCGGCAACATGGAGGGCGTGACGGGGATGCTTGATGGCGCGGCGGATCATGTCCGGGAGGCTGTAGTTGTGGAAGGCGAGCTGGGCACTGAAGGTCTCGAATAGGCGCTTCTGTTCATCGCGAGGAATGCACTCGTTGCACAAAAACGTGTCGGGATCGCCGCAGGTGAACTTGCTCCACGGAATGTGACTTGCCGCAATCCGATCCGCGACCTCCAAGTACAAGGCTGTACCCGGATACGGCGTGAGAAAGTGCATCGATGCAAAATCGATGCGCGCGTCCCTGATGAACCGGCGGGTCTTCTCGATATCGTCGACGGTCTCGCCGGGAACGCCCATGATGAAACAGCCGCGCAGCCGGAGTCCGGCTTCGCGCACCTTCCGGGCGACTTCGAGGTTGCGCTCGACCGTGGCCTGCTTACCGATACGGTCGAGTATGGCCTGACTGCCGCTCTCGAAGCCGATGGCAACCTGGACACATCCCGCCTGTTTCATCAGCGGCAACACGTCGGCTCGGACGGCGTTCGGATGAACCTGGCACTCCCAGCGCAAGCGGTTCAGGCCGCTCTCGATGAGTCCGTGGCAGATGCCGCAGAACCGCTCCTGATCGGTGGCCATGAGCTCGTCGTAGAACGCGATACTCTGGATTCGATAGCGCTCGGCCACGAACCGGATCTCTTCGATAACGCGTTCGGGCGAGTGGAACCTGAGTTTGGCCACGCGCGTCGAGTTGGCGCAGAACAGGCACCGGAACGGGCATCCGCGCGACGTGATCACACCGAGGGTCCGGTACGGCAGGCCCGCCAGTTCCTCGCCGGCGCCGGCGTAGAAGTCGAGGTCAAGGCGCTCGCGCGCCGGGAAAGGCAAGGCATCGAGGTCGGCCGGCGGCACGGCCTCAACGACACCTTCGATACGACCCGAGTCCAACACCTTGGGCAAGGTCCATTCGGCCTCGCCTCGGATAACGCAGTCGGCGTGCTGGATGGCCTCGTCGGGCAACGCCGTCGGATGCGCGCCGCCAAGGATGACGGGCACGCCGCGCTTGTTTCGGACGGCATCGGCGATGGCATAGGCCCGTTCGGCGTACATGGTCATGCATGAGATGCCGACGACGTCGGGCCGGAACGCCGCCAATTCGCGCTCGACGTCTTGCCCGGCATTCTCGTCGATGACCCGCGTCTCATGGCCGGTCTGTTCGAGCGTTGCCGCCAGATAGGCGATGCCGAGATTCTCCTTCTTGAGTGCGGCGGCCACGCCCGGATTCACCAGCGCCACTTTCATGAGCGCGTCCTCAGTACGGCGCCGAGCCTCGACAACCCGTAGGCCCCAAGGCGGGCGATACCGCCGATCCCCTCGCGTCGGTAGGCATTGCCAAAATGGTGAAGGAGTGTGGCGGGCCGTTTCGTCAGCATGTAACGCTGCCAGCGCCGCCAGGCGAGGTCGTGCATGCGCACGATGGCCTCTGCGGGATAGTCCGGGTACGACAACACGGCCTCGCCGGCCGGGTCGAAGCTCTGCCAGTCCTCCTTGGTAAGCCAGCCTTCTTGCTTCGCGCGGTTATACAGCGCCGTGCCGGGATAGGGCGTAACAATCGCAAACTGGAGCGTGTGGGCGCCCATGCCTAGGGCGAAATCGATGGTTCGTTGGGCGCGCTCGACGGTCTCGCCCGGCAGGCCGAAGAGAAACGTGGCATGCGTCTGAATGCCGAGCGCGCGGCAGTCGCGCACGGTGCGCAGCACGTCCTGCATATCCATGAGCTTCGGAATGCGCTCGAGGACCTCGGGAACCGCACTCTCGACGCCGAATTTGAAGGCCCGGCAGCCCGCGCCGGCCATGGCCTCGAGCACATCGCGATCCACCGTGGCATTGCCCATACAGCAGAAAGGAAGCCGCCAGTCGCGCTTGCGAATTTCCGCGCAGAGCGTCAGTACGTGGTCACGGTTGAGCGTGATCGAGTCGTCGTCGAAGTAAATCTCGTCCGGACTGAAGTCGCCGACAAGAGCGTCGATTTCATCGCATACCGCAACCGGATCGCGTAGGCGGTAGTTGCGCCGGCCGTGATACGGCGTGAGCGTGCAGAACTCGCAGCGCATCGGACAGCCGCGCGAACTCAGCACGGTGACGGATCGGCCGCGACAGATAGGGTCGTTGTAGCGTTCCATGGGCATCTGATGCCACGGCGGATACGGTATCGAATCGAGGTCATCGACAAGCGGCGCGTACTCGGCATCGGGCGCTTCCGGCGTCGCCAGCCATGGCTGCGGAACGAGCTCCATGGCCTCCGTGATGACCTGGTCGTACTCGCCTCGGATCACGGCCGTGAAGCCGGCCTCGAGGTGCTCGGCCACGGTGGCGGTCGCATGGGCGCCACCGGCGATGCAGGGCCGTTCGACGGCGCGCAGGATGGCGACATCGGCCGCGAAACTCGGCGCGCTGGTTTCCATGAACACCACGTCCGGCTCAAAATCGCGCACCACTTCGAGTGCTTCCGGATCGCCCATGCCGAGGGCGATACAGTCCACGAGCTTGGCCTGGTGGCCATCGGCGGTGAGACGCGCGGTGGCATATCCGAGGGCGAAGGGAAACGGATGATAGTCGATGCCGACACGGCGGGTATTTCGCCGATGCGGCCACCTGGAACCGGCGCGGCAGAACGGGCCGGGCGGATTGAGCAACAAGACCTTCACGCGCAGGTTTCCAACCGTTTGTGACGCCGTTCGGGCCTAGATGAATTCGAACTGGGCGTCGTTCTCGACCAAGAGCAAGTTCATGATGCGATTGTACTGCACGAAGCGGCAATCGAGGAGATTGCACTCGGCCGGCTTGATGTGGCGGATAGCCTCCCAGTGCCGCTCGCTATACCACACGTCGCGCAAGGGCGTATCGAAGCAGTTGCCGAAACAGTGCGTCTGCTTGCGGTGACGATAGTAGCAGCACAAGTACACGTCGCCGAGGGTGTCCACCATGATCTGGATGGGCGTCAGCCAGCATTGCTTCGTCATGTTGAGCTTCGCTACATCGCCGACGACGGCCACTTCCGGATGACGCGCTCGTGCCTCGGCAATTTGGCCTCGCACCGATTCGGCCTGCTCGGCGTTCAGTTCGGAATCGCAAAGCCGGGCCGCTTTGAACTGAATCGAGTCGACACCCAACGTGACGGCCAGCCGCACACAATCCCCGACCTGCTCGAAGTTGTCGGCGGTCAGAATGACCTTCATGCTGATCAGGAGTTTGGTGCCTCGCGTGTTGCGGAGCGCCACAAGGCCGGCGACGTTCTCGCAGACGGCGTCAAAGCCCGCGTCAGGGCTCTTGGGGCGCTTGAGATACTCGACGGTTTCGCGATCCGCACCATCGAATCCGACACGGCAGTAACTCGAGCAATCCGCGACGGCCTCGGCAAGGTCTCCTTTGAGGCGCGTGCCGTTGGTAAGGATGCCGGAACTCATGCCCTTGGCCGTCATTTCGCGCAACAGCCCCGGCAGGATCGGGTGAAGGGTCGGCTCGCCGCCGCCACAGAACTCGACGCCGCGGACGCCGAGGTCATAGAGGTCGTTGATGAGTCCGCGCAGATGATCATCGGACATGATAGCGTGGATATCTCGGTTATCGGCGGCGTACTCACACCAGCGGCAGTTCTGGTTGCAGATGTACGTCGGATAGACAATGGCCGTGCGCGGCGCCGGCATTTCGCCATCGAGAATCTGCATCGCGGCCGAATAGTGCGTCAGAATACGGTCCTGCAAGAAGTCGAAAACGGTTTCCTTCGTCTCCATTCCGCTCCTCGGCGCCGCCTGCTACGCCTTCGACCGCTTCTCGCGGAAATAGCCTAAGAAACTCTTGAATCCGTGCAGCTTGGCCTTCACGTCGGCGGCCGACTGGATATTCGTCACCATACGCCACATCTGGCCGGGACGCAAGTAGAACTCGCGCAGGCCTTGGTCGATAAGCGCGTTGATCTGCTCGACGGACAGGTCCGGAAGACTAACGGTTCCGCACTGCTCGAAACCATCATCCACCCACTGCCGCCACTCCTTCGGCACGAGATAGCCATTTGCGCGCGCCCACGCGTAGTACTCGGTGCCGGGATAGGCGACGATGCCACTGAACTGGGCCGTGTCGATGGGCAATCGCTTGGCCAGTTCGATGGTCTTGCGCGCCGTCTCGGGCGTCTCGCCGGGCCCGCCGAACATGAAACAGCCGTGGACGCGGATGCCGGCCCGGCGCGCGTTCTCGGCGAAGGTGTGCATCTGCTCGACCGTGGTGCCTTTGCGGACGGCATTGAGGATCTCCTGATCGCCGAACTCGAATCCGACGCACAGCATCCGGCATCCCGAACGCTTCATGAGCGCGAGGATCTCGGCGTCGCCGCAATCGACCCGGGCGTTGGCGCTCCACGAGATCCGCCAGTTGCGCGCGATGATCGCCTCGCACAAGGCGGCCAGGCGATCCCGCGTGGATCGCGAGGTTAGCGTATCGTCCTCGAACATGATCTCTTTGAGATTGGGGAACAGCGAGAGGTCGTACTCGATTTCGGCGATGACGTTTTCGACGCTCCGCGCGCGGTAACGGCGGCCGTTCATGACCTGCGGGATCTGACAGAAGGTGCAGCGGCCATGGCAGCCTCGGCCGGTAATGAGCGTAAGGAAGGGAAAGAGCTTGCCGGCGTCGTAGTAGTCGTTGATGTCGATGAAATCCCACGCCGGAAACGGAAGGGCATCCAGGTCTTCGATGAGCGGGCGCGGCGCGCTCCGGACAACGTCGTCGCCATCGAAGCGGGCCGCACCGGGGCATTCCGCGAGCGCCACACCGTTGGCGAGATCGCGCACGGTGTAGTCGTACTCGGCCAAGGCGATGGCGTCCACGGCACCACCGGCCCGCACGAGCGTGTCCTCCGGCTCGGCCGTGGCGTGGCTGCCCACCAAGACGTTCAGGCAGCCCGTGGCCTCCTTGCAGCGCCGCGCCGCTTCGATGTCGGCACCAATCGACGGCGTCGAGGCCTGATACACCGCCATGTCCGGCTTGAACGCCTCGAGCCGAGGGATCACCTGGTCTGTCGGCAGATTCTTGGCCTGCGCGTCCAGGAAAAAGACCTCATGGCCGGCGGCGCGGACCGTAGCCGCAGCCGTGCACAGGTAATCCGGATGCCGCTGGACGCGGCCGCGCGATTTCGCAAACCACCGCGCAGACTTCGTGAAGTCCTTGCCGAACATGGTGTTGAGAAACGCGACGCGCATGACGTTCTCCTGAATGCGTTACCGGCCGGATCGCCGTCGGCACTGTAGTGCACGCCTGACGAGAAAGTCAATGAGAGTCCTCGCGCCGACACCGCGCGAAGTAGGACCGAGTGTCTGGCGATGCAGTGCCTGGTGATCTGGTGCCTTGTGTCTCGTGCGTGGTGCTCCGATGCGTTCTCGGCTCCGATCCGTGCCATCCGAGCTATCCGTGGTCAATGGGGTTCCCGGCTCTCACCACTGATTACATCGGTTGCACCGAACCTTCGTGTCCCTCCCCCCGTTTACGGGGGGATTGAGGGGGGTGTGCGTGCGGAGGCGGAGCAAAGGGGATAGGACGGCCCCATTGCGCAGAATCAATCTGCGCCAACTTGGGGCGCAGTTGGCGCACGTTGCGGAAGGTTCGGGACAGACAGCGTTTTTCGCTCCGCGAAACAACGTGTCAGTCCCTTCGCCCTTCGGACCATCTCGATTCCGTTGCCTTTTCTACAGGACTGGCATAAGATATTCGCATGGTCGCGGTAGTACACACTCTACGCCACGGATCCGGAAGCGCCGATTGCGACGACGCGGTGCTCTCCGTTGAGCCAGGACGAGGCTACATGTTCTGGAATTGGAGAGGCTCCGACACCTACGCAAGCTGGCCTGGCAATGCCGCAGGGCAATACTACGTCCTCTATTCCTCCAACACCTTCGCCCAGGCCGGCCCCCTGTGCGACGATGGGGGCGACAAACGTATTCCCGACGAGGACGAAGAGTGCGCCGTCAAGTACGCCCACCGTCCCATCTTCAAGAAGGGCTATACACTCAATATCAAACGAATTGTCGTCGACGACGACGGCAACAAGCATCCGGCCATCGATCCCCAATGCGCCGGCCTCGTCAGCACCAGCTCCGGAGCCTACTACCACTTCCCCACGTCAGGTCCCGATGGCGTCGCGGACTATCCCACCGTCTGGCTTACCGCCGAGCCGTTCGACAACTGTTGCTCGAAGTTCCAACGATGGGAAGTCGACGAGCTGGATTACCACGATTACAACGAGTTTCAGAATCCCCTTCAGCTTCGCATGGACAGAGACTACACCGTCACCGCCGAGTTCGGGCCTGACGCCGCAGATTTCGGAGCAGATGCGTTGATCGTTTGGGGAGGCCTAATCACGAGTGGCGCATCGCAAGCTCAATCCACACTGACGGCATTGGGCTACAAATGTACCTACCGTGAGGAACCGGGAACGGCCGGTGCGCTGAATCTTATTCCGTGTCACGACATCTTCGTATTTCAGGGACACAGCAACGGGCTCAGGCTCATCGTAGGATGTCCCGGCGCGACGCTGAAAGACGACGGACAATATAGCTATTGGACATTCATGCTACAAAAACTCTATCCCGATGACGTTGCCTCCGTACTGAATAATCCTTACCGATTCGTGTATCTGCACGCCTGCAACCCAGAGGGTGTCCCGGCGCTTGAGGCCTGGCGGGACGCATTCCAGGCAGAGGCCCTCGTCGGCTGGATTAATCCCGCAAGTGAAGGCGAGGGTGAAGGCGAGGGCGAGGAGGGAGTGGATTTTGGCCTGTTAATGGCGTTCGATGAAGCTTTCTGGGAATATGTGCAGGAAGGGTGGGGTACTTGGGATGCAACGTACAAGGCAATGGCAAAGGCGAACATCCACGACACCGACCTGAAGCGTCCCCAACCAATCGGCGACGTCGTGCTCAAGAAGTAGTGGGAGAACAAAAACAATGAATGCCCAAATGGCGATTATCGCTGTGCTCATCTCGGCCTGCGCGGCCGCTTTTGTACAATCAACTGCCCATGGCGCTGACAACATGGCCGAAAGCAACGATGCGGAGATCAGGAAACCGTTCCCTGCGGATACGGAGGCCGCGGAGAACTTCATCCGCGTGGCGGGACAGAGTGCTAAGATAGCCACTATCGAATGCACCAAGAGGCGGTCGAGGACCGCTGCCGATGCCCGAGCGCTTGCGGAGATCAAGTCCGAGCTGGATGATTCCGACAGTTTGATTTCCCTAACAGTGGATACTGAAGACCACACCGTTTACTACTATTCGATTGGAAGCAAGTGGGTTGCTACCGAGCAGTCTCACTTGGCCCACACGCGCTCCTTGACTGCTGAGGAGGCCTTCGATCGATCAGTTCCGGTCCTGGCGCATTACGGGCTGTCGCTCAACAAGGTCGATTACGAAGTCTGCCGATTGGACACAATACCACTCGTTAGTCCATGGTGTATTGAACGTGATTTAGGTTGTGATGGACAAATATGCATAGGTAGTCATGTATCTATTCTAATTAGTCCAGTGTCAGGAACAATAGTCAAGGTGACATTTCGCCCTGCGCGGCTTCCGGATGAACGGGAAAGGAAGCCGAGGATCACGAAACTCGAGGCGCTTGCACGTGCCGAAGAATGGCTGCGTACGCACAAGTCCCCGGGAACCAATGAACTGCTGGTAGACGCTAAGTCGCTGTCCAAGATTGATCGAGTCATTGCTCTTCCTAACACCTTCCATGGTGCCATTGATCGGCCAGAAGTGACATATCCAAGCGTGGCCCACTACTGTTGGCAAGTCCCGTTCCGCTGGACCGAAAACCGAGGAACCGAGTGGCAGGGCACCTTCGAGGGACGGTTGTGGATAAGCACCTACGATGGCTCGATTGTGGGTGGTGACTCGTCGTAATCCGAGTTGTCGGTTGCTCTGTGCTGCGCCTGGTTACTATCTACCGGCGAGCAAGTCTCAGCCAAATCAGGAACGGAAACCTACCGAGGTTCTGGCAAAACGGAAGCTCACACCCGGCGAGTTGCACGGGGTGGAATCCGAAGTTGGGCGCGTGGCGTACGTATGTCCCATCGCTGCGGCTGCGCTGCTGTCTCCGGATGCCAAGGACGCAAACGGCGAAAGCCTGTACATCGACACCGGCGGCTGGGCGCAGGAGGTGCTGGGCGATCCGGAAGGCTTTGGTAAGCATCTGCAGTTCACCACTGTCAAGCCAGGCGAGCCCAAGGTGACGGATGCCGCGTCGCCGGTGGCCCAGATGGCAGCAGTATCCGCCGACAAGACGATTGCCCCTCCTCCGCCTGTCAGCGGACCTGACGTGAAGCCTCAGGAGTCCGACAAGGACGCTTCCGCCGCCCAGGACGCCGTGCCGAGCGATATTCCTACGCCCAAGCCCAAATCCTCGCGCCTCGTGCCCGTCCTGATACTGATTGCGGCCATTGCCCTCGCGACGGCAGGCATCAGCCGCTACCGCCGCCGCGCGAAGTGAGACCGAGTGTCTGGTGATCTAGTGCCTTGTACGTTCGGTTCTGGCCCGCCCGTTTCCGCAGTTGGCGTAGAATGATTCTGCGCCGGTCTTCCGCAACGGCTCCGCGGCACTACCCTGAGCCGTGCGGAAATGTAGGCACGGTGCTGAATTGTAGCGTATCATGATGGTGAAGCCATTTGACCAGAGCGACGCGGTGTGATTCGAGGTCGAATCGGGACGCGATTGGAGTTCTTGGCGGAAGGTGATTGTGGATAAGAGCAGCGCCAGGGCAGCGAACTCGGGTGACCGGGTGCCGTGCTCCGGCCCGGCGCTTGGTTTCCCCGGTCGTCACGCTGTCCGCGGTCAGCACATCCTATGCCGCGTCGCGGTACGTCGCGGTATTAGTAGGAGACAATGCCGCCGAGTTGCCGCGTGTGGCGGATCTTCCCTTCGCCTGTGAGCCGAAAGCTGGGGTCAAGCTCCTTGTTCCCGATGTCGACGCCCTGGTGCGGACGCTGGGTGTGGTAATAGTGGAGCCAGACGCGGACGATGTAGTCCAACTGCTTGCGGCTGAGGCAGCAGAAATGGTTCAAGCGCGAATGCTCGAACCGTCGAATAACTGATTTCGTGACCAACGTTTACGAGCGAGAGGTCACCGCGCAGTTCCGCGTAAAAGAAGTTTTCTCAAGATTCCTTCGTTTGCGCGGCGCGTCGGAACGCCGATAGCAATTCTGTAAACCGTTTCTGCCGAACACCTTAGAAAGAACCATCAAAAGAGAGCCTTTTCGTTTTCAGCGTCGAATCCTCCAGTCGTCTCTGACCTCCTTGGTGTCCGTCTCCGCACAACACGCTGGATCCGCGCCATGCTTGGGACACAAAAGACCGAGCCCCCGGTGCATTACTCGCCGGGAACTCGGTGAATGGCACATCTATCTCGGGACGCGTTGCCTAGCGTGTTCTTCGGAATGCGCGCGCACCGGCCAGAGCGCAGGCGGCCACGAGTAGGACCAAGGCCGCTGGCGTCGCCACCGGAGTGTTCTCGGCCACGCGGATGTAGCCAGCCTTTGTCTCGATGTCGCTTCCGGCATCGGTGGTTACCGTGAGAGAGACGGAATACAAGCCCGGGTTGTCGTAGGCATGCGTTGGATTCTGGTCGAAGCTGACTTCGCCATCGCCAAAGGCCCATCCCCAATACGTGATTGGACTGGTTCCTGGTGTGCTCAGATCCTGGAACTGCACATCGAGAGGGGCCTCGCCAAGGGTTGGCGTCGCCCAGAACTCGGCAGTTGGCCCAATGGGGCCTAAGGAAACGGCCAACGCGCCCACCAGTGAAGTGCCGCGCGTTTCGGGTTGGTACGTGCCCATCAGAACGCCACTGAGGCTGACTTTGTGCCACACGTTCTCCGAGCGTTCGCTAATGTACAAGGCCCCGTCGGCTGCCTGGACCTCGTCACCCGATGTTGACGAAGGGGCAACACCGGACGGGAAGGGTATCGTGCTCGAATACGTCGGAAACGAGCTGCCGTTGAGGGTAAACACACGGACACCTTCACCAAACATCAGGACGTAGAGACTCCCGTCCATGATGGCCACGTCTCCCGCCCAGGAAGTGCCCGGCACAACGCCGACATACGTTCCGTCTTCCTTAAACATCAGCACGTTCTCAACCCAGTCTCCACTGTTGTAACGCATCGCCATGAAGACAGCGAAGGCATCGCCAGCCGGCTTGCCTTGGATGTGTTGCACAATGGCGTTCGTATAGGAGCGAAGGTAGTGGCCGCTCTGCGAGTACTTCGCCACACCACGTTGGTTCGTTGAGTCACCGCTTGCGGCAAAGAGAAGGTCCCCTTCCTCCGTTACACTGATGCTCTTCAGCATCGATGACAGCGTGTGTGTCCATATCGGCGAATCCAAGGCCAAAGACCCCTCGTAAGCGCCTGTACCTGCGTTCCAACGGTGAAGCACGTCTTCTCCGTCTGGTGCGCTGTAGAGTGTGTTTCCGACGACCGCCAGCGCCCTGTAGTAGCCGCACGTCCCAAACGAATTTCCAATGACCTGGACGGGGGATCCGAAACCTGTGAAGCGCTGGGCGGTGTCTTCCGACGGATCGCTCTTCGAGAGTCCGATCCATACGGTTTCACCCTCGCCTTCACCCTCGCCTTCACCCTCGCCTTCACCCTCGCCTTCACCCTC